>JACCEC011869986.1_pt1 | contig 13679 bp, 20 predicted proteins | sample 7450121 | NCBI WGS metagenome assembly JACCEC01 (sample SAMN15323455, study PRJNA562643) | freshwater metagenome | isolation source: river surface water | place: USA:Blue River Watershed | collected 2017-08-18 | reverse complement strand
CACCCAACAACAACGACGCAAATGAATTCCCAGACCACGCCCATAACAGTCTATTTGGAAAATCCACATACACACGTATATGTTTCACCGCCGTCCCCTCCTCACTCTCCACAAACACACCCTAACAGTACATCTACAGACTCCCCGTCGGCGGGTATTTGGAAAGATATTGCATTTGCTGTTGTATGCATTGTGTGTGGTATTATACTATTCTCACTTGCAATGGACGTGGGAAACTGGTATTGGGGTGTCATAAGTGGAATAGGGATGTATATTCTTGTACGGACCTTCTATGGCTGTTATATGAATTCAGCGGATGCAAATACGAAATCATCTCGCTCCCAGCCACCGTCGCCGTCGGCGCCTGACGAGGAGGACCCAATGCCTCCATATTAAATCATCCTTGCACAAGTAGAGAGTATTTCCAAATGTTACAAACAGTAGTTGTAGTTATTTTTGCAGTGATAACAGGACTATTAGGGGTGTTGGCAAATATCAGAGGCAGCAGCGGAATACGCTCGCTCGCAATATTTGTGGCGGTATTTTCTATTTTAGTGTATTTTGGTGACTACCAAATCCAGTGTCTCGTAAAGGGCGGATGTCACTATTCGTCGTGGTTTGCAGTGGCAGTACTATTAGGTACGTTGTATGGAATAGCCTACGTATATTACACGGCGATTCGGATGAAATCTACCGCGGTTAAAAATGATGTTGTGGTGGATGCGGCGGTCAGTAAGACAAATCCATTGATGCAAAATGCAATTACATATATGGAAACACACTACAACTTTTCTATATAAACTGGGAAATAAACGCACGTGTGCGTATTTTAAGGCCCAAAATCATTCTATCCGGTTGAGCGACAATTAGGCGTGATTGTACCAAGTTCTCTTGGATTCTGGGGAATGTCCGGCATCCGGCGGACGAGATGTGTGGCAGCACTTCCGGCTCCCGGCACTAGAGGTCGCGAGTTGGGGCTGGGATGAGCTGGCCGCTCCAGGATTGTCCAGCCCGGCGGCACCAAGTGCGGAAAAAGTGGTCTAAAGGTTACCTGATAGAGAGATATAGAACCAAATGTCCTCCGCCGATTCCACTCCTGTCGCGAACACCGCCACCGTTTCCCAGCTCAACACCCTCGGCGAGCAGCTCAAGTCCCTCAAGACTACTGTCGCCTCCCTTGAGAAGTCTTTCAAGGAGGCCTCCAAGGAGGTCGCCAAGACCATCAAGGACGCCACCAAGGCCAAGAAGGCCAAGCGTGAGCGCAAGGGTGACTACGTTCCCTCTGAGGGCCAGAAGGCCTGGAACGCCTACGTCGCCTCTGTCCGCGCCGAGCTCCAGAAGGCCAACTCCGCCGCTACCTACAAGGATGCGATGATTGAGGCCAAGCGTCGTCGTGAGGCTGGTGACTCCGCCGCCCCCAAGACCACTGCGTCTGCCAAGAAGGCCCCCAAGGCCAAGGCCGCCCCCGCTGCTGCCGCTGCCCCCGTCGCCGCTGCGGCCCCTGCTACCACTGCGGCTGCCCCTGCCAAGGCCAAGGCTGCGCCCAAGGCCAAGGTCATCAAGGCCTAAATTGGGGGACGGGACGTCCCCCATACCCCCTCCCCAAATCTAGCTTCGCATTGAGGTCTATATAAGGTTGTTGTGGGAAACTGTAGTGTGTGTGCTACGTTAAATATCATACACTGGTGACGGGTACTGAAATTAGTGTTCGCACTAAAAAAGGCCGCCTGTGGTGTATATGCCACGTTAAACTCATATACTGGTATTCTAAATCCCCACTGTAGGCAACTCCTGCTGTGGGGATTTTTGCATGACACGACCTTCTATATGCAACTGTAGCAATTTAAACAACGATCCAGGGTATAGTAACATAGTAAATGATACAGTTTTTTGTTGTGTTTCATAAAAAAATATTTGATGAGTGTTATGCCGAAATACCAGACGACATTCTTACAAAGTACTTCACATTTGTTGCAGTAAATGAAACCATCCCAAAGACATACACGCCAAACAAGTACAAGGTGATAAATGAATGGGAATTGCCTAAATACGATAACACGTTTCAAGCACGTGGATATAATGAAAATTCTGTATTATATCATATTTATGCAAATGACCTACACAAGGAGTACTCATATATTGGATTGTTTCAATATGATATGGTAATTAAAATGCTTCACGTAAATTCCATTTTAGACGGCATTGCAACGCGCCCACCAAGCTGTTTCACAATATCTGTGAATGACTTTGTATATTGTAGCTATTTGACGTGGAATGAGCCCGAAACATTAGAATTTATTATTGACGATTATGAAGCACATTTCAAAAAGAAGTTTAACAGATTAACCGTATATCCCTTATTTAATAGTTATGTAATCCCTATTGAAACGTATGAGACTATAATGACCTGGGTTACACAGTTATATGATAAATTATATCCTTGGTGTGTTGAGCCCCCCTTTTCTACTCATTTTGGGCATATAGGTGGCATTTATGAGCGAGTGATGGCCTATGCACTGGGTAACACCGATTTGCCCTTTCTACTCCTAAAAGACTTTGTCCATAATCAAGAGTTGAAGGCCGAAGTGTATTAATTAAACAACATATATTAGCATATAAAATCTCTATTGTAGGTACTATCCTGCAGTAGAGATTTTTTTGCATGATAGTAGAATATCATCCAGATGAATCCTATTATGACCCTGGAAGAGTGGCAACGTACAATTAAGCCTGCACATATACTCCTCTTACAGTCATCTCCCGATGATCATTCGGATCGTTGGGTATCATTTCCAATTGGAACCGCATATGGGTATATGGACTGGATTGACAAGCTTGACCAGGTGCAATTAGGGGACCACACAGAACTGGCCGCAACAACCTTTTCAATTGTAACAGACCGTCGGCGTCGTGGTACGGAGTCAATTAATCGTGCAACAATTGCCAAAACGCTGACCGCAAATGGATTCCCTCTTACTTATACTTCGCCGGCCGAGTATTTTACCAGCATTCCCAAATACAAATTCATCTTTTCGCCCGAGGGCAACGGAATAGACTGTCATCGCCACTACGAGGCACTATTAGCGGGGTGTATTCCTGTTGTTGAAGACCGCCCAGAAATACGCAAGAAATACGGCGACTGTCCCATTTTATATACAAAGGATTACAGTGAAATCACGCCCGAATATTTGGAGCGGGTCTATGAGGAAATGCGCGGGAAAACGTATGATTTCTCGCGTATGTTCTTTGATACATATTCACCCCAAGAAAAATTCTTTATTCAACGATTCGGCAATTACTGGTGTAAGCGGTTTGGGAAACGTATTCCTTATCCCCCAGCTACCTCAATAGCCAAGTAAGCGCCAGAACCACGAACTCTGAGCCGCTGCCGCGCCAGCCTTTGCATACTCCTCCAGCTCCTTCTCGCCGGCCACCGCCACAGGCTTGGGGGGCTCTAATGCAAGCACAGGGGGCTCGGCAGGAACCTCAACAACTGGCTTCGGTGTCTCCTTCACCCCCGCACGCAAGCTCACCTCCTTCACCTTATCGGCCCACGCAGCGGGCGTCGTAGTAACAGGCACGTGGAAGATAGCAGCATCCAGTAAAAACGTATTGTAGTACTCGTAGGGTGAGCTCGCGGTCCCAGCTTTCGTCAAGTCGCTGATTATCTTGGCCTTGACCTTGTCAAAGCGCCGCCCAAACGCCTCTTTTATAATGGGAAGCGTTGTACCCTTCTTCAAAATGTTAAACACCTCAGGGTACTTCACCTGACGACCCGAAACAGGCATCACATTCGCGCTGTAATAGTCCTTGAAGCACACGTGAGCGGCGTACTCCAGGATATCACGTAGCGCAATACGACTCGTAGGGGACGTGGTTAAGAGCGCAGCATCCACCATCTTCGGTCCGCGCTCCTGGGCCCCTCCCACTGCACCCATCTGTGGAGTCTGCATAGTCCGAGGCCATAGCTTCTTCTCTTCAACGGCTGCCGTACGCTGCTCCTGGTAAAAGGCAAGAACGGCCTCTAAGATATCCTCTGCATAAATTGCCTTCTTTGTAGTGACCGTAGGGGCTTGAATTGCCGAGGCGGAATCAGACATCGGGGGATTTCTGCTGGTACGGACATTTTCGGACCAGGAAGCGGGGCGCGTTGCGCTCTGATAGAACCGGTCTTAACCTCCCACACTCTTAATAGGTATGCTCACGACTGCAGGTAAGGCGCCCGGTGCGCTCTATGAATTAGTCGCCCGTGGAAAAAAAGACACATATTTCTTTTCAGAAGGCAAGGCCGCTGAAAACCCGTTTGATACATATTATACACCCACGGCTCCACGAATTCCCGAAGTCCGCGTGCAACAATCCCTAAATGCCGCTGATTTCGGACGCCCCGTTGAATTTACCATTGAAACATATGGTGATATCCTCACAGACGTATCGGTTCTCATTGACCTGCCGGCGTGGTTTGAGAGTCTGCCATTTAGCGCAGCCCTTGGACCTACTACCGTCCGTAAAAGTGTATTGGAAAATGACTGGCGTTGCAGTGACGTGGATGCAAGCGGTGTTTCGTTCGGTTATATTAATGGAATCGCCTATTATCTCTTTGAGCGAATCCAGGTGTTTCAGGACCGTATCCTATTAGTGGATATTACAGGGGACTCATTGCAGGCTGTGCATATAACGGAGTCATCCTACAATCAGTCCTTCTTGCGAGATGCTATTACGGGACGACACGGGGGGTCAGAGCGGGCCGTGGGACTAAATGCGGCCCCTGGCCAGCTACGTCTGCGGATTCCATTTCCAGGCTGTCAGGATGTTGGCGACGGGGGTTGGCCGCTGTGTGCAACGCGGGACCAGAATTTTCGTGTGAGGCTTGTATTGCGGCGATTAGAGGATGTAGTGGAGGGGTCCGATGGTCATTTCAACCCGAACCCGTGGGGACCTGCCTTGGGCACGGTGGTACCTGGGCGGAATTTTACGGCGACGGACCGTGATGGGACCACAATCACGGCGCGCAGTCTGCCGCGTGAGCGTATTGGAAAACCACTCATTCAGTTGGAGACCACGCAGCTCTACATTACACCCCGTGACGTGAATGCAATTAGGGATGCGGCCGAGATTCACGTGCCATTCCGCAACTACACGGACGAGGAATACACATTCAATGAGCCCGAGTATGCACCCATAGACAAGGCGGGTGGTGTGGCAGCGGTGCAGCGCCGCCTAGAAGGCCGCCATCCTGTAGAGCGGGTTGTCTGGTATATGCGCGAGGCCCAGGCTCTTATGGCAAACCAGCGGTGGAACTTTGCCACCCAGGATGTATATGCTGGACCGGCGGCGGCTCAAAATTCAACAGGTCAGTTCTATTCTAACGCGACCCTCATAATAGCGGGCAAGAATCGCGAGGACACGTGGGGACCGGCGGTGTGGCAGGACGTGGAAGCGCTTGTAAAGGACGAGCGGGACTGTGGGAGACACCAGAATGAAATACGGTGGTCCCTAGGGGCACAGTATGAGCGACCAAATCCGGCGGCGCGACAGTTAGAGGGTGCGGTGAATTTCTCTACTGCGGACCGGCCGACGCTGCAGATGACCCTCTACAATGTCCAACATAACCCTGTAGTAAATCAACGGAAGACCTATATGCAAATCTGTACAGAGCAGTGGGCAGTTATGGAGGTGAAGGACGGGCGTTGTCGTATGTTATTTGCAAATTAATAACAAGTAGACCATATGAGTATGTCTGGGCCATATATGTGCTCACGAACTGGGCTGACGTGTATTTTAGCGGCACTGAACAATTACAGCGGATACGATGTATTTACTGTAAATCCGCTACCTCTGCCGACGAAGATGTTGGATTTCGTACATCTATTTGGAACCCTAACAGATGAAGAGATGACCTTGATTTGCATTCCTGGCCGAGTATTTCACGCGCTGTATTTGGGTGGTGTGCGCCTACCAGAGCATATATTTGCAATACGCGGGTCTCATATATTTAATTACATTTATGCTGACTATTACTGGTGGCGTGTGGATACAAAATACGGTCGGCGGGAAAAAATACATTTGGGCGAGGTGGGTCTGGCGGATGACATGTTGTATTTGCCGTATTTGAAATCTGATTTGGCGAAATTTCAGAAAGAAATACAGGGGTGGAAAATACCACGAGAAAATGCCTACTACGCGGGCATACGTGTGGCCATATTAAATTCTATAACTGCTAACTAGTAGATATGAGTACTAGTTACCCGCCTAAATGGATAGCGGCCTGTACGGGCCTACGAGACAGATTGCGCACAGTATTTCCTACTGTAGTACTACCCACGACAGGAGACCGACTGGCTGTAATAGTAGAAATGCGAAATGACCCGTATTTGGAGGTTGTGATGGAACTATTTATACGTCAGTTGGCCGGCCGCGGGTGGAGATTTTGTCTGATGCACGGTCACGCAAATAAAGATTTGGCGGCGGGTCTGCAGGCGGCGTGGCCAGGCCTAGAGTTGGTGCATTTAGACACAGACAATTTCACAATTGAGCAGTACAACAAGTTTTTGATGTCCCCGCGACTCTTTTGGAATATACTACCTGGCTCTCCGCGTATTATACTGCGTTTTGAGTTGGACACGGTGTTGATTTCAGGCGAACTGGACAGATTTTGCGAGTACGACTACGTGGGCGCACCGTGGCATCCAAGTAAGCCGTGGGCGGCTCCTCACGGTCGTGTAGGAAATGGGGGTCTCACACTGCGCAACGTGGCTGCAATGAAGCGGGCTATTAGTGTGATGTACAAGCCAGGAATGAAGTGCAACGAGGACGGATTTTTCAGTGTATTTTGTGCGCAGCTGTTGCAGTTTGCACCGGTTGATGTTGCCCGTGAATTTGCGGTTGAATCGTGGCCGATTGAGGACCGCCCGTTGCCGTGTGGATTTCATAAGCCGTGGAGCCAGCTCAGTAAAAAAGCGATGCCTCGTGTGTATAAGGTCATAGATGCGGCCTATAAGACCGACGAAGGACAATTAGGGGATTCTAGTGTGGTTGAATTGGAGAAGTTGGATTAGGCTTCGCCACTGGCGGCCGCTGCACCGCGCTTCAACACCTTGGCGTCAGGGCTCACAATGCTGCCCTTGTACCAGACGAAGCCGGTTTCTTTGAGGAGGGGCGACTCCTCACCCGTGACGACCTTTTTAGAGATATCAACAGCAAAGCCATTATTATAAACCTTAGCCACGTAGTCTGATCTAATCTGAGATTCAACATCAGTCGTAGTTTTCCACCCAGGGCGAATCACTTGGACGTTGCGAATGGACCGATAGACGTCCGCAACGTCTAGCACCGAGCGATTAATGAATAGGCGCAGGGCCTCAGCGTCAGTCTCAAACTGCGTCCAGACTTCAAAGGGAATCTGAATGCCAAATTCAACGCCGGCGCGCCTGAGGAGATGTTCTAGTGTGCGCAGACCAGTTGGCACGGCAATTTCAATGCGCAAGAAGAGTTCGCGCAAGAGCTCTGAACCGGCCACCGCACACGTGTTATAGCAGTCCCACAACGCCATCTTGAGTTCATTAATTTTCTCCTGAGTACCAAGGGCCGTCTGGACGGACTCCTTTGTACTGTCACCAAGGAGATACTTTGTGCGAAGCTCTAGTGACTGAATGCCATCTACACGGTACATATTCATAAACCAGTTGTCCGTGATATGCTGTATTGTGCGATACATATTGGAGATGTACTCGCGCTTGTGCGAGGCAGTGAGAGCCCACAGCCACATCTCGGCCGGCAGACCGCCACAAGGGATGTCACCCATTGTACGAGCAGGGGCAGGGGGGCCACCACCACGATTGCGCCACTCAAAGTAGTGGGGGTTGTGGATGCCCGTCTCCATAATCTTCAAGGTGTTCCAGTTGAAGCCCTTGTGGCACGCCGTACAGAACATCACGGGACAGCCCTCCGTCCGCTGGACTCCCATACCACAATTAGGGCACGGCTTGGTATCCTTCGCGAGCAAGGCCACGGTGGCCTTGTCCTCGTCCTTGCATGTATGCTCGGTGGCATCGCGCTCCTTTCCCTTATTGGCATAACACGTAGAGCAGGTGTAGTTCTCACACACACCGCAACGCCAGGCTGTGCTTAGCCAGCCGTTGCAGTCCGTCACCATACATTTACGGTGGAACTCCACTTTGGGTTTCTCGGGCTCAGGGCCTCCTGCACCTCCGCCACGCGCCCGTACTGGCTCCTCGCCACGAAGCATACGCTGGACAGGGTACTTTGCATCGTTCAGCTCCATCTGAAGTTTGTGAGCCTCCTTCTCGGCGACCTTATAGTCCTTATTAAGGGCCAGCAACATAGTCCTTACTTCTTCCTCCTTGGCCTTCAGGCGCTCCTCCATTGGCTTGATGACCTCTTCCATTGCCCGTCGGCCTCGTACAATGATCTCCACGCGAGGCATAGTGGCCGGCAAGAACGACTCTTCGCGGCGCCACAGGAGTTCGGCGCGGTGGTGTTGGTAGTCCTTGTCCATCCACGTCTTGTTAAACGTGGTCAGCATAAACCGGCGACCCCAGCGCGCCTTACAGTGCATACAGTGTGCATCGTCGGCGGTCTCGGTGAGATAACGCTGCGCACAATGGATGCAGCAGCTGTTTTGGCACGTAGGGCACGTAATAGGACGGCGTATAGTTTTTGTGTAAGTGTTAATACAAATCGGGCATTCTGCAGGTTCTTCAGGGGTGGGCTTGGATGCGGCTTGAGTGGCTGACATAGTAGGCTTGACACGGGGGTGACTGTTAGGTGGGCGCCTTAGGAGGCTTCAAATTTTCCAGGAGGGGACATTGCGACGTAAAAATAATAGCAGGTGTGTATTGTAGTTGTGTTGTAGTGGGTCAAGAGGTGAATATCAGGTCTCCGTTTATAGATCCTCGCGTTCGTATGCTTCTTCGCCCTTGGTCTTGTAGAAGTGGCGCTGGAATTCGTGTTCTTCGCTATCTAGGTCCGCGAAGTCCGATAGGTCAGCAGTGGCGGTAGAGCTATAGGGTCTTAGCAGCAGGTGCGAGTAGGATTCGGGCGCGGTAGGAATGTAGAAGAGGGTCCCATTGGATGACTTGTAGGGTTTGTAGTGGGCGGCCTCGGGTTCGTACATTCTGAGGTGGGTGCTGACGCTGGGTGAATCGTGGAGGAGCAATGGCTCAAACTCACCGCTCACACGGAGGTCCGTGTAGATTGCCTGGATGTAGGAGAGGGCAGCCTCAGGCGCACCGCGGAAGACGAGCCACATATGCGGGGCACTGTCAGGGGAGAGCGGGAGGGCCGCAGTGATGTCCTGGTGCTGCTCGTCGGCGATGCCCATCCTTGGGTCGTTTGTATGGCAACTGCTGATGAGGTCAAGTTCATAGAAGACCCCATTCTTGCCAACGACGCCAAGGAACTGCCTGTAAGCAGTGTAGGCATCACGTGTGTGCTTCTCGCAAAGGCGTGCAATGGCCGCTAGGACCACGAGCGGGCTACTGGCACCATAGGGAGCGGGGATGTACGTGATGGCGGGGTCTGTTTTAGCCGGCGCCTCGGTGGAGTCTGCAGTAGCCTCCATTGATACAGGGTCGGCAGCGGCCTCGCGCCACTCATGGGAGGTCTTGTGCCCGCCCCCACTACACCCGTAATAGTGGCCCTCTAGTTCAAGGTAGTTTAGCTTACCTGTCTCCAAAGGTGTCTCCTTGAAGAGCGGCTCATAATACTCTACGCCGCAATCACGGGAGATGGTCTGAAGGAGGTCGGTGAGCCCCTTCTGCCAAGTGTCCTGGTGAGACGCGGGGACGTAGAGGACGAACCAGCCGTGGTCGGACATATAGGAGGTTATGGGCAGAGGGTATGAGAACTCCTCTGCGCATATGTGTTTGATGTCCTGGGATGGGTACTTGTGGTACCTGTAGTCATTGAAGTGGAAACACGCACCACTGGACGTGGCACCGAAGACGAAGCGGGGGCGTTTAGTAAGCGACCCAAAGTTGTGGGCGTTGATGGCAAACATCGTTTGCTCAAAGGAGTACCCCTTGATGGGGTTGGCGAGGAGAACAAGAAAGTTGGACATTTGGCTTGGATTGGCTTGTGGCAATGGGGGGGGCGGCAATTAGGGTGGTGCGGTGGGCTGACTTCAAATTTTCTAGGAGACCCCATCGCATTAGAGCGCTGCTAGTACATCAAAATCAAACGTCATATCCTCAGGTTTCTTGACCGACGTCCGCAACAATGTACCATAATTGTAAATAGTTTCACGCACGCGCCCATTGTTCATATATACTAAACATACACCGTGAAGCTTCCCATCCTTATAATTGTACTCTTCTAATGTATTTCCAGAACTATCAAATAATTCGCACTTCCCATTGTAAGACCCAGCGCGCATAACACACCGTTGCCACGGCTGGCCCGTTATATACCACGACTCTTGTACGCCGTCCTTTTTGCCAGCCACAAACCGTTCGTGGCTAAGGAGTTGGCCCTCGGGTGCCCAGCGTTTATAATCACCGTGTAACTGTCCATTTAAAAAATTACACAATGACATTAACTTTCCATTATCATAATAACACTCGGACCCTCCTTCTAATACGTCATCCTTGTACGCGCGTTTTTCTACAAGCCGACCCTTACGAGTATGAATGGTAAATGGGCCGTGTTTTTTCCCACCTTCATTAAACGTAGTCGTTACAATATTGTCGTGGCGGTTGATTTCTTGTGTTTGTCGTGGAGAGCCAGCAGGGCGTAATGCAGGAGATGATGGAGGGGACGATAAGGGAGATGGATGTCGCGGTGCGTATGATTTCGGAGGATATGAACTCATGCACACACGTTCTAATATTCATCCTCCATTACAGTATAAGTCCGTATTTCATCCAACGTTGGGGTTTCACCAATACGAGACATAAATTGCATAATATGATTCACAGTACCGTCACGGTTGAAATACAACGTAGGCGCGGAAATATCTCCATTTATATAGTGAGAAATACTGAAATACGTCGTACTGTTTGGGAAATACGTGTATTCGGGTCCGTGTTTTTGCCCGCGGTCATTTAGCGTATAAATCTTCTTGTATCCGTCAAATTCAGTATCTGTACATACTGTTAATGTCTCGTCGTCACTTAATTGCATAGGCTTGTGTATTTGGCTGCGTGCTCACACTTGTAGTGCGTTGTGTATCAATTTTACCACACGTTACATATACACCGTTGTCATATGTGTATTCAGCGATTGGCTGTTGAAATGCATCATATAATTCATATGTCCCGTGATACTGCCCGTGTTTCATTGTATAACGTTCGGCAGGAGTTCCAGTGAGATAATATGTTTCTTGTAGGCCGTGGCGGACGCCATGTACATAGCGTTGGTGGGACAACATATGGCCGTGCGGCGACCAACTTTTACAATCCCCGTGTAAGCGATTTGCTACATACATAGAGCGGCGTATGCATTTTGCAGTTGAAGCGGAATATATTTCTACAACACCTTCTAATAGTCCGTGTTTGTAAGTACGCTTTTCTATCAAATGGCCGTCAAGTGTATGTACAGTGTATGTGCCGTGTCTGTTACCCGTGCTGTCAATATAATATGACACAAGACAGTCCTTGTTATCTTTATCATACACGAGTTTTTTGTATGTACTATTGTTCATGCTACCATATACTATTAGGACGTTGTTAGATTCCCGTGTGTGATGTGTCCAAAAATTGAGTTACACGTGGCTTACCAAAAACGCCACACACGTGTATACATCATGGAACTCAAGCCAATTCTAAAGTGGGTAGGAGGAAAGACGCAGATTCTGGGCGCGGTCATTGCACAAATGCCGCGTGTAATTGAACACTATTATGAGCCCTTTGTGGGTGGTGGGTCGGTACTATTAGGGGTGTTGAATGAGCGGGCCGCGGGTCGCCTGACGATTCGTGGAACGTTGTATGTAAGTGATTTGAATGCGAACTTGGTAAATCTATATAAATGTGTGCAGGCGGACCCTACGGGTCTTATTCGCGAACTGGGCGTACTATCAAATGAGTATGCGAGTTGTAGGGAGTTGAAGGGGGCGCGGGTACCGACGACCCACGTAGAGGCACTGGAGTCCAAGGAGTCGTACTATTATTGGGTGCGGGGGAGGTTCAACGGACTTGTAGGGGAGGCACGGCACGGGGTGAGTGCGGCGGCGATGTTGGTGTTCTTGAACAAGACGTGTTTCCGTGGGCTCTACCGTGAAGGTCCGCGGGGATTCAACGTGCCGTTTGGGAATTACAAGACCCCTGGGATATATGATGCAGACAATATAATGGCTGTATCACGTGCATTTAGGGGTGTGGTGTTTCAGTGTTGTGATTTCGGCGTGGCGCTGGCGGGTGTGGGAGCGGGGTCATTTGTGTATCTGGACCCGCCCTACGTGCCTGAGACGGCGACGAGCTTTGTGGGCTACACGGCGGACGGATTTGGGGCGGCGGACCACGAGCGGCTGTTTCAGCGCTGTCGTGAATTTCGGGGGTGCGGGGCGAAGTTTCTGTTAAGTAATGCGGATGTGCCGTTGGTGCGGACGGCCTTTGAGGGATATAGAGTAGAGACCGTGGAGTGCAAGCGGGCTATTAACTCAAAAAATCCTGGTGCCGTGGCACGGGAGGTACTTGTACGAGATGTGTAGGAGCCGCCCCGTTTAAAAACATTAAATTACATCTCTAATAGAATTTTTTGATGCAAGAGATTTCGGAAATCACGCTGGCAAAATATTTCGTGGACGCCGGCGACCTGGCTAGCCTCCAAGAATTTATCCTGAACGAGATTTCCGAAATCACGGATGTAAATCACGGCTATATTTTTCAGAAGATTTACATTCACGCCTGTTTGAAGCATCAAGATGCAATAGCAAAATGGCTTGTAGAAGAGTGTTACCCGCAGCTTAATGGGATGGACCAAATTGCTATTAGACCAGCACTTGCATATGGACGGACTCTATTAGCAAAGAAGCGGGCGTGATTTGTAAGAAAATTTGAACGAGTGCGGGCAGCGGCGATAAAAGGTAGAGCTAACAAGCTAGCCAATCCAAGCCAACAATGGGAGAATATCCGTACGACTGTGAGAAGTGTGGTGGAGCGTATGAACGCTGTGGTACAGAGCACGACGAGTATGAAGAGCACGACTGTGACTCGGACTGTGGGTCTGACTGTGATGGGTGTGACGAGCGCGAAAAGTGCGAAGGTGGGCAATTCTGTTGGGAGCCTGGCGTCGTATGTGTGGTGACCGAGGTGCATATTGGAGACCCTACGAACGCTGATGGCTTGCGAGGTGGGGAACAATTAATAGCGGCAATGAAAAATGTAAAGGTAGGGGATGTGTTGTATGGTGAATACAATGGAGGGGGATATGCGGAAAATATTGATGGGCACCCTGACCTGGAGGTGTGTGTGTCTGATGACGCACAGTATTCAAAGAACTATGTAATGGCAAAGGTGTGGTGCTGGAGTTGTTACCGTAATACACATTAAATTGGAAATACGAAATCATATGCCATAATTTACGCGCCATCCACCCAGCTCCCTAAGAGGACGAGTAGGGATGCCAAAGAGCGGAAATGCGGGAGGCGCGATGGTCGCGGGGCCGAAATACGTTGGCTGCTGGGGCTGTAGCTCCTGGACGATGATGATTTCAGTATTTGT
>JACCEC010039381.1_pt1 | contig 13679 bp, 12 predicted proteins | sample 7450121 | NCBI WGS metagenome assembly JACCEC01 (sample SAMN15323455, study PRJNA562643) | freshwater metagenome | isolation source: river surface water | place: USA:Blue River Watershed | collected 2017-08-18 | reverse complement strand
CACACCTGTGAACCAATAGAAGTAGCGATTGTTTTCATCACTAATGCGTAACTGTACTGAAAGATTTTCAGTCGGCTCATCTTGAAGTTCAGCAGATGGTGATAGCTGAACATAGATTGAATACCCGCCGTAGTTCGCATCAATCTGAATCTTATACGAAAGAATACTGGATGAGAATCCGATCAAAGTATTTTCAGTCTCGATGCTCTTTGAAATAATTCGTGGTCGATCAAGTCGATAAGGTTTAACATTATAAATGTTTTTAGAAACATCATGTATCATGAAATATGGACAATAATAGAATCTAGAATCATTCACGATATTAATCAGATCGTCAATCTCTGTGATGCTTTGATTTAATAAATTCCTCAAGCGCTGTTGTTCAACTAAAAGTAGTTTACCATTGACCAACTCGTATAACGCATTAGGAAGCACTGTAACCTGATTTTGATTATTCCGTGTGGAATCTGTGTTTAATGTCAATTCGTTCAATGTGATCGAATGTGGCATCATTAACGCACCCATCGAGGACGAAGTGTTCATATCAGGCGTTGTTAGTTGCTTAGTTGCAAGGAATACACGGTCAGTGATATTGTCCAGTGCAAGTAATGTTGCAAAGCCGTCATCCTGTAATTGCGTTTCTAACTGATTTGGAGTAATCGCAATACCTTCAGTCTTGTTAGAGCGATTGACCACCCGTTGGCGCATTTGTTCAAATGTTTGCCCATTTGTTCCACCTGTGATGTAACCTTCAGATGCAATAATGTAATTTGTAAATACGCTCATTTGTGAAGAGTAGAGTTCTTTCTCCCGCACATCATGATCAACCCAGCTGGCTTTAAACAGTGTGTTGTTGATATTAAATATTGGAACATTGATTTCACCTTTTGTGGTGTAGACATCAATACGAACGTTATCTTTTAATAGATTCGTATTTTTGTAAACCTGAGGGATTTCAATATCCACCACACCTTCTTTAACTCTTGCAATTACCGTTGGAACAGCGTTATCAATAACAATTGGGTTATGACGAACTGACATCTCCTGCCAATCTTCCTCATCGTTACGCATAAACGCACGAAGGTAATAGAATTTATCTTTAAAGGATAAAGAGCGTTTTAAACCCTGTGTTCCTGTTACCGCACTTACTGATGATGAAACTTCCAACTGCAACATTGGAATTTCAAAATATAAATAAGTAATCTTACCTTGTTTACGAAATTCAAACTCAATGTCTGGTGTGCTAATATTTTGCAATGGGTTTTTCTTTGTTAAGTTATACTTAACAGAAATACCACCTGCTTTGGTCACGACAATATCAATTGGGTATAACAATGTAAGCGGGATATCTACTGGTGTGATTTGGGAGTTACGAGAAATAGTTAAGCGACGATTTCCTGAACCATCACCTACATCTACAGCACGTTGAATGATTTCATCTGTTGCGAGTAAGAACATGATCTTAGCGCTACCCGGTGCTGAGAATTGACCATCATAGTCATAATCGCTCATATGGCGGTAGAGATGATCCCATTGCGCTGCATTCTCCGGATAAAGATAGTTTAATCGCCCCAACGATTTATCCAAAGAGTTACAATAAAGACAAACTGCAGTTTCCATACCATAAACGAAAGGGATACTTGGATCAACTACTTTTGATTGACCATTCGATAAAACTTCCAAAGCCCGTAAAGCCAAAGAAGCAATAGCTGCTGGATTTCCTTGCAGTTGATCAATTGCTTTTTTAAAATCAGTATTTAACATTAGTAACCTCGTGCTAATAACTCTTGGTAAATTTGTGGAGAAATCCACCACTCCATATCCATGTTCTCAGGATTGATCCGTGGGTATCCCATATTGTCCATCGATACATATTTTGAAAATGGGATTTGAACATAAGTTGCTTGTCGTTTCCCATCAACCATATTCGGATTAAACTGTTCTACTGTTTTATTAAACCAGAAAATAATTCTAGGATCATAGTAGACCGCACCAAAGCATGAGAAAGAAACGCTTTGTAAATTCATTTCATCTGTGTAAGGTTTACCCTCACTCTGGTTAAAACTAGCACCTGTATTGGTTGCAGTGGGGTACGATGCGCCGGTGCAGAACATTTTTAATACTCGAGTTCGTGTTGGGTCTAACACGAAACGATAAATCCTGGTTTGGTAATCAATTTCATTATCGATAATTGAATCAATGTGAGGGTAAATATCCCCCATGTAAACAGAGGACATATAGAACAACCACAGATATAACATCGTCCCTAATGGGTCGCCATACATGTTCTTGAATGTAAAATTTAATTCATATTTACCAAACAATGTACAGACGTCATCGATCATTCCCCACTGTTCCTTCATAACCCCTTCAGGCGAGGTATATTGGTTCAAATCAGTATCAGGATAACCACTAGATGAGGCAACATTGTTTCCAAGTATTGTTATGAATGGGTTTAACGGATCTACAAGATCTGACTTATAGATAGTCGGGTTAAGACCTTTTAATGTCGTAGCCGTTGGAGCAGCTGGAGTCCCCCCAGTATAAGGGTCTAAAAACGCACGAATAGCCCTCGCAATTGAGCGAGGGTTTTCATTTGCCAATAGAGACAGAATATTTGCTGCAATATTTGAATCACTTAGATTTAATCTTGGGCGTGTAAAAAACGTCAATCCTGTATTTTCTTTCGGTACTGGTAAAAGTCCAGGGTTTCCTGAACGTCTCGTCCCCCAGAAATTGGCAGTAACCGCCGAATCTAAAGGACCCATACCAGAGACAGAGAGTAAATCATCCAAGTTCTCTAGGTTGATCATGGTTTTCGGTAAGTCTATTCTTTCAATAATAGCTTCAGGACTTGCTAAAGGTGTATCCTTTAACGTAAAGTTTGCAAGTGCTTTCAACGGATTAAAAGACAAATCATCTGGATTAGTCATTGAAAACCTCATGGTGGTAATATGCTTAGTAAAATTTTACAGCCGTTTCTTACAAACGCGATGAGTATTACGGAATTATTTCGTAGTGCAAAAGCCAATTCGTTGGTGGAGTATGCATCCCATACTCGTGCGGAACCGACCTGCTTGATTGAAAATGAGATTTCTCATTTACCCGAGATGCAAGATATTGCTCGAACAATGCTCACGATTTTCTCTGGGTATTATCTAGCGAGTGTATCAATCAGCACTAACGTTGGCGATATTAACATCATCAAACAATTGGATAAAGTCAACCCAAATCGTCGTATTACAAATTCTTTAGGTTCCCCTGTGGATACTTTGATTGCGATGGAGGCGTATGAAAATGGTTTACCTGACCCAATCAAATCACGTAAGTTGGTGTTAGAATCAGCGGACTCAGATAATTCGGGTGGTACTACATCTGGTCGAAATACCATTGATTTAATTAAAGCTGCAGATCAATTATCGGTGGGTAAAACCCTTGAAGTACAGTTTAATAGTCAGGGTGAAACACGTACTATCTTTGTCAACACACGTTTAAATGTCCAACTTGCTACTTCTGCTGCTTTAGGTAACATTTTAGCAATTGGTTCGGTTGACAATTCGATAAAAGAACGCTATCACAAATGGCGTGCGGGTGACGCGGACATGGTGAAGGATTTGATCCTTTGTCGTGACATTTATGTCAATCACCGTAAAGCACTCATTGCGGATAACACAGGTTACTACGCTGCAGCACGCGCTGCAAATAAAGCCAACAAAATCTCAGCAATTCTTTCACAGAATCCATCGGTTGCTAACTACTCTTCTATCTTCATCATTTCTCAAGAAACGGTAAATCGTTTAGAACGCGAAACAGGTTATAAACTTGATCGCTATGATCAGCGTGAAAAAATCTTTGGTAAAACTTTTGCCATGATGATTGCTGTTGTAGAACCACAGTGGCAACAAATTACCATTTATCACCACTCAATCAATCGCCACACCACCGTTTCATTTAAAGATATGAAAGCGATTGGTAAATCTGGTTCTGGTGATGAAGTAAGTCAAGTGCTTGAAGCTTACAAAATTGGCGATGCTCCTAAATTTTAAAAGGGAAGTAAAACATGAGTTTTCTTACATATCTCAAAACGATGAATGAAAGCTTTCCAAAGAAGCAAATCATCGAAGACATTAATGTTCTGCGTGAAGACTTACTCAGCTATACCAAGCCGAATTTTGAACTCGCAAATAAGAACTTTGGTACTATTGCTTTTAAAAGTAAATGGTATGAAAATTTCCATGCTCAATTAAAAAGTAGTGTGAGTAAAATCAACTCCAAAAACTTTATTGCGCCGACTTTAAAAGCGATAGACAAAATCATCGAACGTTTAGATTCAATTGAAAAGTTAGTTGATGAAAATTTCAATGATGATGTGTTGATCAACGCTATGAACGTTAAACGCATTAACATCCTTGTCTACCTTGAAGCATGTTCATTTTTTTCCATTTATGCGCGTCGTTTACTTAACGTTGTAATGTCAATTGAAATCAACACACAGTCTGATGATGTCTCCAGTGAATTAGATGATATTTTACCATTCAACCTGGATTGGTTAAAACAACGTCGTGATTCTTGGTTTACTGTTTTAGATATTTTCTACAATGGTAAAGGTGATCTTGAAAAGACAGTGGAAGCTCTACCTGATATTAATGTTAACCAAACTAACATTAAAGCGGTTGAAGCAGTGAACCGTAATCTTGATCCACATGGTTTTGGTTTTATTCCAGTCGTTCTGAATCCTGCTTATCACATCGGTATGATTGTAGCAGAATGGCAAGTTTCTCGTTTACATACTGCAAAAGCAGAACGTGATGTATTAGAAGTTCAAGTCATGAACTTGAAGCTCTTACTTGATGGTAAGAATGATGCTAAGTTGCAGCAAAAAATCAAGTACATCGAAAACGAGCGTTTAAAACCTCTGTATCAAAAAATTTCAAAAATGGAGAATAGCTATGCCTAACCTGATTGTTTGGGCATCAGGGGGTTATACGACATTTGACACCTCCCTTCGCCCGGGGTATGTAGATTATCATGATTGGCGTAGTGGTGATGAGCAAGTTAATGATTTTGCCATCACGCCAAGTCTTGAAATCATTGACAAAACTCATCCTGAACTTATTCTTGAAATTGTCAAAAAGGCAGTTCAACTATTTGGAAGCAACAATCTTTATAGCTTTGTGCAAGCCAATTTACTTTATAACCGGTTCAAATCTGATCTGCATTGGGAGTTCTTAAAAGACACAATTCAGTTCATTAAGACTGGAAAACGAAGTATGAGTATGAGTACATGGCAAAGTTTACTTGTTTTACCCAACGGTAAGTTAAGTAAAACTCACTCGCCTAAGACTACATATTCTATGAATCCTAGCGAATATTCTGGAGCAACAATCCAGAAATGGTTAACTCAGGATAACGGCTTAGCCGATCTAACTTACAGTATGCGTATTATCTTTGGTCGTTACTAAAGTAAAACTGTACTGAAAATTTTAATTTCTTATTTCGCGAAATTTAAGAAGGAAACTCTCATGAGCGCATTTCAATTTGCAATCGAATCAGCTGACAACGCTGAATTCAACGAAGCACCGTTAGCAAACGGTGAAGAAACCCATACTGTTGCCAACGCGATTGCAGAAGCACAGGACTTGGCTCAAGAAGCTGCTGATGAAGATCAAGTAGCTGACAAACTTGAAGACGAACAAGAACAAGCAGAAGACTTAGCTGAAGAAGTTGAAGATACTGTTGCCCAAGAAGGTGCGTTGGATGCCACCTCTGCTCGTCTTTTGAAAGTTGCATTGAGCAACATTGTTGGTAAAGCGCACGCCAAAAAAACTTTACCTGCAACTGAATCATATTCTGGTGGTCGTCAAGCTGGTCGTGAAGCAACCCGTATTGCCCTTGAAGGTATTAAAGATACCTTAAAACAATTCTGGGAAGCAATCAAAGCGCAATTTAAGAAAGTTTATCAAAAAGTCAAGGACTGGATGATTAAAACTTTCTCTGCTGCTAAAAAACTTCAAGCTCGTGCTGAAGCGCTTCAAAACAAAGCAAATTCTACTGTAGGTTCTATCGAAGATAAAAGCTTTGGCTTTAGCCAAACTAAAGCCATTGCGGTGGAAGGCAAATACAATGAACCTGGTAAGTTAACATCAAGTCTAAATACTCTTCAAGAAGTAATTAAAGGCACAATTACTGAAATGAAGAAAGACACTGTTGATGCTAAAATTGACGATGCTGTAAATGCAATCAAAGCTTCTTTTACAGGTTCTGGTAAAAATCGTTCATTAAATACCCAAACCATCAATGCTTTACAGGATGCCGTAAAAGGTACAGTTAAAGGCGCCACTGCTGCTGCTACCAATGCTACTATTGTTGGTGACAAAACAAAGTATGACGCTCAGTTTGGTGATGCAAACGAAGTTACAGTAACTGGTGTATTCGGCTTACCTGGTGGTCGCGCTATCATCGTAGTTGAACCAAAAACTACGGCATCTGATCTTAAAACAGCGATCGAAGTACTTAAAGGTGCTAAACTTGTAATGGCGTCTGATCGCTACAATCCGCGTGATGTAACTGAAGGTGACGTAAAAACATTAACCATTTCTCAAATTGATAAAGTGTGTGATAACGTCATTGAAATTGCTGAATCTGTTTATAGTTTTGAAAAGAACTGGAAAGAGAACGACAAGTACGTTGAGAAAATTCAACGTGAAGTTGATGACATTGTTAAAGAATTTGATCGTGAAGACGAAGCAGATTCAACTGAACAACGTGAATTCCGTAACTTCTGTACTTCAGCGGTTGGTGCAATCCGTCGTCATACTCAGTTCAAAGCAAACCTTTGCCAATATGGTTTAACCACTGGTAATGCGTTCTTGAACTACGCAGAGCGTTCTTTAGCTCAGCATAAATCTAAGTAATTAGGTTTAATTAAGAAAGCCCCAATTGGGGCTTTCTTTTTATGCCAGGAGTCTACTCATGGATATTCATACTTTCAGTTACGAACACAATGGTTCTATCGTTGTTTGGGATGTTAGAGATATATGGAAAGCAGTTGAAAACGTACCCACCGTTAAGTTACCAATTCAACTTTTCCAGACCTTTGCTCAAAGAGTTTTTAAACAATACAACAGTGAAGATCTCGAACGCGTAAACGAAGCCGATTTAACATACCCGATCATAATTCCTAAGACCTCGCAATTAACTGGTAAAATTATTATAGATGGTTATCACAGACTTTACAAGCACATTGAGCTTAAACATAAGACAGTACCTGTTAAAATCTTAAATAAAATGCCTAGACCAATTTATTGCAAAGGTAAACCATTTGAAATAGATGGTTTGGAATTTGATTGGTATACACCAAAGAAAAAGTAATTCTTCTTTGTTTTCTTATGAAGTTTAATTGGAGACAAGTAATGTCTGAATTTAGTAAGTTACTCGACACTGCTGATGAAGATGTTCAGCACGTTGTTGGTGAAGAAAAGAAAACAGGTGACATTCAATCCTTAGATAATTCTAATGTGGAAGTAGACATTGCTCGTAACCACTTAGATGAGATTGAGGAACGCAATGCAGTTACAATTGATCTGCTGAAAGACGTGGACGTTGCCACCGAATCACGCGACTTAACACCTGCTGAATATCGAATCCTAAAAACATCTTTACGTGCAATTACAAATGCAAAAGTTTTAAAAGATGTTTCAATGGAATCAGCTGAAGGCACAGAACTCCGACCAATCGCAATGGAAGGTATTAAAGATACTTTGAAGAAGTTCTGGAATTTCATTAAAGAACAAGTGAAGAAGTTTTGGATAATGTTGAAACGTTGGTGGGTGAAATGCTTTGATATCTCTAAGCGTTTGAAGAAACGTGTAGAAAGTTTAATTAAGCAAGCAGATGACCAATACGGCACTGCCACTGAATCTACTATGGAATTTCCAGAGATCAGTAAATTGACGATCGCTGGGAAATACAACGATGCATCTTCCATTGTTCGTGGATTAAAAGATTTAGAAGATATTACTTTTGAATTTATTAACGACACAACATCTGAGCGATTCAACGATGTAGTTGATGAATTGTCAGATAAGACAACACGAGTGATTGAACACATCTACTCAGAAGCTCGTCAGCAATTATCTGCAGATCCAACTAAACGAATTGAACGTGAAAAAATCTATGTCACTAAAAATGATATTGATGCAATCAAACAATCGTTATCTAAAGTGCTTGCTAACGGTGATAACGATTTGTTAAACGATGGTAGTTTCGCTGAAACGGGTAATGTTGAGAAGTTTAAAAAACAACATGGCGAGTTACTGGATAATTTTAAACGGTCTCTTAATCTACCAGGTGATAAATGGGTATTAGCGGTTCAACCAAACGTTTCAATGAATCTCAGCGGTGCATCTCAACTACCTGACGTAGTAGAATATGTTCGCCGCGGTAAATTGATTGTGACTTCATGTTTCTACACAGATAAGAAGTATGATCACGGTCTGCAGATTCGAGTATTGAATCCATCTTTAATTTCTCGTGGTTGTGAATCAATTTCTAAAATTTGTGATTACGTTTACGAATATCGTCAAGCATTTGAAAAGCGTGACAAGTTCAAAGAACGTATTATCAAAGATATTGATCGTCTAATTGATGAAGTGATTGATGACACTGAAAATGCTTATCAGGAAGTGGATCGTTCTGTGCGTTCCTTTGCTAATGCAATTACTGGACTTATTCGCCGTCGTGCAGATTTCGAAACTTCACTATGCTCATATGCGATTTCAACTGGGGTTGCTTTTGCCAACTACTCAGAGAAGTCTTTAAAGTTGTATGCTAAATAATACATTATTTATGAGTTATTATTAACCAACCCTTACCCCTCTAATATAGGAAGTAAAACATGAGTGCATTCGGATCAATTGCTACTGAAAGCGCAGATAGCGAAAATCAAAACCAACAAACAGCGATGCCTGAAGATGAAACCGCAACTTCTGAATTAGCAGAAGCAACTGCTGAACACAGTGAAGTTGCTGCTGAGGATGATACGGCTGAACAACTCGGTGAAGAGCAAGAACAAGTTGAAGATCTTGGTGAAACGATTGCTGAAGAATCAGCAGGTTTAACTCCACGTGCTGCACGTCTGCTTAACATCAGCTTGAGCCGTATTGTTGGTGCTAAACGTGCTAACAAAATCATCGCAACTGAAAACTATAGCAGTTCCCGCTCTGCGCAAGAAGATGCTAAACAAATCGCCCTTGAAGGTATTAAAGATACCTTAAAACAGTTCTGGGAAGCAATCAAAGCTCAGCTCAAAAAATTCTATAACAAAGTTAAAACATTCTTTGTTAAAATATTTTCTGCTGCTCGTAAGCTTTCTGAGCGTGCTAAAAAACTTCAGGACAAAGCCAACTCTACTGTAGGTTCGATCGAAGATAAAAGCTTTAGCTTTAGCCAAACTAAAGCCATTGCGATTGATGGAAAATACAATGACCCTAAGGCAGTTATTGATGGGTTGACTAATATCCATCAGTGGATGAGATCTAATCTCACAGTTAAGAAGTCTGAAGACTACGATAACATCGTGGAAAAAGTTTCTACGATGATTGAAAGCGATGTCAAGGGTTTGATTGACGAAAAGAAAACGGGTAAGCTAACTACTATTAATTTCAATGATATTAAAAAACAATTGAATGCTGCTGGTAATGCTACTCTTAGTCCGTTGAAAATCAATTCTACCCAAGAAGCTAAATTAAAAGAAATGTATGGTTTTGATAGCAAAAATCCAAGCAATTCTGATGTTAACGTTGTTATTGGTGAATCCCTACCAGGTGGTAAGACAATTATTGCTTGCGACGTAGTTTTAAAAGTAAATAACATGTCTGATATGGATGAAGCGCTGAAAGGTATTTCTAAGTTACTTAAAAATACTCGTTGTGTGTTAGGTAATGATCGTTATAATCCACGTGATGTATCTGAAGGTGACGTCAAAACGTTAACCACTTCTCAAATTGATAAAGTCTGTGATGACGTCATTGAAATTGCAGAGTTGTCTTATACACATGAAAAAGCGTGGGAACGTCGTGATAAGTTCCAAGCTAAACTTGAGCGTGATATCGATCAAATTGTAAAAGAAGTCAACCAAGAAGATCACGAAAAAGTGGACTCAACCGCACAGCGCTCTATCCGCCAGTATGCTGAATCTTTCACTGCTGCTGTTCGTCGTCGTACTACGTTTGAATCTCAGTTCATCAGCTATGCGTTGAATACTGCATCTGCAATGTTGAACTACTCTGAACGTTCACTTGCACAACACAAATCTAAGTAATTAGTTGCGTGTTAAACTCTACCCCGCGCGGGGTAGAGTTCTTTATGCAGATTTTTAATTTTACAGAATTAGCATTATTAATAACAGTGGGTTAAATGAGAAAACCAAAATGAAAAAGTTGTTATTAATAATGAGCTGTGTATTAGTAGTAGGCTGCTCTTCTTCCGATGATGCAACCAGGGCTTTAAAAGCCCAAGGTTTCACACATATTCAAACTCGTGTGGCGTTTTTTGGCTGTGATGAAGGTGATGCATCTAAAACCAGATTTAGTGCTAAAAACACCAAAGGTGAAATAGTTACTGGAGTGGTATGTTCAAACCAGTTGAAAGGTTTTATTATTCGTTTAGATTATGGTGGATTATGAAATTAAAAACAAAGATTAAACGACGTAATCAACAACGTCGTAGATTCCATCAGTTGAAACTAATTCGTGCTACTATAAAACATGACTTACTTCATCATCAGATTTGGGATGAGATAGAACAAAAAAACCTTCAATAAAGCTCCCTAGGGAGCTTTATTTTATGAACTCATTGTCTTATACCAAGACACCCTATTTAAGATCTTAATTCGAGGGTTTTCAAATGCCTAGTATTTTTGCCAACGCTATGGAAGGTTCAGATACATTGAACGAATTCCATAAAGTGATTGATCCACAAACACTCGCAGAAACTTCAGCTGCTGCGCTAGAAGAATTTCAAGAAATCGAAGGAACTGGTAAAACAGTAGACGCTTTGGTGGATGACCAGTCTAAAGTCATGGAGATTCAAGATGAAGTTGAACATGCTATGGAAGATGGTGGTTTAACTCCACAAGCTCAGCGTATCTTGAAGAAATCTTTAACCGCAATCATTGGTCGTAACCTGGTGGGTCGACGTTTACCTGCAATGGAAAACTTTGAAGGTCATAATCGTGTCTACGCTACGGCAATTGCATTAGAAGGTATAATGCAAACCGTTAAAGATTTTTGGACTGCAATTAAAAACCAAGTAACACAATTTTGGAACAAGACCAAAAGCTGGTATATCAAAACCTTTGATGTATCAAATAAAATCATTGCACGTGCTAAAGCGGTAAATGAACGCGCAAGCTCGATTGCTGCTTCCGCTAAGGAAAATTCATTTGAGTTCTCTGGAATTAAGTTCATTGCGGTGAATTACCAAACTAAAGAAGCAAATATCTGTATTACTGGTTATGAAGCTTTACATAATGTAATAAACGGCGCAGTGGAAAATCTATCGAAAGAGAACTCCTCCTCTCGGGCTGATGGTTTAATTGATAACATGCGTAATATGTTATCCACATCACGTGCGAATGCAACTAAACAGTTTAAAGACAACAAAGCCAATGGTCAAGCTAATGATGTTGGTCAACTCTTTAGTAAAGCAATTACTGATTACTTCATTCAGTCCAATCAGGAAAATCCATTTAAACCAGATTTGTCAAATACGGTTCAAGACCAAGCGTTACGAACTAAGATGAATGGTGGAGATGATCGTATCGAAGTTCTCCAAGGTGATAATCTTCCTGGTAACCGCACATTGTTTCACACCGCTATTGATCCTAAGAAAAATCCTGGTGTTGATCCAATCGAATTGATCAAAGCTGATAAACCTATCCTCGGGGATACGATGGCAAAACCAAAAGAGATGGAAGAATCAGCTGATGTTAAAACGTTGAACGTTGGGCAGATTAATAAGATCGCAACCATTGCTGAAGAAATGGGTGAAACAATTCTGAAATACAAAAAAGAATTTGAAGCTCGTGATCGTTTCTTTAATAAAATGATGAAAGGTTTTGATCAAATTGTACGTGACTTAGATGGTGCTGATATTGCAACTGAATCTTTTGAAGGTTTCGCAATGGAAGGTAACAATAAAGGTGGGAAGGGTCGATTAAACACTGAACGTAGAGTTCCACAAAATAAGCAACCTAAACCTGTTACCAATCAGCAAGGAGTGCAGCAAGCGCAACCAATTAACAATGTTTCTCAGTCATCTGTTGTTTCTCAGCAAAATAATGCGTCAGTAGCAGGGAACTCAAACTCTACTACTAATGCATCAACTACCACCTCCAGTTCTAGTGGTAATAGTGCCGGTGGCTCTACTAGTTCAGTTACCCCTACAACTGCTACCGGTGGAAGTGGTGGAAGTGGTGGGAATAATGGAGGAGGTGGTGGAAGTGGCACCTCTAGCGCTGCAGCACCAGCGGCAGGGGGTTCTGGTGGAGGAACTACGCCACCAGTTAATCAGGGTGCAAACTCTGCACAAGCAGCTCCGCAACCTAATCAACAAAATGGTAATCAACCTGACCCTGACGATGAAGAAGAACGCAAAGCAGTGGATGCGGTTGATAAATATTTCCGTCGTTTAGTGGGTGCTCTGACTGGTGATTTCCGTCGCAATGTTTCTTATCAAGGTCAATTGATTACAATGGGTATTAAATCATCCAATGCTTTCTTGTCCTATGCTGAGCAAAGTCTGTCACAATACGGTGTTTAATATAAAGGCTCCCTAGGGAGCCTTTATTTATCTATGTTGATTCCAAATCTTTTCAAATATATATTACTAACATGATATCAACCTTTATTATCAATAGGAACAAACTATGAATACTATCCCTAACGAAGCTATTCAAAACATTTCTAAAGTTATCTTTCTTCACACCGTGGATAACTTAAACCATCTATATGCTCACATGGAATATAGAAATCAAGAAGAAGATGTTCAAGCGGCATGTGTTGCCGGTGGTTTTACAACCAAGATTGTAGAAACAGATCATGTTACACTTATGAGAATCGATCACGAAGACAAAGCCGAACTTCAATCATTAATTGATTGGTTAGATGCTTTAGAGAAAGAAAGAGGTTAACCTCTTTTTTTTTGATTTATTTATAAACTCATTTTATGACCTATATCTTGGAGCAAAATAAAATGGCTTTTGACGCGGCTTTTGTCCAGTTCACAGGTTCAGCTCGTCCAGTTGAACCACTTAGTTTGGGTTATCATCACCCAGACCAAGAAATCTTAAACAACACTGAAACATTTCGGACGATTGACCAAGAAGGTCGCCAGTTCGATATGATTTTAGAATCCAGTGACCATGCTACTGAACTTTCTAATTTCATGCAAGCTTCTGTTAAACAAGGTGACGTACTCACTGATTCGATGTATCGCATTCTTGGTGTTGAGATGAAAGCATTATCTCAAACAACCACAACTCCTTATGACGCTCTACCTGCATTAGAATCTCTTGATGGAAACATGTCTCGTCGTGAACTTACTATTGCGATGGAAAATATGGTGACAGATGCAATCAAAGGAATTTGGGAAAAGTTACGAGATGCTTTTCTTTCTAT
>JACCEC012653259.1_pt1 | contig 13680 bp, 25 predicted proteins | sample 7450121 | NCBI WGS metagenome assembly JACCEC01 (sample SAMN15323455, study PRJNA562643) | freshwater metagenome | isolation source: river surface water | place: USA:Blue River Watershed | collected 2017-08-18 | reverse complement strand
CGCGCGCCGCACCGCGCCCTCGGTGCAGCCGCGGCGCCGGGCGTACTCGGCCTGGGTGATGAGCTGGACCGTACCGACAGGCATCAGCGCACCTTCAGCCGTACAAAGTCCGCGCGGGACCGACTAGCGAAAACGCGAGGTCCGAATTACCCGCATCGGCAGGTGTCAGGGAGGACCCAAACCGGGGGGGTGCAGGCTGCCTGGTCATGTGTTGCCTCGCGCTTGCAGGCGCGCCAGGTTCTCGCCAATCGCGCGCTGCACCTCGGTCGGCAGCGTCTGATCGGCCAGGCGCTTGGCCAGGCCGTCGAAGTCGAAGCGGCGGCGGTAGTTGGCGCCGCGCACGAACACAAACACCGGCGTGATGTTGCGGCCGCTGAACTCCCGTTGGTAGATGCCGGGCGCCACCTTGGCCTTGCCGGGTGGGATGACGAAGAAGCGGCCACCGGCCTTGCGTTGCGCGGCGATCTGCTTGCGGGCATCTGTGCTCAGGTTGCGGTTGGTGCCGGCCACGAGCTGGATGCGCAGTTGGCTGAGCACCTGGACCACTTGGCCGCGGCTCACGTTGCCGTAGGCGTCCAGCGTGGCACCAGCACCAGGCACCACCAGCCAGCCGTCCGGCAGCGCGCCCTGAGCACGCAGCGCCACTTCCAGGCGCTTGAGTCGGCGCGGCCCGCCATCGATCTGCGGCTGCAGGTACTTGCCGGCCGGCGTCTCGCCTGGGCCCAGGTCACGGAAGCCGATGCGGGCGCCGCGCTCATCGGTCACGCTCACGACGTTGAAGCCCACCGCCGCGGCCAGCCGGTCGGCCGTGGCTGGCACGTAGCGCAGCTGGCGCATGGTGTAGGGCGTGGGGCGGTCCAGCGCACGCGGCAGCTCGGCCTGGATGCCTGAGCGCACCTGCACCGCGGTGCGTGTCAGCGCCGTGGCCATGGCCGCCTTGAACCGCCGATCAGAAAACTGCGCCAGCTCGGCGCGCACCTGGGCGATGTTGGTGTCCAGCGTGATCCTCATGCTCTGCCCCTTGCGGCCACCCGAGGCGGCCTGTTACCCGCCAGCGCCCCCACCACCGCACCGCCTTCGCTCACGCGCAGCGCAGGGGCCTGATGGGGCTGGGCGTCCAGCCATTGGTCTGCAGCAGCCTGGCCCTGCTCTGCGGCCCGCTTGGCGTGTTCACGCTGCAGGCGCAGGCCTTCGCGCAGGGCGGCGTCCACCCAGGCCTGGCCAAACACCTGGCGCAGCTCGTCCACCAAAGCCGCAGCACCAGGCATCTCATCCCTCAACCCGCCCTTCTTCTTCTCACTCATGGTTTGGTTACGTGATGGGGGTGTTGGTTGCGCGGTGGTTGCGCGAGTGGTTGCGCGACAAATGCACGTGGTTGCGCGAGTTACGCGAAAACCCGCGTTAAGAGGTTGATGGTGGAAAAACACCTTGGGTGTTTTGCTCATGTGTGCGTGCGCGCGAAAGTCGCGTAACTCACGTAACCACGCGGGTTTCCGGCGCAACCGCCGCGCAACCGACGCGCAACCCGCGTAACCGTTGGGGCGTGTCATGTGTCGCCGTCCTCGCTCTTGCTGCCGCCGAAGTGCCGGCTGAAGCGCGCCATATCGCTTTCGAAGGCCACGCAGCTTTCCTTGGCCCATTCGCCCATGGTCTGGCCGTCTGGTGGCCCGGCCTCGCCAGGTATCCACACGCGGATGGCCTGCTTGCCGTTCTGCCCCACATCCAACTTCACGCTGTGGCATCGCAGCTTGCCCCTGGCCGCCTTCTCCACGCCCTTGCTGAAGACCACCTGCGCTGGTGGAAAGCGCTCACCCGTGGCCTGGGCCCAGCGCTGAAAGGCGCGGTAGAGCTGCTCGGTGCTGCAAACCCTCAGAGGGAGGGGGAGATAACCCGCCACCCACTCACGCACGAAGCGCTCATGCGGCCGCAGGCCAAGCTCAATCAGGTCGGCCTTGGCCCGCGTCATGGGCGGGATCTGGAACTCGTCGAAGCCGTCCAGCGGCAGCGTCATCAGAAACTCATAAAACGCCTGCGCGCCGCCGTTGGCCAGGCACTGCGCCACGCGGGCGTACAGGCCCTGCTCATCTCGCGGCGGGGTGTAGACCACCATGTAGCGGCGGTCGCCCGGCTCCAGGGCCAGGGGCTGCTGCTCGTTGCTGAGGAACACCACATTGCAGTGGTTGGACTCGGTCCTCAAGGGCATCATCTTGGCGTTGATCTGGATCGTCTCGCCCGTGATGAAGCTCTTGAGCTTGTTCTTGTGGTGGTACAGCTCGGCCCGCGCCACGACCTCGTCACCGATCAGAAACAGCTTCATGCTGGCCCAGTCGTTGAACTTGTCTTCCAGCTGGTCTTGCCCCACCACCAGGGCATATTTGCCGTAGATGCCGGCCACGATCTCAAACAGCAGGTTCTTGCCCGCGCCCTGCGGGCCGTGGAACACCAGCGCGCTGCGCATCTTGGCGCCGGGGCGCTGCAGCGGCAGGGCCAGCCAGCGCAGCACCCAGGCGCACACCTCGGCGCAGCCCTCGGGCGTGGCCGCGCTCTCGCCGCACAGGTACTGCAGCAGCTCGATGATGGCGCGGCAGTCGCCCTTCTTGGGCTGCATCTCGAAGCCGTCGAACAGGTTGATGCAGGGCGCCTCGAGGTCGCGCCCGGGCTCGAACTGCAGCTCCTCGGGCTTGACCATGCGCCGCTCCGGGCTGTTCAGCCAGGCCTTCACGGCGTCATTCGTCATGGCCAGGCGCAGCGCGTTGACGGGCACGATGCGCCGCGTCTCGTCGTCCCACACGGTCTGCGTGCCGTAGATCAGCGCAAAGCTCTCCAGCAGCCGGCCCACCGCGCCCGGGTTGGCCATGCGGGCCTTGCGCGGGCGGCCTGGTGCAGGTGCGCGTGGGCGCTTGCCCTCCACGCCGGCCATGCGCACCAGTTGCGACAGCAGCTCATGCAGGCCCCCTCCCCCCTCGCTGGGCGCGTTTGCGCCGGCCGGTGGGGTGGGAGGTTCTTCTGCCATTCGGATGACGTTGTCAGGCTGCGACATTCAGCGATTCCGTGAGGATTTCCGAGCCGAGTACATAGAACGCGTGCCGCAGCTGCCGCCGCACCACGCCCAGGCCTGCACTCAGGTGCAGGTCGTTGAAGTCCGTGTCCTTGGGGCCACGGGGCATGCGGGCCCAGATCGGCCAGGTGTAGTGGCAGTCCTCCACCGCACGGCTCGCCTGGTGCGCCTTCAGGCGGCCGGGGTTGCCCTCGGTGCGCCAGTCGTCGTCGGCGCAGATCAGCAGCGGGCTGTGCGGGTGCAGGCCGCGCAGCAGCTGCGCCACGTGCAGCAGGTTGCCCGCGTCCAGGCCCACAAACACGGGCAGCTTGCGGTCCACCGCCATGCGCAGGCTCAGGCCCGTGGCCCAGCCCTCGCAGATCAGCAGCGGCTCGCCCACCACCACGTGGCCCAGGCGCAGGCAGCAGCCCGGCTTCTCAAAGCCGCGGGTGAAGCGCTTGCTGCCATCAGGGCGGATCACCTGCAGCGCCTTGAGCGCCTGGTCGCGCGGCAGGTCATAGCGCAGCAGCGGGATGACGATGGAGCCGTCGCGCAGGTAGCGGCAGCCCTCGGCCTGCACGGCCTTGCGCTGGAGGTAGGGCACGGGGCCGATCGGTTCACGCGCGGCGCTGGCCCACAGATCGGCAGCCGTCATGGCGGCCTGGGCGGCGGCAGCGGCGCGGGCCTGGGCGTCGGCGTCGGCCTGCGCCTGGCGGCGGGCCTGCAGCGCCTCACGCTCGGCCTGGCTGATGCCCTGCCAGTCCACCTCCACGCGGTGGCTCTCCTGGCCGCGCCAGTTGCCAAAGCTGCCCGTCACCACAAACGTGCCGGCATCGGTGCGCACCTCGCGCAGCCGGTACCAGTGCGTCTTCTTGGGGCCAAAGCGGCGCACGCGGCCGGTCAGGTCCAGCGGCAGGGGCGGCACCTCCAGCCCTGCTGCCAGCATCTGACCGACCACGTCTTGAAGGTTCACGGCTGGCCCACCCTTGTGAGCAGCCTGGAAGCAATGCGCTCTTCCATGTCAAAGCCGTCTACGGTCGGCCCAATGCGAATCACGCGGTTGGCCTCATCGACATAGCCGAAGCCCAGCAGCGGGTCGGCGCGGTCCTTTGTCGGCGGCTCGATCCGCAGCAGCTTGACCCTGCGGCCCTTGATCGTTTCGTAGAAGTAGCCGATGCGCGCCTCAAACTGCACCACCACCTTGCGCCCTGCCGGGCCAGCGCGGCCGGCGGCGGCCTCTCGGGAGACTCGTTGCCCTGCCATCAGCTCAGCCCTTGCGTGTGCTCAGTGCCAGCCCTGGCGCCTGCGCAACCATGGCGGCCATGGTTCAGGCTTGCCAGGGAGTGGAAAGAAAAAACGCGCCGCCGCGCATGGCCGTGCTCGAGGGTCAGGAGAACCCGACGGCCATGCCCGGCAGCCGGCATCACGGCCGGCCAGCTTGGCGCAAAGGGGCTGCGGCTGGCGACTGTCAAAGCACCGCTGCCCGTGGAGACTCGGTTGGAAATGAGGAAGGGCGGGCGCCCTGCCCGGTGTACGCTGGCGGCTCCTACACCAGACAACGCCACCAGGAGGGCGCCCATGGAAAACTCGTTCATTTATCCGCAGCAGCAGAAACACCCGGATCTGCTGTCCGAGCTGTGGCAGATGCATCGTCAGCAGATGCTGATGCTTCAGCGGATGGAGGCTCTGCTCCAGGCGCTTGTCGCTCAAGGCTCACAACCGGCGCAGCCAGAACCGCCGCCTGGTATGCCTCGCTGAGGGTGGCGCGGCGCGGGTCATCTGAGCGCCAGAACACGCAGCCGTGCTCCACCACCAGACGAGCAAGCAGCGCCCGAATGGCCCGCAGTTCAGCCAGGATCTCGTACTCCACCTCAAGCCTCCTGCGCCGCCACCTGCGGCCGCGCGATGTCGATGACGGGCCGGCCGGCGGGGTGGGGCCAGGCGGGGTCGGGGATGCGGGCCCAGTGCACGTCGGGGCGCAGGGTCTCCACGGTGACGGTGGCCTGCGTGGCGTGCTCAATGAAAGGGCAGCGCTCGGGCGGAATGCCGCGCTGGCGGTAGGCGTGCGCCGTGGGAGCGCTGACACCACACACCCGGGCCACCGCTGACACGCCGCCGAGCTGGTCGATGAGTTGGGAATGGTTCATGTGCGCGCACTTTAGCGAGCGCAAACATAAAACGCAACACCTTGTTATGTTCGCTGGGGCTAATCTCGTCGCATGAGGCTTAGCGAACTAAGGCGCCAGAACTTGGCCCTACTCATCAAAGACGTCTTTGATGGCAAACAGATCAACCTGGTCAAGCGCTTAGGGCGCGGACAGGCTCAGGTGTCGCAATGGATGTCGGGCCATCGGTCAATCCACGAGGATTCCGCTCGCGACATCGAGTCGGTAGCCGGTAAACCATCAGGCTGGATGGACGTGCCGCACAGCAGCGGGCACGAGCCGCTGACCGTGCAGGAAAACGTGGTGGCGCCCGCGTATTACGCGCTGCCGCGGCCCAGCCTGCGGGTGGCGCTGGAGGCGCTGTGCGAGGAGTTGGCCCGGGTGGAGGAGCCCGAGCGGCGCGACAGCGTGGCCGCTTTGCTGCGCTCTTGCGCCGTGGCCGGGGGCGACACCAGCTACATCGAGCCCATCCTGAGCGTGATGCGTTTCAGGCAAAGCCAGCCGCAAAACAACAAGGCAGCCTAGCCCGCGTGTACTTTTTCACGCCCAGGCGCAGCGGCACATAGGCCAAAAGTTACAAGGCGGCGCGGCGGCTGCAAGGCACGCCGCCCGCCATGGCACTGGCCTAGGCCGCTTTGCGCTCCCGCGCTGCGGGCATGGTGGCCTCAGCCGCCTGCTTGGCCAGACCTTGCTGCGCCTGCAGTATTTCCTGCAGGGCGCCGGGCACAAAACGCGCCAGCACATCGCGCATCAGCGGCTGATACCCCACGCCGTGAAAGTGGGCAATCAGCTTGAACTGGTCAATCAGTTGCTTGGGCAGCCTGATGGATACCGGCTGCAGGCCCAAAGCCTCATCCAGCGCCTGCTCGTGCGCAGGCGTTGCGGGGGCCACGTATTTCTCGTCGCGGCCCAGGCTGCCGTCTTCCCAGGCCTCGGGCGTGTTCACTGTCTTTTGCGTTGCCATGTCTTTCTCCTTCAGCGGCATTGGCCCATTCTTGGCGGGGCCTTCAGCCGTGTTTCTTGTAGAGCCTGATCTCGTCCTCATTGGGTGAGTAGGCGGTTTTGAGCTCAATGTGCCCACCCGCGGGCACAAACACCACCTTCAGCCAGCGGCCCTGGTTGGTTTGCGCCAGAAACCACAGCGTGGGCGGCTGTGTCTTGTGGCGGGCTCGCGTGTCCTCCAGCAGCCGGCCAGCGCGGTTCAAAAAGCATTGCTCCACCTCGCGGCGCTGCACGTTGTGCTTGCGGGCCAGCTTGTCCTCAATGGCCTTGGTGATGTGCAGGTTTTGCATGGGCAGCGGCAAGGATGGAAGCGGGCTGAAGGGCGCAAATCATAGCTTGTATATACACGCGCCGACGATGCTTTGCGTTCACACCTTGAGGACGCCCCCAGGTTTGCAGCTCGCAACATCGTCCGCCCGCAAAGTCTTCACAAACTTCACAGTTGCTATTGACCTGGAAGATTTGCATACGCTAAAGTCCGCATCCACGCCCCAAGACAACGGCACGGCCGGGGGCGGAGGATGCGATGGACAACCTGCACCCCGACCTGGCGGCCCTGGCCGCCGCCCTGGCCGCTGACGCGGCCGAGCACGCCCGCGTTGAACAAGCCACCGCCTTTGCCCGCGCCTGGGCTGCGGTGGGGGAGGCGCTGCTGTGAGCCGCGCCCGTACAGAACAGATCGCCAGCGTGCTGCTGGCCGTCGCCATAGGCGTGCTCTTCGCCGCCGCCCTCATCCACTGGATTGACCTGGAGGGCATCACCAGCGGTCAGGCTGCGCACGCCGCCGGCTTGCTGGCCCTGCCCGGGCAGTGGCTGCGCCGCTACTGGGCCTGGGCGCGGCACCACGTGCGCCTGGACACCAACCGCCGGCAGCTCAAGTGGATTGAGGAAGACATCCAGCACATGGAGTCTGAGCTGGCCTTCCTGCCGCAGCACATCCGCTACCTGCGCGGCGAGGCGGCGCGGCTGCGCGTGTGCATTGCCGTGGCCGAGCGCCAGGGCCCGCAGCTGCCGCCTGCCCACACGGAGCCCCAGCCATGAGCGCCTGGGTGCAAGGCGTGGTGGAGCGCACCTTCCGCTGCAGCAGCATCGCTCCGTCTGCACCTGGCGTGGTGCAGGCCCAGGTGCGGGTGGTGATCCGCCAGCACGCCATGGCCGGCCCCCGCGTGCACGCCCTGCTGAGCTGCGGCTACGGCGACGCAGGCGAGCAAGCCGCCGCCCTGCTGCGCAAGCGCCTGAAGGCCGGCCGCGCCTGCACCGCGCAGGGCAAGTGGCTGGCGCCCCTGCAGCAGAGCATGGACCTGCTGCTGGTGGGCTGCTACCAGATCCACACGGATGAAGACGCGGCGCAGGCGGCGTGTGCGCCTTGCGAAGACACCCTGAACGCCCCCACGGCAGCCGCGGCTGCACTTGCATCATGAACCTCGACCCCATCGTCATTGGCATGGCCGGCCACGCGGGCGTTGGCAAAACCACCGCGGCGGACTACTTGGTGCAGCGTTACGGCTTCATCAAGGTCGCCTTTGCGGACCCTATCTACAGCATGGCTCTGCAGCTGCTGGAAGAAGCCGGCATTGACCACCGCTGGCTAACCGACCGCCGCTACAAAGAGCTGCGCATACCTGGCCTGGGCGTGAGCGGCCGCGCGCTGATGCAGACCATCGGCACCGAGGTGGGCCGCCACCTGCACCCCGGCTTTTGGACGCGCCACATCGCCCTGCGCCTGGGCCTGGCCGGCGCAGGCCTGCCCAACACCTACCCGTTGCACGACCGCATCGTCATCAGCGATGTGCGGTTTGGGAACGAGGCGCACTGGGTGCACCTGGTGGGCGGCAAAGTCATCCGCCTGCACCGCAACCAGGCCGCCGCCGTGCGCACCCACGCCAGCGAGGCCGAGCTGCTGACGCTGGACGCCGACGTGGACCTGCACAACCACGGCGAGCACTTTGCAGGCTTGCACGGGCTGCTGGATGGGGCGATGGCTGAGTGGGGGGTGGAGGAGCGGGCGTGGCCAGAGCGGCAGCTGCCGGCTGACCCGGCGGCGCTGGTGGCCGTGGACAGCGAGGGAGGGCTGATCTGATGCCACGCACTGCGCAGCGCCCCAAGCGCAGCAAGGCTTACCGCCCCCGCCCGGTCAACCCCGAGGCCCACCTGGTGGCCATCCAGGGTGTGGCCTGGCTGAGCCGGGACGACCAGACCCTGTGGGCCCTGGCCATTGACGACGCCGTGCGCGCCGTCGCCCGCGGCCAGGCCAGCCAGGCGCACTGGAGCGAGATCTTCCACGCGGTCAACCTGGTCGAGCAGCTGGTCATCATGCGCAAGGCGCAAGACCCGCACGGCCTGGTGCAAGCCGCGCAAGACGCCCGCACGGCCATGCTGGACCGCCAGCGCGAAAGCGGCGTGCGCGCGGCGCGTGCTGCCGAGCTGGCCGCCCTGGACGCGCTGCGCGCGGGCTGGGTGGAGCTGATGAGCGGCATCACACAGGCCGAGCGCTTCCAGGCCGGTGAGGCCGTGGCGCACCGCGTGCGCCGGGCGCTGGCCGGCGGCGAGCCTGGCGCGCGCGTGATTCATCTGCTGGAGCCCGCCTGATGTCACACCCCCACGGCACCTACCTGGGCGGCATCCGCACGCTGGAAGACTTGCGCATCCGCTGCGCGGTGGACGACGACACCGGCTGCTGGCACTGGCGCCTGAGCAAGTGCGACGGCGTGCCCAAGGTACACGTCACGCACCCTGCCTTGCCCAGGCCCGGCCACATCATGCGCGGTCGCCGCGCGGCCCTGCTGCTGGCACGCGGGCGTGATCTGCCCGCCGGCCACGTGGCCTATGCGCGGCTGCAGTGCACGTCGAAAGACTGCGTCAACCCCGCACACTGCCAAAGCGGCGACCGCGACGCGCACGGCGTGTACCTGGCCAAGAGCGGCCGTGTCAAGGGCCTGCTGAGCAAGGCCAAGGCCAGCCGGGCGATGTGGGACAAGCGCGGCCGCAAGGTCACGCCCGAGGTGCGCGCGCACATTTTGGCCAGCGAGGCGAGCACCTACGCCCTGGCCAAGGAACTGAGCCTGAGCCAGTTTGCCGTGTGGAGCGTGCGCCAGAAGGGCGCCGTGCACACACCGCACCTGGCGCAGGCCAGCGCGTTCACATGGAGGCCCTGAGCATGACCGAGCACGCGCCCACCCAGCAGATCCGCCCGGCTCGGCGCCCTCTTGCGCCGCCCTCTGGCGTGATCGACAGCCTGCCCGAGAAGCTGCGCGCCATGGCCACCCGCGGTCACCAGGTGCGCGCCGCCGACGTGGCCAGCCTGGTCAAAGCCGCCCACGCCATCGAGGCCCAGCGGGCCATGCTGGACCACGACCTGCGCGTGTATGCGCAGCTGATTGGCGACCTGGTGGAGACCCGCACTCAGCTGCTCAGCCTGCGCGAGTTGATGCAGGCCGGGCTGGATAGGAGGGATGAACTGTGACAACGATGATGATGAAAGACGACCTGCACCAGGCCATCGAGGCGCTGGAAGAGGCGGCCGACGTGCTGGAGTGGCCCGGCTTTGCTCAAGGCGCGAAGGCGCTGCGGCGGGTGTTGGAGGCGGTGGAGCGCGTGGAGCTGGTGCTTCCGCCCGAGGCCCAGAGCGAGGCCGAGAAGGTTGCGTACTGCGCAGGTTGGTGGGCGGCGCTGGCTCGGCAGGAGCAGGCAACTGTGGCGGCCCATATCGCAGACGTCATTCGCGGCAGGAGCTTGGCATGACCAAATCCCGCCACATCAACCGCCCCCGCTTTTGCTGGACGCCCGAACGCGAGCGCCTGCTGCGCGGGCTGTATGCCGACACACCAGCCCAGGCCGTGGCAAAGGTGCTGGGCTGCACGCAGCAAACCGTTTACTCCAAGGCCCAAAAGCTCGGCCTGCGCAAGTCTGACGCCTTCCTGGCCAGCCAGATGAGCGGGCGCATCCAACGCGGCCGCAGTGACCCGCGCATGACGGCCACGCAGTTCAAGCCCGGCCTGGTGCCCCACAACAAGGGCGTGCCTGGCAGCACCGGCCTGCACCCCAACTGCCGCGCCACACAGTTCAAGCCCGGCCGCAAGCCCGAGGAGGCGCGCAACTACGTGCCGATCGGTAGCCACCGGCTGAGCAAAGACGGCTACCTTGAACGCAAGATGACCGATGACCCCGCGCTGGTGCCCGCCAGGCGCTGGAAGCCGGTGGCCCGCATCGTGTGGGAGGCCGCGCACGGCCCCATTCCGCCCGGGCACCTGGTCATCTTCCGGCCTGGCATGTTCAGCAACGTGCTGGAGAACATCACCGCCGACCGGCTGGAGTGCGTGAGCCGTGCCGAGAACGCCCGGCGCAACGTACCCACCGTCAAGCACCCAGAGGTGGCGCGACTCATCCAGCTGAAAGGCGCCATCACGCGCCAGGTCAACCGCATCACCCGAGACGACAGCCAGAACGGAGCCCGCCCATGAGCGCTTCACCCCACATCGACCAACTGCGCGCCCACCTGATGGACACGCTGGCCGCCTTGCGCGACCGCGACAACCCCATGGAGCCCGACCGCGCCCGCGCCGTGGCCCAGGTGGCCGGCGTGCTGGTGGACACCGCCAAGGTGGAGATCGATTACCTCAAGGTCACCGGCCAGGACAGCAGCAAGTTTCTGGAGACGCCGCCCGATGCCAACGTCAAGCACCTGGGCCGGGAGAGCTTGCCGAACGGCATCGTGGGGATTACTCGGCATGCGTTGAGGTGAGGGGCTGCAGCATGACTGACCGCGAACTACTTGAGGCCGCTGCGAAGGCCGAGGGCCATGCGTACCCGTGGGTACTCCCAGCGCGTGGGGAAGAGCGCCCTTGGAACCCCCTCACCGACGACTGCGATGCGCTGCGGCTGGCGGTGAAGTTGGATATGTGCTTTGGCATCGCACCGCATCGTGTTGCACCGAGCAAGACTTCATTGGCACTTGCTCCGGGAGGCCCTGAGGTTTCGTGCAAACACCAAGGCGACCCCTACGCCGCCACCCGCCGCGCCATCGTCAGGGCTGCGGCTGAGATTGGGAGGCAAGCATGACCCGCGACGACATCATCCGCATGGGGCGGGAGGCTGGGTTTGAAACCGCACAAATCGACATTGTTTGTCGCTTTGCCGCTGTGCTTGACGATTTCGCCGCCGTTGTCGCCGCTGCCGAGCGCGAGGCGTGTGCTTTGGAGTGCGAACGGGTGACCAGTGCCCGCTCTGACGCTGAGGGTTATGGCTATGAGTACACGGCTCGTGACGCTCAACGATGCGCCGCCGCCATCCGCGCAAGGGGGCAAGCATGACCGTCAAGCTCACCAACGACAGGTCAGCCGCCGTCGACCAGGACTATTTCTGGCGCCCCCTGCACACCTGCCCGCTGTCGGCCAAGGTGCAACTGCTGACCGAGGGCGGCGTGGCCGTGTACGGCCAGTACAGCCCCGGCACGGGCGGCTACCTGGGCTGGGCACCGCTGCCCAAGCGCCCTCAGTGGATGCAAGGCAGCACCCCCCACGGTTACTGAGAACAACGAGCAAGAGGAGAGATCACACCATGACCACCACACAAGACCTGAGCAGCATCCAGGCGCAGATCGACGAGCTGCAGCGCAAGGCCCTCGAGCTGCGCACCAGCATGGACGACCCCGAGCTGCCCGCCGCCTGGCGCAAGTTGCAGGCCGGCGCGAACTGGTACCGCTACGTGCAGCTGACGCCCGCGCAGGGCGAGCTTTTCCGCCAGGACGGCTGGGAGCCGCTCTACCGCCGCCAGCAGCGCATGGCCGAGATCAAGGCCCGCACGCTGGCCAGAGCCCACCGCGGCGTGGCGCTGGTGCGTGCGACTGAAGCGCACCACGGGATTCACTGAAATGCTGCTCACCGCAAGCGACGTTGGCCGCCAGTTGGGCATCAGCCGCCGGGCCGTGTACGACCTGGCGTATTCTGGGCGGCTCATCTGCTACCGCGTGGGCGCAAACGACGGCGCCATGCGCTTCAGTCCCGCTGACGTGGAGACCTACCTCGCATCATGTCGATCTACTGGTCAAAAGCTGACAAGCGCTGGCGCTTTGAGTTCGACCGCTATGTTGCGGGCCGCCGACACCGACTTACACGACTGCTTCCGCAAGGCTGGAGTCAAGCTCAAGCTGACACGTTCGACCGCACGGAAACCGCGCGCCTCTACGGCCTTGCATCTGGCATCGCCCGCGACGAGCCCCTGATCGACCAGGCCGTCAAGCACTACCTCACCGACAAGACCGCGCTGAAGAGCTATAAGAGCGCCGCCGAGCACCTCAGCGCCATCGCCTGGGCGTGGCAGGGCCGCCCGATGAGCGAGCTGCCCGCAGTGGCCCAGGAGGTCATCAAGACCGCCGACGCCGGCCCAGCCACCCTGAAGAACCGCCTGGCTCTGCTGAAAGCCGCCTGCCGCTGGGCCTGGAAGCGCCACGGCCTCACCGACACCGACCCCACCGCCCGCATGCTGCTGCCGGCCGTGCGCAACGCCCGCAAGATCTACATCACGCGCGAGGGCATGCTCAAGGCCTGCCGCGCGTGCGGCAGCTGGCAGGCGCAGATTGCCATCCGCGTGTGCTTCTACACCGGCATGCGCCTGGGCGAGCTGTGGAACGTGCAGGTGCAGGACAACCTGCTGGTGCTGGCCGACAGCAAGAACGGCCAGCCGCGCGTGATACCCGCGCACCCGCGCATCCGCCACCTGCTCAAGCACCTACCCCTGACGGGCCACAAACGCGGCGTGCAGGCCGCATGGACGCGCGCCAAGGACAAGGTGGGCCTGGGGGATGTGCGCTTTCACGATCTGCGCCACAGCGCGGCCAGCGAAATGGCCAACGCGGGCGTGCCACTTTTCACCGTGGGCCAGGTTTTGGGCCACAAAAGCCCGGTCAGCACCCAGCGCTACGCGCACCTGTATGCCGACACATTGGCCGAAGCTGTGGGCCAAATTGGCCGCAAACGGGCCTGACTTGGGAGGATTTCCCCACAGTGCCTGCTGCTGAGGGCCCCTAGCGACACTTGAGAAAAGCGCGCTAAGTTGTTGATTTTGGCGGAAAGGGAGGGATTCGAACCCTCGGTACTGGAGAACCAGTACGCCGGATTTCGAATCCTATGCGACACCCGCGCTACGAGGGAAGCTCCCTCGTGAAATAGGCGCAAAACAGGCATCTGGAGGGGTAGTTTGGGCAGAAATCCCCACAGTCCAGGCTCATTCGATGAGCTACTGACGACACCGCAACATTTAGGGCTTCGTCAGCAGCGCCTGATACGCCTTTTCACAAGCGGCGCCGGCCGTGCCCCTGGCATCGGCTATCGCAGCAAGCTCTCGACCAGCTTCCTCCAGCCGTCCGAGCACGTCGGCAAGCAGCGCTGCGGGATGACCGGCTGCTGGGCCTCCCGGGGAAGAGGCGGGATCTGCGGCGGCTGGACAGTGGTTGGCGGCAGCCGCGATTCGGTCGGCGCG
>JACCEC010893606.1_pt1 | contig 13681 bp, 17 predicted proteins | sample 7450121 | NCBI WGS metagenome assembly JACCEC01 (sample SAMN15323455, study PRJNA562643) | freshwater metagenome | isolation source: river surface water | place: USA:Blue River Watershed | collected 2017-08-18 | reverse complement strand
GATGAGACTGTTGAGGAATACAAAGCAAGACTCGCAGAAGTTGAAAAGCTAATTATTCCATTTCTAAGTAAACTACTCAAGACTGCGGATCAGCCAATCATCAAGTGGCCCAATCGTAAGCCAGTGATTGAAGCACAGATACAGAAAATTCTAAATCTTACGAGAGGCGACTAATGGAAAGCTACATGGACGATTACGAATCGTATAAAAGATATAAAAGAAATTGTACGTGTGGCTGTTACAAACATTGTGGCTTTAGTTGCATGACTGATGACTGTGAATGTACAGATTGTGAATGCCCTGATTGTGTAGATGGACAAGGATACAACTAATGAAAAAATTCAAAGAACATATCACCGAAGCATCATATGCTGGTAACATCGGCATCATGGAACTTATAAAGTTCAAACAAAAAGCAAACGACAAAGAAAAAAAAGAATTTGATGATCATGTGAAGAATAAGCGTCATAAAGAAGCATGGGAAACTGTTCAACGTGTAACTGGCGTGAAGCTACATAAGAGTGTGCATGAAGAAAAGAAAGTTCCTCATCCAGATATTTTACCACCTGCTGGAGCAGGAAACGATGGAACAGATATCTTAGCAAAGAGATACAAAAAAGACACTCCAGGTCAATAACCCAATTTTTATATTATGTCCAATGTGAATAAAATACTTGTCATAGGCAAGAACGGTCTTATAGGCAGTAGCTTTGCACGTTGGTCAAAAGCCGTAGACGTAATCTCGCACACAGAAATTGGTGCCATAGATTTCAACAAGTATGAATCTGTTGTAAACTGTTCCATTTCACCAGAGTACAGGAATAGTGCATACAACGAAAAGAACGATATGGACTTGATTGTTGCACAAAAAGCACAAGAGAGTAATATCCGTCACGTAATGATTAGTTCCAGAAAAGTCTATGGAATATCAAACGATCTAAAAACATACACCGAAGATTCTCCCATAAATCCAGTTGACTTTTACTCCGAGAACAAAGTCATAACTGAGGAAAAAATCAGAAGTAATCTAGAGAAATATACAATACTTCGTGGAACAAATATTTTTGGTAATGAATATGGCAGAAAATCTTTTATGGGATTTTGCTTGACACAATTGAAAGATAGTGATAAAATAGTGTTCACTATTTCTGGTGAAGTCAAAAGAGATTTCATCCATGTTGATGAAGTGTCCAGAATATTAGAGAAAGTTTGTAGTGTCGGCAAAAATGGTACATACAATCTTAGTAGTGGCTATGGTCTAACAATATCCGAAGTTCCTAAAATATTGATTGCTGGAAAAGGTAGTGGCGAATTTGAATGTTCTGGTCCTATATTGGATCAGTTTGTTCTGGATAATTCTAGATTGAGTCATGATTTTGATTTGAATGTGAAAAAAGACTATACATATGATATATTGATGATAGGGAAAAACTGTGAATGATTTGGTAATTACTGCTGTTTCTGAGTATGGATATGATAAACTAAAGCCTTGGGTAAAGTCATTGAATGCATCTGGCTATACCGGTAGAAAGGCTATAATTTGTTTCAACGTATTAGATGACACAGTTCAGAGCTTGGTTGATGAGGGTATAGAAGTTATCATCACAAGCAATAAGCGAAATGCTTCAAATACTGGTTATGTCTATGCTGATGGATTTACGTATCATGTTCCGAAGTTTAGACATTTTGCAAACTGGTTCTTTCTACGACAACTAAAAGATATTAGATATGTCATATCAACAGATTGTGCTGATGTGGTATTTCAAAGCAATCCTTCAGAATGGCTAGAAAAGAATCTTGGTGACAAGAAGCTAAACTATGGTGGTGAATCACTCAAGTATCAAGATGAACCATGGGGCTTTGATAACATGTTGACTTCATTTGGACCAGTTATCCAAGATCACATGAAAAGCAGACCAATCTACAATGCTGGTTCAATGGCAGGTGAATTCCAAACATTCATAGACTTTTCTTTAGCAGTTCATTTGGCAACCATGGATAACAGAAATCCTATGCCAGATCAAGCTGGCGTGAATTTGTTGTTGTCACTTGAACCATATAAGTCAATCACCAAATTCAACGACCACGACACAAACTGGGCATGTCAATGTGGAACAACTGTTGATCCAACTAAAATGGATTCATTCAGACCGTTCTTATTGTCACCTGAGCCAAAGTTTCAAGATGGATACGCATACACAAGCACAGGTGAAAAATACGTGTTGTTACATCAGTACAATAGAGTTCCTGAATGGAAAGCAAAGATTGGGGCTATGTATGAATAATTTGATTTTTTGTCCTGTTGGTATACCTCTAAGTTTTCATAGAGATTATGATCGTGAGAATCATTGGAGATACACCAAAGATAGCAGAATGTATGAGACTGTTATTTACCAATACAAAGACTTTGATATTGAACCAAACTCATACGACAAACTAGAGAAGCATAAAGGTTGGAAGTGGGAAATAGCTAAAGAATTTCTCAAGACACTAGACTATAGCAAGTATGAGTATATTGGTTTCTTTGATGATGATCTGGTAACAGATATACAAAGTATCAATCGTGCATTGACAATCGCTAAAAATAATGATATAAAGTTATTTCAAATGTCATTGAACAATGATTCTGAGAAACAACATCTGGTCACATTTCAGGATCCTTCGTTGAGCTACAGTATAACAAACTTCAATGAAGGCATGGGACCATTTATTCATTCATCATTGATACCTAAAGTTATCAAGTTTTGGGACTATCATGAGATCAAGAGTGGATGGGGTTTTGATGTTGTGCTATCTTCTATACTGAGAGCTAAAACTGCTGTCATGCATGAAGTTAGTATGCATCATGTACCAAAACATAATCCATACTATGATAAACGAGAAGCATTTGAAGAAATGTATCATATCATGAATGTGGTTTATCCTAGATATATGAAAGATGTGTATGGAGTAACAGTTGGTCCATATACAGAGGCACAGAAAGTATATGAATTTACACTTAGAGGATAATAATGCAAAAAATAGATGCGAGTAAAATTATGAAGAAGAAGCCTGTTGCTGAAGCGACAGACAAAGTGCAGGGTCGTAGTTACACAAGTAATCACGTGAAACTACTGAAGCATATGGATCGTCTACAACTCATTCAAAGAGGTGAAAGACCAAAGCCAGTTATGTTCCACATGTCACCATGCAATCCATGTAACTTGACATGTAGCTTCTGTTGTTTTGCAAACAGGTCAATGAAAGAAATGTTGACTGTGAAACAAATGAAATCTGCGATTGATCAGTTCGTAGCACTAGGAGTTCTCGGTATGGAATTCACTGGTGGTGGTGAGCCAACATTACATCCTAAGTTGGATGAAGTTATTGCTTACGCATATAACAAAGGTTTGAAGATTGGTATCTGTACTAATGGTTCTCGCTTGAAGAAAGTCAAGAACTGGCACATGATTTCTTGGGTGCGTCTAGGAATGTATTCGTGGGATGAGAAGAAGCCATACGAATATCACCTTGAAGTGTTTGAAGGACTAGACATTGAAATTTCTGCGGCATACGTATGGGATGGTGCAACTGACACCTCAACTAATCCAAACATCACTGGTGAGTGGACAGACACCAAAGCTAAGAAACTTGCATCAAACGAGTATAAAGAAGAAAACTTTATGAAGATGCTTGCATGGGTTGAAGAAAAGAAGATTCCATGTCGCATCGCTTTCAATGCAATCAAGCCTGTTGATGAAGTGAAAAAGGATATTGATAAAATTGGTGTTCTTATCGCTAAACATGAAGAAAAGAATGGACCATTGAAATATGCGTTCTTATCTGACTTCAACTTCAAGGGTACACGTAGAAACGATAACTGCTACATGCACATGGTAAAGCCTTGCGTGTTTACAGATGGTAACGTTTATGTGTGTCCATCCGCTGAGTTGGCGCCAGAGAACAACTATCAAGTGAATGATGAGTTCAAGATTTGTGACATTGATGGTATCACAGACTTTTACAATTCACAGGTGGGTGGAGCTGGTGTGTCACGTAGACACCACGATTGCTCTTTCTGCAAATATGCGTACCAAAATGAATTGATTGATGATGTTGTAACGGAGACCCGTCATAATGAATTTGCATAATACTTTTGATGAGAAATATTTTGAAGATGGTGTTCGTAATCGTGTAAGTGCTTACGAAAACTATCGCTGGATGCCAGAGCGTTCAATTCGTGAAGCATCCTCAATTATCAACAATATCAAGTTTGATACTGTACTAGACTATGGATGCGCTAAAGGCTTCATGGTCTATGCATTACGATTGCTTGGCAAAGAAGCATATGGTGCTGATGTGTCACAATACGCAGTAAAGAATTGTCATCCAAATGTCAAAGACTATCTGCAAGTTATTGAAAACACCGAACAACTGACTGGTGGTTGGGACTTGATTATCGCTAAGGATGTACTGGAACACATTCCTAAAGATTTGATTCCATCGGTTCTATCTGAGCTACGCCGTAGGTGTAAAACAATCTTCATTGCTGTTCCACTTGGTGATGGCATTCGCTATCGCATCCGTGAATATGAGATGGATATTACACACATTGTCCGTGAGCCAGAAGAATGGTGGCTGAAAACAATCGTAGATGCTGGCTTCAAAATCAAGTATTTTGACTATCAGTTCGGTCACATGAAAGAGAACTGGACTGTACCACATCCATTCGGTAACGCATTTATTGTAGCGGAGTGATTCTAAACTGTCTAAATACTAAATACATAATAACAAACTTGCTGTAGAGGCGGGGTATATGGATTTTAGACAGTATTTAGAAGAAAAAGAGGAAAAACATGCGGTCCTAGCATTTGGTCGCATGAATCCACCAACCACAGGCCATGCTAAACTTGTGGATAAGGTAAAAGAAGTAGCAAAAGAAGTTCATGGAACACACCACGTTGTTCTATCCCACACACAAGACACCAAGAAGAATCCACTATCTGGCGAACAAAAAGTAAAACACGCAAAGCGTTACTTTCCAGATACAAACATCACTTCATCCGACAAAGAACACCCAAACTTTCTAGCACAGGCTTCAAAGTTGCACAAAGCTGGCGCAACCCACATCCACATGGTTGCTGGTTCGGATCGTACTGGTGAATATCACAAGTTGTTGCATCAATACAACGGTGTCAAGGGTTCTCATGGATATTTCAAATTCAAAGGCATCCATGTCCACTCCGCTGGTGAGCGGGATCCTGACGCTGAAGGTGTTGAGGGAATGTCTGCATCCAAGATGCGTGAACATGCATCCAAAGGCAACTTCAAAGAATTCAAAAAGGGTGTGCCTGGACATGTGGCACACGAACACGCAAAAGAATTGTACCACGATGTTCGCAAAGGTATGAACATCAAGGAAGATTTCCAGTCACAAGTACAGATGATTCTAGCTGAAGGTGTTCATGACAAGAGTATCTTCAAGGCTGTTTTCTTGTCTGGTGGTCCTGGCTCTGGTAAAGACTACGTGCTAGACAATACACTAGCTGGTCATGGACTGGTAGAAATCAATTCTGACAAAGCGCTAGAGTTCTTGATGGACAAGAACAATCTAGACAAGAAAATGCCAGCATCGGAAGCTGAACTACGCACCATTGTCCGTGGTCGTGCAAAAGATATCACAGAACTAAAGCAACACCTAGCACTTCTAGGTCGTAATGGTTTGATCATCAATGGCACAGGCGATGATCCAGAAAAGTATGCAAAGATCAAAAAGAACCTAGAAGAAATCGGTTACGAAACATCTATGGTTGCAGTTGTAACTAAAGACGAAGTGTCTGCACAACGTAACATTGAACGTGGTCAACGTGGTGGTCGTACAGTACCAGAAGACATTCGTAAGCAAAAGTGGGACTCGGTGAACAATGCTCGCCCTGAGATGGCTAAATTGTTTGGCAAGAACTATATTGAGTTTGATAACTCTGAAGACTTGCGTAATGCACCACCTGATGTTGTCAAAGCTAAAAAAGACGAAATGACAAACATCTTCAAGAAAGTTCAAGAGTTTGTCAAAGCACCTCCAAAGAATGAGCAAGCAAAGCAATGGGTTGCTGGTGAGCTATCAAAGAAAGATACTCTACCTATTCCTAAGAAAGGTGCTGAACTATCTCAGCCACATGCACAAGAAGGTGATGATAAAGCATCCGATGAAGCACGTAGATTGGGACTACAATACTTTGGCTTCGGTCGCTATGGTAAGAATGGTAAAGTCACACATCACTCCGTTCATGGTAGATTGGTTGCTGATCCAACACATGTTGAACAACAGAAAGCAATCAAAGATGCCGCTAAAGTAAAGGCTGTTGCATCATCTGGTTCACCAACACCTAAGAAACCTGTCAAAGAATCTTTGAATGATGAAGTGCAAAGTTTGTTTGAATCTGTATCCGTGACAGTAACCGCAGACACCGTTGAAGAATTGAATAAAGCATTCATGATGCTTGGGAATGGCGAAGATTCAATGAAAGTTGAATCTGATCATAGAATTATGTCTGGAATAGATTCAAAGACTGCACTAACACTAGGAAAAACTGTTCCTGTGTTTGTATTTGAAAGCTACACTGGATTGAAAACCATCAAGCATAATGGTTCAACATACGTAGCGCAAGGTGATAAGCCTAGAGTATACATAATAAGAAATTCGGCAGCTAAAGACGCACATCGTAATAATGGTGAGGTCGTGAAAGTTGACAAAGGTTACATGGTAAAACTAAAGGAGAATAATGATGTTGAGATTTTTCAAAAGCCTATTATCAAAGAAACAACCAGCGGAGAAACATCCACTGGATGGTCCAACGAAAAAGGCACTACTACAAGAGCCAGTGAAGGAAGAAGTACCATTAGTGAAGCTGGAACAAGTGGAAGCACCAGCACCAGTAGTAGAATCCTCACCGAGCATTGCGGATGTGAAGACGGAAGCACCAGTGGAGAAGCCAAAGAAAGCTCCAGCAAAGCCAAGGGCAAAATCTACCTCAGTAAAATCAAAGAAAACTTCAAGCAAAAAATAAACGAGATAGACATGGGCATACAACCTGGTATGTCTATGGCAGCTGGCGGAGAATCACCAGATCGTGATATGGGTGAAGTTATCGGTAAAGATGGCAAAGCAACTCCTTTGAAGAAAAAGCCAATCAAGGAGATGGGTGGTGATGAATCTACAGCTTCTACTGGTGACCAGAAAGAAGATGAATTGAAAAAACAAGGCATAACACTTAGCTCATTCAAAAAGAAGAACTATCTATGAAAAAATATAAAGATTTCGTTGCTGAAGCTGGAAGATGCTGGAAAGGCTACAAGCCTGTTCCTGGCAAAGAACCATACTCACCTGGCTCATGCGTAAAAGAAGATACTGTGACGGAAGCCGCAGTTGACGCTAAAGGACTAAAGAGTTCCACTGGTGGTCTAACACAAAAGGGTCGTGACTACTACAATAGAAAAGATGGTGGCAATCTAAAAGCACCAGTCACAACACCACCATCCAAATTGAAGCCTGGTTCAAAGGCTGCTAATCGTAGAAAATCATTCTGCGCTAGAATGGGTGGCGTAGAAGGACCAATGAAGAAGCCAAATGGTGAGCCAACACGCAAAGCACTAGCATTGAGAAAGTGGAATTGCTAAATGACCCAGTTTAGTATTCAGACCAATGAGTATTTGAAAACTAACAAATCCATCTACGAGGTGGTGATGTTAGCAGACAAATATGGCAATGTCGCAGGCGGTACCGGTGGTACCTCTGTTGATGCATTTGGTCGTTTGAGAGTGTCACAACCATTCACACTTTTTGATTCTTCACATAGATTCAGAGACAATAATCTATGGGCTACATCCAACACAGCAAACACGACAGTCGTATTCAGCGAGAATGAAGGTTTAGTAAATCTAAACGTTGATACAACAGCCAACTCAGAAATTATCAGAGAAACCACAAAAGTATTCTCATATCAACCAGGCAAGTCCTTGTTGATTTTCACCACATTCGTGTTTGCACCAGCAAAAACAAATTTGTGTCAAAGAGTTGGTTACTTTGGTGCAAACAATGGCATGTACTTGGAACAAACTGATACAACAGTAAATTTTGTTGAGAGAAGTTATGTTACCGGTGTTATGACAGAGACTAGAGTTTCACAATCTCAATGGAACGTAGACAAGATGGATGGATTAGGTCCATCTGGTAAAATATTAGATACGTCTAAGGCACAAATTCTATGGATGGATATTGAGTGGCTAGGACTTGGTACTGTTCGTATGGGTTTCGTTATTGATGGTGAATTTGTCTTATGCCACAGATTCAATCACGCAAACTTTATTACATCAACATATATTACCACAGCATCACTACCACTAAGATATGAAATAAAAAATACAGGTGTTACTGCAAGCAGTAGTGTGATGAAACAAATCTGTTCTTCAGTCATATCCGAAGGTGGATATGAATTGAATGGACTACAACAATCTGTTGTGACACCTGTTAGTTCTCCAATTGATTTACCAGTTGTTGATACATACTACAATCTTATTTCAATACGCCTGAAGTCAACACGCCTAGATGCTATTGTAATCATGTCAGCACTATCATTGCTTGGTATAACAAATAACGCAATTTATAATTGGCAAGTTAGAGCTACTGCAACAACTACAGGCGGTTCTTGGGTAAGTGCTGGTACAGATTCTGCTGTTGAATATAAACTAGATTCAGCTACAGTAACTGGTGGTAGAGTTCTTGCGTCAGGATTTTCAACATCAACAACACAAAGTAGTGTGCCTGTTGACATTCTAAAAGAAGCATTGTTCAAGTTTCAATTAGAAAGAAATGGACTATCAGGAACACCATATGAACTAACACTGTGTTGTGCAACTAATACTGCTGGTGCAGACATTTATGCAGCCCTTGATTGGGAAGAAATTTCAAGATAACATAACAAAAAGGAAAAACCATGCTAAACGATAAAGTTCTAAAATCAGTTGCTGATGCCGTAACAAAAGTTATGGCTGAAGCGTTGAAGGGCGATCAACACAAGATCGACAAAAACAAAAACAACAAGATTGATGCACATGACTTCAAACTTCTACGTAAAGAGGAAACTGTTACTGAAGAAGAAAAGAAGAAGCCAAATCCATTTGACTGGAAAAACACACCACGTGAAACCCGTGAGAAGGGAGAGCTTACCGGCCACGAATCAAAAAGAACTTCTACTGGTACTGTATACACCAAGAAAGCTGTAAAAGAAGAAGCATCACAAGAAGAATTCAACAAAGAGATTGAAAAGGCAAAAGCAAAGGCTTCTGGTAAAGTAGCACAACCAGAAGTTGCGAAGCCAGCAGTTCAAGCAGTTCAGCAAGAAGAAGTTGAACAGATTGAGGCTGAAGCGTTGATTGAAAATTATGAATTGATCAATGAAGTATCTGTTGGTGCAAAAATAAGAGCTTACGCACAACACTCAAGGGATGCATTTGACCATAATGATATGGGTAATGAAGATGAGGCGGATCGCCATTCTGAGAGAGCTTCCAAAATAATGAAACACATTGAAAAGCATCATGGTCCAGAAGCGGTCAAACACGCAAAAAAAGCCGGACATGCCGCAATTTTCGGTAGAGATGACCCTCACGGACATGGTGATGGCGGTCATGACGTATTGCATGGTGGACTAAGAAGCAATAAAACTGTAACAAAAGCTGGTAAAGTTCCAAAAGGTACACAAAGTGCCATGAAAAATAAAATTATGGCTTATGGAAGACATAGAGATACCGCTGGACCAAAAGGACACCTTCCTGAAGAAGTTCAGATTGATGAACGTCATCTAACATCTGGTGAAAAAGCTGATGTGGAAAAGAACGTCAAAGGCATGAAGAAGAACCTGCAAGGATTCAAAGCACGTTATGGTAAAGATGCCAAATCTGTCATGTACGCAACAGCAACAAAGCAAGCTAAGGGTGAGTAAATGAAAAGTTTCAAGCAAATCGTAAGCACTATTCGTGGTGAAGATATCTTGGAAGAAGGCAAACGCGGCTTGTGGGACAACATTCATGCGAAGCGTGAAAGAATCAAAAATGGTTCAGGTGAACGTATGCGTAAGCCTGGCTCAGAAGGCGCACCCACCGAACAAGATTTGAAAAATTCACAGACTAATGAAGAAGTCCAGCAATTGGAAGAAATGCCAGGAGCTAATATGGACACACGTGCAGTTCACCAACACTTGAAGCGTCAAGGATGGAAAATGACTCGCACATCTGGTAGTCATGATGTTTTTACACATGATGAAGCAAAACACCATATCGCTGTACCTCGTCACCGCCAATTGAAAGCACCACTTGTAAAAGGTATTCTAAAGCAAGCGCAAGTTCATGAAGAAGTGTTAGAAGAAGGTCGCCCATCACAACGCCATCCTCTAGAAGGTCACGAATACCACAGAAAGACTGATGCTGAGTTGGTATACATTGCTAAAGACGCACACAAGGCTGCGGAAGCAATGAAGTCACACAATACCGCCGCTGAGAACAAATATCGTGATCAAGCAAATGATTCCGCTACTGTTCGCTACTATCGTCAGAAGCATGGTATGGCTGATTGGTACAAAAAGAAATATGGTCATATCAAAGAAGAAGCTGAACAAATCAACGAACTATCTGATAAGACTTTGACAAGCTATGCACAAAAAGTCCATGATGATTCATTGAAGCATGATAAGGATCCATCTAAGCGCCCGGCAGAGAAGCGTAACAAATCTGTAATGGGTTTCTCACGTGCCATCAACAAACTTGAAGCACGACCACAGAATGAAGAAGTTGAACAAGTTGATGAAGCAATGTCCGCATCATACAGAATGGCTCTTGCACTAAAGCGTGAAAAGGAAAAGCGTGAGAACAAGGACAAAGCACGTGAAGCACGTGGTGATCGTTTCACTACAGGTCCAGCACAGAAGCCAACACCTGTTCAATCACACGTTACATCTGAAAGTGTCAATGAACAAACAGCATCTAAGCTAGGTCAAGAACGTGAAGAAGTGCCATTTGACAAGCCATACAAGACTACAAAAGGTCCAATAAAAGACAAATCTGGCGCAAAACATTCACCAATGTCACGTGCTAGAGATTTAGCCCGCAAGGCTGCACGTAAGCAAGCTGGCTTGAAAGAAGATTCACAGATTCAAGATGAAGTACCACAAGACAAGATCAACACGCCCGCAAAACAAAGTTTGACAAAAACTGCTGGTATTGTAAAAGACTTGGCAAAGGGTAAGGGTAAGGGCAAAGAGGGACCAGATAAATTCAATCCTGATCCAGAGTTGTCATCAGAGATTCAACGTTGAATAAATAAACAATAATAACAAAAGGGAGACAATAAATGTCACTATGGTCAAATACAGACGCTAACACTAGCGCACCTAAATTCGTTGGTGTTGGTGGTTCATCAACACAGAGCGGCCTAACAATGTATGCTAATACAACTACCAGCGCATTCATTACCAACCAAAAAGTTGGTGTGTTCGGTGTTGACGTTACAGAACAAGGTTTGGCTAACAACAGAACAACACACGGCGCTCACGCTGGCTGGAACTTGGTAAAACAAGGAACTGGTGGTCGTGCTGGTCGTATCCACACAGAAACTCTAGTTGCTATGGGTTCTATGGTAAACGTTGCTGGTGGTGGTTCTGACGGTTCAGCATCCGCTAACGATGATACCACATTCGCAGACGCATGATTGATTTTAGATCATATCTAAGTGAGGATATTACGGAATCAGCTATCGTTGAATCGGTAGCTGATTCTGCTATTGTCCAGAAGGTAAATACAATTCTGTTTACAGAGTTGGAAAAGCCTTTCTTGTCACCACAAGCCGGCTTTGAGCTTGTTCGTAAAATATTATTCATGTATGGCGTAGATATGCCCGCATTGTTTGATATTGATCCTGATGGTGACGAGGTTGTTTTGGATGTTAGTGTCTATGGCGAAGCAGCCGTGGGTACTTTGTTGTATGTTCTATATTCTCTGTCTGACGAAGGTTATTATGAATTCTATGCTGAACTTACAGACGAAGCTGGCATAGAAGAACTAATCAAATCGGGAACTGAGGAAGAAACCGAAGAAAACTAATGTCTTTTGATGATTTGACAAGTGAGAATATTCTGCTTTATGCAGTAAAGGCTTATGATAAGCCAAACTGTATAATGAGTGAATTCAAAGAAGACATGAAGCGATTCAACTATCTAAAGAGGTTGTTTCGTAGGTATCGCAAAGATGGTGAGGTGAAAGATCGCCTCATCATCAATCACTTAGTTGTTTTATATAACGTATTCGGCGTTGAAGTTGCAACACGAATTCTTTTTTATAAGATGAGCAAAGATGATTTTAGTGCATTGAAAACTTATTTGTTATTTCTAAATTATATGCCAAATGTTGTTAGAGGAATAAAGGGTAATGATATCATATCTTCAGACATACCTGTCGATATGATCATAGCAGATACGCTGAGAAACATAAAATGAAGATAAATGAATCAACAACTGCAATATCTTTTTATAGAACAACATCTGCATATCAGGAGCAAATGGAAAAAATGAGACTTCAAAGCAAAAAGGTGAAACAAGAACTTATGATACCACAGGTTCGCCGAGCAAAGTTGGATCATGACGCAATGAAGGGAACAAGGATAGACCTTGAGGTATAAATACCATCATGACTAAAAAGCTAAAAGAAGACATGGGCGTAGCTCCAACAAACAATGCAGGCGGTGGCGCTGTTGCTGGTATTGGTGTTGGTCCTCAAGGAGAGCCAGGCATCAAGCGTAAGAAGTTTGCTGGTTCAACCGTGTTCAAGGTACCAACAAAGTCGTTTGTTATGGCTAAGATGTTGAAACGTAAATATGCACGTTTTGAATCTTACCTTGGTGATCCAGATGTTGCTAAAGAAATTTCAGAATATGCCAATTCTAATTGGAAAGAAGCAATCATCATAGAGGATGAACAAACTGGTGCAATGATGTACATCAGGTATGGCAAAGGAAACAGATAATGTGGGCACTAAAATTTATTCCTGATATTGTATTCTATATTATCCTATTTGCTGGCTTGATTGGTATCATTGTTAGTAAGTTTATTCCAGCATACTACAGAACGGCTATTACCGCTGTTAGTATTCTGTTTTTCTGTTTCGGACTATTCATGTCTGGTGCTATTCACAACAACGCAGAGTGGGAAGCACGTGTAAAAGAATTGGAAGTAAAGTTGGCTCAAGCTGAAGTTGAGTCACAAAAAGAAAATACCAAGATCGTTGAGAAGATTGTTTATAAGAATCAAATCGTCAAGCAACGTGGTGAAGATATTATCAGATACATTGATAAAGAAATTGTGAAGTATGATAACCAATGTGTAATTCCTAAGGAATTCATTGATGCTCACAACAAAGCGGCAAAAGGTGTGAAATGAAAAAAGTAATTATTGCTCTATCATTTTTGGGTCTAGTTGGTTGTTCAACCACTGTTCCCGTTTCCGCTAAGTTTCCTGAAACACCTAAACATATTATGCAAACGTGTCCACAGCTAGAGTCATTGAGTGATGAAGCCAAGTTGAGTGACGTTGCTAAAACAGTAACCATAAATTATACCCAATATTATTCTTGTGCAATCAAAGTTGATGCGTGGATC
>JACCEC011495914.1_pt1 | contig 13687 bp, 13 predicted proteins | sample 7450121 | NCBI WGS metagenome assembly JACCEC01 (sample SAMN15323455, study PRJNA562643) | freshwater metagenome | isolation source: river surface water | place: USA:Blue River Watershed | collected 2017-08-18 | reverse complement strand
GCCCGCCGCCGGATTGGGCCAGCCATCGCGCGGCGCCACCAGCCGCATCTCGGTCAACCCGAAATTCAGCATGGCGCGGGCGGCCTTGCCGATATTTTCGCCCAGTTGCGGACGGACGAGAACAAAAACAGGTTGCACGGTTATTTGCGCGCGGCCTCTGCCACATTGCCCGCAAAATCTTCAAAATCGCGCGGCTCGGTAAAGTCACGATAGACGGAGGCAAAGCGGATATAGGCAACGCCGTCCAAGCCCTTCAGAGCCTCCATCACCAGCTCCCCGATTGTTGCGGCGCTGACTTCGCTTTCCCCAGATGTTTCGAGCTGACGCTGGATGCCGGACACAAGCCGTTCAATCCGGGCCGGATCAATCGGGCGTTTGCGACAGGCAATGGTGACCGAGCGTTCCAATTTCTCGCGCTCAAAGGCTTCGCGGCGCCCTTCGGACTTCACAACCGTCAATTCGCGCAGTTGAATGCGTTCAAATGTCGTGAAGCGGGCGCCACACGCTTCGCACTGCCGCCGCCGCCGGATGGCGGAATTATCCTCGGTCGGGCGCGAATCCTTCACCTGGCTGTCATCATGGGCGCAAAACGGACACCGCAAGGTTCAGAGCCCTTCGTAAATGGGGAAGCGCGCGCACAGCTCCTCAACCCGCTGACGGACATGGGCTTCCACCTGCGCATCACCCGATTCGCCATTTTTGCGCAAGCCATCGACCACTTCGGCAATCATCTGCCCAATCTGGCGGAACTCTGCCGGGCCAAAGCCCGGCGTCGTCCCGGCAGGCGTGCCAAGGCGGATGCCCGATGTCAGGGCCGGCTTTTCGTCGTCATAAGGAATGTTGTTCTTGTTGCACGTGATCGACGCCCGGTCGAGCGCATGTTCGGCATGCTTGCCCTTGGCCTGTTTGGGCCGCAGATCGACGAGCATCAGATGGTTGTCGGTGCCGCCCGACACAATATCCAGCCCCTGTTCCTGCAATGATGCGGCCAGTGCCTTGGCATTATCGACAATCGCCTGGGCATAAAGCTTAAACTCTGGCTTCATGGCTTCGGCAAAGGCAACCGCCTTGGCGGCCACAATATGCATCAGCGGGCCACCCTGCAGACCGGGGAAGATCGCGCTGTTGAGTTTCTTCGCTATGGCTTCGTCATTCGACAGGATGATGCCAGACCGTGGCCCCCGCAGCGATTTGTGCGTCGTCGTCGTCGTGACGTGCGCATGCGGGACCGGGCTGGGATGGACGCCGCCCGCCACAAGACCCGAAATGTGCGACATATCCGCCAAAAGCAGGGCGCCGACTTCATCCGCAATCTCACGGAACCGGGCCCAGTCCCAGAACCGGGAATAGGCGGTACCGCCACAGATGATCAGCTTTGGACGGTTTTCCCGCGCCAGCCGCGCGACCTCATCCATGTCGATCACCTGGTCCTCGCGCCGCACGCCATAAGGCACCGGCTTGAACCATTTCCCGGACATGTTGACAGGGGACCCATGGGTCAAATGCCCACCAGCGGCGAGATCAAGGCCCATGAAGCTATCGCCAGGTTGCAACAAAGCGAGGAACACGGCCTGATTCATCTGGCTGCCACTGTTCGGTTGCACATTGGCAAAGTTGGCGCCGAACAGCTGCTTTGCACGCTCTATGGCCAGCGTCTCAATCTCATCAACATATTCGCAACCGCCATAATAGCGGCGCCCCGGATAGCCTTCGGCATATTTGTTCGTGAGGATTGACCCCTGCGCCTCCAGCACGGCGCGCGAACAGATATTTTCAGAGGCGATGAGTTCAATCTTGTCGCGCTGACGGCCCAGCTCTTTGCCAATCCATTTGGCAATCTCAGGATCGTTCTGGGCGATGCTGTTCGAGAAAAATCCGTCGGTTACAGTGTAGCTGGCGGCAGGAAGGGTGCTCATGCTGGGTCCTTGGAAAGCACGGGGTTGGAAAGTTTTTCGACACGGCGCGCATGGCGGTCACCGCCAAAGGGCGTCGTCAGAAAGGCGTCGATACAGGCTTTCGCCATTTCAATGCCGGTAAGGCGGGCGCCCAAGGCAAGAACATTGGCGTCGTTATGCTCGCGGCTGAGGCGGGCTGACAGGGGTTCTGACACGAGCGCACAGCGGCAGGCCGGGTTGCGATTGACCGCGATGGAGATGCCAATGCCCGATCCGCACAGGGCAATGCCGCGCTCTGCCGCGCCTGAGGCCACCGCCTGCGCCAGCTTATAGCCATAATCGGGATAGTCGACACTGGCTGGATCATGCGGGCCAAGGTCCTCCACGGCATGGCCGGCGGCACGTAGCCAGTCGGCAAGCGCGGCCTTCATCTCCAATGCGGCGTGATCGGAAGCAATCGCAATGCGCATGACGTAGCCTGGATCCCTGACCGGTTTGACTCGAATAGGCGCCCATTGGGGGAGCCTGCACAAGATTGCCACTAGGGATTGCGGTCAGTGCCCAGCGCATGGCCAATAAAAAAAGCCCCGGTGCGACATGCGCACCGGGGCCAGGCAACCTCCCCTTGAGGTTTCGGTCAGTACTTGAAGCCGGCAGCCAAGCCGTAGCGGCGCGGTTCAAGCGTGAAGATGTTGGTGTAGTTCCCCGACGACTGGTCGGTCACGTACAGACCCGTGATCGCGTTGTTGTCGAAGATGTTCTGGATGTACCCACGGACAAACCAGCGACCATCCGGGCCGTTCAGCTGGACCTGCGCATTTGCCTGCGCAAAGCCCTGGATCTTGTTGACGCGGCCGTTGAAGATGTTGCCGTAGCTGTCACCCGTGTAGGTCAAGTCCGCACGCGGGACGAGCGTCATGCCATTGGCCAGCTCTGCCGTGTACTGCGCACCGGCCGAGAACTTGTAGTTCGGGGCCTGCGGCAGCTTGTTGCCCTTAATGTTGACGGGAACGCCCGCAATCACATCGATGCCACCAAAGCTTGCACCGTTGATGCCCGGGATGGCACCAGCCGCAGCAGCGGTCAGAACGCCGCAGATGCTGTAGGCGCCATTGGCCGAGATTCCGCTATTCGCGCCGAACGAGGTAGTCCCCTGCAACGGTGCGCCATTGGGGTTGGCTGGCGTACGCGGCGTCAGCGAAGAACCGGTGACGTTGTTGATGACCGCGGTGTTGATGGTGTTCACAAAGGCGTTCACCCCGGCAACGTTACCCGTTCTCGACACGGCAACGCAGTTGGCGCCATTGGTGATGTCCTTGATGATCACAGCGTCCGAACGGCCACCCGAGGGATCACGCGTGTTGAACAGGCGATTACCCGTGTCACCGGCCTTGGTGTGCAGATAGCTGGCGTTCAGATTGATCAACCAGTTGCGCGACGGACGGATCAAGCTTTCCAGTTCGAGGCCGTAGATGTCCGCATCGACGTTGTCGTTCACAGACGTACGGGCAACGATACGGCTCAGCTGCAGGCCCTTATACTGATAATAGAAAGCCGTTGCGTTGATGGTGAACTTACCATCAGCAAAGACATTCTTAGACCCGATTTCAAAAGCATTCACCGTTTCAGACTTGAACGCTTCCGGAACACCAAAGGCCGACTGAATTTCGGCCGTCAGCGGCGGGTTGATACCGCCCGACTTATAACCACGCGAATAGGACGCGTAGATCAGGTTGTCGTCGCTGATCTTCCAATCCAGCACGGCACGCCCTGTTGTCTCGTTAAAGCCAACGCTGCGCTCTTGCCACGGCTGGTTGCCTGACTTGCCGGGATCTGCGTCATAGCCCGCGAAATAGGGCGACGCAAAAGCATCGGTGCTCGTAAATGGCGCCAGGAAGCTGGCAAGCGTAGTGCGTGCCTTGATGCTCTTCTTGTCGTTATTGTAGCGCAAGCCGATGGTCAGCTTCACGGCATCGCTCATTTCATAATAAGCTTCGCCGAACAGGCCATAGGACTTGATGTGCAAATCATCGCTGTTGTTGCGATAGAAAGGCGTCGCCAGATAGGATGGCGGCGTTGAAAGGCCGGCGCCCGTGCGGCCAAGTGCCGTAAAGGTGCCGAGAATGCCCGACACATAGTCGATGCCGAACGAGTTCACGAAATAGCTGTTTTCCGTGAGCTTATAGTCGACATAGATGCCGCCCAACAGGAAGTTGAACTTCCCATCGAGATCCGAGGTCAAAATACCTTCGACCGACCAGTCCTTGCTGGTCTGGTTGGAACGGTCAAAGTCCTGCGGCGTGGCAGAGCAGATCTTGTGGCCACCATAAGAACCGGTGCCGGTGAATTCCGCCGTAGATGTGCAGAGATTGCCCGCCGGGCCATTCGGCGTAAGGGCGTCATAGACCGGCTTTACATAGCTCTGGACAGCCGGACCGCCAGCGCCACCAGCCAGTGCGGCCAGCGTGGTCAGACCCGGCGTGTAGATCGCGCGGTTCTGGACCGACAGGTTATAGTCCTGCGAGGAATCCACCGTGGCCTTGTGGTAGAACCCGGTCAGCTGCAGGTTCAGCTTGCCGATTTCCTGATTGATGCGGGCCTGATACTGTTCTTCCGACGTGTAATAGGTCGGCGTCTGGTCGGTATTCACGACGCGCGGATCAGCCGGATTCGCAACACCCTTATAAGGGTCATCGCCATACAGGCTGCCAAGGCCAAGCGTCGATGGCAGACCGTTAAAGCTCAGAAACTCGCGTGAGCTCAACGTGCCGACGAACGTCGAGTTCGCATTGGTCATGCTATATTCACGCGAGTTGGGCAGACAGCCCAAAACGCCGGTGGTGTCGCGCTGACACATCTGCTTTTGGATGCGCATGCGGTTGTCGTTCTCACGGAAATAATAGCCCATGAGGTCGATGGTCGTGCTTTCGCTCGGCTCCCAACGCAACGAACCGCGGACCGCGTACATGTTGCGGTCATCAATCTTGGAACCGTCAAACTCGTTGGTCGTGTAACCGTCGCGGTTCAGGTAGAAACCAGCAACACGGATACCGATCGTGTCGTTCAGGGCAAGGTTGACCATGCCCTTCGCCTTGATCGAATTGTAATTACCATATTCAACTTCGCCCGACGCCTTGAAGCCGGTCAGGTCCGGACGAACCGGAACGAAGTTGACCACGCCAGAGGTCGCGTTGCGGCCGAACAGCGTGCCCTGCGGGCCACGCAGAACTTCCACGCGCTCAAGGTCAAAATATTCGGTTTCAAACAAGCGGGTCGACAGCAGCGGCGTCCCGTCGAGATGGATGGCGGTGGCTGAGTCGCACGTCACGCCGACGCACAGGTCGCCGATACCGCGGATGGTGAAGCTGGAGCCGGTGAAGTTGCCCTTCGTGAAGGTCACGTTCGGCAGGGTCAGCTGAAGGTCGCTCGCATTTTTGATCTGCTGACGCTCAAGCGTTTCGGCCGAAAAGGCGGAGACGGCGATCGGCACTTCCTGAAGGCTCTGCGACTGGCGCTGGGCGGTGACGATGATTTCATCTGCACCAACCGACGGCGCGTCATCCTGCGCCGACTGAGCGAGCGCCGGCGTTGCCATCAGCATCGCGAAGGCGGAGACACCTGTGACGTAAAACTGCTTCATTTTTCCCCATCTCCCATACAAAACACCGGCCAACCGGCTTTGCGCGCGACATTGTTCTATGCGCGTTGCGGCCATCCTGCGTTGCGATTTCCTGTCCGTCAATGGCCGAAATTGCCGAGATTTGGCACAAATCGCCGGGACATTGGCCATCAGCTGAGCTTTCGCGCCCAAGACGTAAGGGAAACTGCCATTCGCAAAGAGTGTTGCCTTTCTGCACCAGGCACGCAGCATTTCCGTTGAAAAGGACCTTTAGACGGTATGGGCATCTCCCCAGACATGGCCTAAAGCGCAAAACATTATGGCAGACGACAATAAATTGCCCGTTCCGGATTACGTCACAGACGCAATCCGCACCCTCATCAGCTGGGCCGGGGATGATCCGACACGCGAAGGCCTGCTCGACACGCCCAAGCGCGTGGCGCGCGCGTGGAAAGAATATTGTGCGGGATATGAAGAAGATCCCGGCCTGCATCTGTCGCGCACCTTTGAAGAAGTCGGCGGATATGATGAGGTCGTGCTGCTGCGCGACATTCCTTTCCAGTCGCATTGCGAACATCATATGGCCCCGATCGTCGGGAAGGCGTCGATTGCCTATCTGCCCAAAAACCGCGTGGTTGGCATTTCAAAGCTCGCACGCGTCTTGCATGGCTATGCGCGCCGCTTGCAGGTCCAGGAACGGCTGACTGCTGAAGTGGCGAAGTGCATCTGGGACAATCTGCAACCGCATGGCGTGGCCGTGGTTATCGAAGCCACGCATGGCTGCATGACGGGCCGGGGCGTGCGAACGCCGGGCGTTGGGATGACGACCAGCCGTTTGCTGGGCTGTTTCCTTGATGATGCCAGCAGCCGCCGGGAAGTGATGAGCCTGATGGGCTATTGAGCCACGGCTCAACGGCCCGGCATATGATCCAGCGTACGGCGGATGTCCTGGACCACCTTCAAGGTGGTACGGACGTCATCCATCGAAATGCCTTCCAGCAACTGCTCAACATCCGGGCGAATTTCATCGATCGCCTGTGCATGGGATTCGCGACCCTGATCGGTGATCGCCACCATCAGATCCCCGGCATCGCGGTCCGACGGAACGGTTGACAACAGACCGCGCTGGACAAGCGTTGCGACCTTTTCCGCCATATAGGCATCCTCGTCCTGAAAGACCCAGGCCAAGATGCTCAACCGCTCTTCGGATTTTCCGGTACGGATGAAATAGGACAGCACGCCGAACTGGCCTGCCGTCATGCCTGCCGGCGCTGCCCGATCATAATGATTGCGCAACAAATGCTCGACCGCTGCGATCTCCCGAAAGAGATAGAGGATCGTTTGTTCATCACTCTTCGTCTGCATGGTCCCCGCCGGGCGCTTGGATGGCGTCAGATTATCGGATCGTACAGGCCGGATCGAGCCGGAAATCGAGATATTTGTCAACCGAGCCCATCAAATCCGGCATTTCGTTTTCAAAGAAGTGGTTGGCCCCTTTGATTTCGTCATGATGGATGGTGATGTGGCGCTGCGTGCGCAGCTTATCGACCAGTTTCTGGACAGCTGCCGGCGTCACAACCTCATCCGACGTGCCCTGGATCAGGATACCCGATGACGGGCAAGGCGCCAAAAAGCTGAAATCATACATGTTGGCCGGCGGTGCGATCGAGATGAAGCCCCGGATTTCCGGGCGCCGCATCAACAACTGCATGCCGATCAACGCGCCAAAGCTATAGCCGGCAACCCAGGTCTGCTGCGCTTCGGGGTGGATCGACTGGACCCAATCCAGCGCGGCGGCAGCATCTGACAATTCACCAATGGCGTTATCAAATGTGCCTTCGCTGCGCCCAACGCCGCGAAAGTTGAAGCGCAGCGTGGCAAAGCCGCGCCGCACAAAGGTTTGGTAAAGCGCCTGCACGATCCGGTTGTTCATCGTCCCGCCCGCTTTGGGGTGGGGATGCAGAATCATGGCAACGGGTGCGCGCGGGCGGGGGCCGGGGTTGAAGCGGCCTTCAAGACGGCCTTCCGGTCCGGGAAAAATGACTTCAGGCATAGGTCTCGCTAAGAAAATCGTGGCAGGGACATGCGCAGGCTTTGCGCCGCGCTCGCGGCCTATATAGGAAGCAGGCATGTTTTCGCAATCATTTGGGTAAAGCCGTGCCGCAACGTCTCTATCTTGACCATGCTGCCACCACGCCGGTGACAGAGGCCGTGCGCGCTGAAATGGCCGCCGCACTGGCGTCTTGGGCCAACCCGTCCTCCCCCCATGCCGAAGGCCGCGCCGCGCGCGCCGCGCTTGAACAGGCTCGCGCGCGCATCTGCGCCGCGCTTGATTGGCCGCATGAGCTTTTATTCACCAGCGGCGCGACAGAGGCGATCGCCATGGCGCTCAGCCGGGCACGGGCCGATGCGCTCTTTGTTTCGGCCGTTGAACATGATGCCGTGCACCGCGCCGCGCCCAATGCCTATTTCGTCCCGGTGACCAAGGATGGCCATGTTGCCCCCGATGCGCTTCATGGTCGGCTATCGGCCTTGTCGGCCGAGCAGCCCCTGGTTGCGATCCAGCACGCCAATAACGAAACTGGTGTGATTCAGCCGATTGCCGCACTGGCAGAGGTGGTGCGGGCCAAATCCGGGCTGATTTTCGTCGATTGCGCGCAAACGGCTGGCAAGCTGCCGCTACCGGATGCCGATATGATCGCCATTTCAGCGCATAAGCTCGGCGGGCCGCCGGGCATCGGGGCGCTGTTGATCCGTGATCTGGGCCTCATCGCACCGTCCGGTGGGCAGGAAAAGGGCTATCGGGGCGGGACGGAAAATCTGCCGGCCATCCTTGGCTTTGCCAAAGCGATGGAGGCTGGTCGTGGCTGGATGGCCCGTGCCGCAGACCTGCGCCAGCATCTGGATGCGTCCATTGAGGCCGGGGGCGGCCGTATCGTTGCCCGATCGGTCGATCGCATCCCGACAATTGCCAGCTACCAGATGCCCGGCAAGCCGAGTTCGGCGCAGCTGATCCAGTTTGATCTGGCGGGCATTGCCGTGTCGGCGGGCAGCGCCTGTTCCTCAGGCACGCTCAAAACCAGCCGGGTGCTGGCGGCGATGGGCTGGGAGGACGAGGAAGCCGCCGAGGTGATCCGTGTCAGCTTTGGCCCGGATACCAGCCGATCAGATATTTATCGCTTCGTCGAAACCTGGCAGCGCATTCGGGGATGAGCATCTACCTTGATTATCAGGCGACAACGCCGCTTGCACCGGAAGCGCGCGATGCCATGTTGCCTTGGCTTGGGGAAAAATTCGCCAACCCGCATGCCGCCTATCGCGCCGGGCGCGAGGCGGCGGCGGCGATTGAGGTGGCGCGCGATGCCGTGGCCGCCCTGTTGCCGCCCGGTGGACGGGTTGTGTTTACCAGCGGTGCCACAGAAGCGCTCAACTGGGCGTTGTGCCGCGCCGGGACAGGCGGGCTGGCGATCGGCGCGACCGAACATGCAGCCGTGCGCGACACCGCACTTTGGCTTGGGTCAGAAGGCCGCGCCGTGACCGATATTCCGGTTGATGCCAATGGGCTGATCGATCCTTCAGGCCCCTTGCCCAAAGGCACCGGCATGGTGGCGGTGATGCTCGTCAATAATGAGATTGGCGTGATCCAGCCGGTTTCGGACATGGCTGACGCCGCCCATCGGGCCGGTGCCCTGATGCTGTGCGATGCCGTTCAGGGCTTTGGCCGCATGACGATCCCCACAGGTCCTGATCTGATTGCGATCAGCGCGCATAAGATCCATGGGCCCAAGGGGATCGGCGCCCTTTGGGTGCGCGATGGTGTCGCCATTGCGCCCTTGCTCCATGGTGGCGGGCAGGAAGGCGGCCTGCGGTCTGGCACATTGTCCCCCGCGCTGTGCGTTGGCTTTGGCGCTGCCGCCCGTGTGGCGGCAGAACGCATGGCCGCCGATCAGGCCCATATCGCGGCGTTGTGGCAGGCCGCCCAAGACGAGATTCCGGACGGCTGGCACATGAATGGGTCAATGGATCGGCGCTATCACGGCAATCTTAACCTCCGCCGGACCGGGGTGGATGTTGCCCGCCTGATGTCGGACCTGCGCGATATTGCCTTTTCGGCAGGGTCCGCCTGCGCCAGTGGATCGGGCCGGCCCAGCCATGTGCTTCGGGCCATCGGGCTGAGCGATGCCGACGCGCGCGCCTCCATCCGCATCGGCTTTGGTCGCTATACGTCGGAAGATGATTTACGCTGTGCGCTGCGCCGGATATTCCAGGCTGCCGACGAACAAAGACAGGGAATTCAATGATTCGAGTTCGTTTTCAGGGCGCCAACGGAAAAGAAATTGATGCCGTTGCGCAGGCAGGACAGTCGCTGCTGGAAGTGGGCCAGGCCGCGGGCTTGCCGCTGGAGGGGACGTGCGAGGGCCAGATGGCCTGTTCCACCTGCCATGTCGTCGTCGCAGCGGACTGGTTCGATAAGCTGTCCCGCGCAAGCGAGGATGAAGAAGACATGATCGATCTTGCCGCTGGCGCGACCCGCTATAGCCGGCTTGCCTGCCAGATCATGCTTGATGACAATTTGGATGGGCTGACGGTGCGTGTGCCGCCCGAAAGCCATAATATGCAGGGGCGCTAGCCACCCGCCTGCCGGATCGCCCCTTGCCCTTTGGGGGAAGCATCGCCATATGCCCGACCGGGAGTCGGGCGGACGTGGTCTTCGCCAACCTGGTCAGGTCCGGAAGGAAGCAGCCACAACGAATTCGCCGCGGGTCGTTCCGGCTCCCACCCAGCCTCCTGTGCGCTGACTATCCCTTCGACAATCTGTTTCTGACCGCTTAGAAGGGCCGCATGTCCGACGAAACCGACATGGATGACGATCTGGGGCCCGGCTTTGATCTGGGGGAACCGCCGCAGCCGGCCAAACGGGCAGCCGCGGCAGAACCGGCACAGGCCTATCGCGTCCTCGCCCGCAAATATCGGCCACAGCGCTTTTCCGAATTAATCGGGCAAGATGCCATGGTCACCACGCTTGGCAATGCGATCAAGCGGGGGCGGCTTGCCCATGCCTTTTTGATGACGGGCGTGCGCGGGGTTGGCAAAACATCAACGGCGCGGCTGATTGCCAAGGCGCTTAACTGCGTTGGTCCCGATGGCACAGGCGGGCCAACCATCGATCCATGCGGCGTGTGCGAACCTTGTCGCGCCATTGCCGAAGGCCGCCATATCGATGTGATTGAAATGGATGCCGCCTCCAATACCAGCATCGATGACATTCGTGAGATCATCGATGCGGTGCGCTATGCGTCGGTATCGGCCCGGTTTAAAATCTACATCATTGACGAAGTGCACATGCTGTCCAAAGCGGCCTTTAACGGGCTGCTGAAAACGCTGGAAGAACCGCCGCCCCATGTGAAATTCCTGTTCGCAACGACAGAAATTCAAAAAGTGCCGGTCACCGTTTTGTCGCGCTGTCAGCGTTTTGACCTGCGCCGCATCCCGGCCGATTTGCTGGCCAGCCATTTTGGCAAAGTCTGTGATGCCGAAGGCGTAACCGCCGAGGCCGAGGCGCTGGCGCTGATCGCGCGGGCAGCCGAAGGATCGGTGCGCGATGGCCTGTCCATTCTCGATCAAGCCATTGCCCATGCCGATATGGACGGGGCCGGCCGTGTCAAAGGCGATCAGGTCCGCGCCATGCTGGGGCTGTCAGACCGCGGGGCCATACGCCGCCTGTTCGGCGTGCTGCTGGCCGGCGATGCCCAGGCCGCACTGGCCGCGCTGCGGGAACAGCATGATCTGGGCGTTGAGCCAACCGCGATCCTGAAAGCGTTGCTGGAAACCTGTCATGGAACAACGCTTGCCAAAGTGGGGACGCCTGCCGATCCAGCGCAATCAGCCGAAGAGCGCGCCGATTATGAAAGCTGGGCCGCTGGCCTGAGCTTTCAGATGCTGCATCGCGTCTGGCAATTGCTGCTTAAGGGCCATGAAGAGGTGACGCGCGCCGCCAACCCCGGTGAGGCCGCAGACATGGCGCTGTTGCGGATCATTCATGCCAGCCAATTGCCCGATCCGGGCGAATTGGCCCGCCGCCTGGAAACGGGCGCGCCAATGGCGATCCCAGCCGCAACCACGGCTCAATCTGCGCCGGCCCCTGCCAGCCCGGCAGCGCAGGCGACCCCAACCCCGGGCAGCCATGCCCCAGACAATGCCCCGGCCGATTTTCCGGCATTGATTGATCTGCTCGCCCAAAATGGCCGCGCGCATATGGCCCAGCAACTGCACGATTACGCCGGGCTGATCCGCTACGCGCCGGGAGAGCTGGCGGTGCGCCCTGTAAAGCCGCTGCCCAGCGATTTTGCGCGCGACCTTGCAGCGGCGCTGAAATCCTTGACCCAGATGGTCTGGGATGTGGCGATTACCGATGGCGATGCCCAGCCCTCTTTATTACAACAAGAAGAGGCGCAGGCCGCAGCCGCGCGGCAAGCGATTCTCGATACGCCGCTTGTCAAGGCGGCCTTTGAGGCCTTTCCCGAAGCTGAACTGGTCGATTATGAGGCTGCCCCAGATCACGGATTTACAGAACGGAGCATGGCATCATGAAATCCATCGATGACATTCTGAAAATGGCGCAGAATGTGCAGGCGGAACTCGAAAAGGCACAGGCCAATCTCGACACGATTGAGGTTGAAGGCGCTGCCGGAGGCGGCCTTGTGAAGGTGCGCGCCTCTGCCAAGGGGCGGATCATCGGGGTCAGCATTGATGACAGCCTGTTGCAGCCGTCCGAAAAGCAGATTCTGGAAGATCTTGTGGCGGCCGCCTTTAACGATGCGCGGGCCAAGGCCGATGCTGTGTCGAGCGAGGAAATGGGCAAGATGAAGGGCAGCATTCCCCTGCCGCCGGGCTTCAAACTGCCTTTTTGAGCCTTAGCGCAAACAGGCGTCGAGCCGATCGCGCTTCACAACACCGATATTGGCGGCAATCCGGTTGCCATGGCGGCGGGTAAAGCCCGAAGGGTCGGTTGCCGCGCGCTTTTTGGGCAGGGGCAGGACTGCGGCAATCCGTGCAGCCTCTGTCACGCTCAATTCTGTGGCGTCATGACCAAAATAACGTTGCGCCCCGGCATTGGCGCCATAGGTGCCGATGCCGGTTTCGGCGATGTTCAGATAAACTTCCATAATCCGCCGTTTGCCCCAGATCGTTTCGATCAGGACGGTGAACCACGCCTCCAGCCCTTTGCGGACATAGCCGCCGCCTTGCCATAAAAAGGCATTTTTGGCGGTCTGCTGGCTGATTGTTGAGCCACCGCGAATCCGGCCGCCTTCCAGATTACGGCGAAAGGCGGCGGCAATCGCATCCCGGTCAAAGCCATCATGCGTGCAGAACTTGCCATCTTCCCCGGCAATGGCCGCGCGCGCCATATCAGGGTCCATGTCCGACAGGCTCATCCAGTCCTTGGTCAGGCCCCGACCGGCGATGACATCGCCCAGCATCGTTGCGGTCACGGGTGGCGGGACGAACCGGTACAGGACAACCCAGAGGACGGAAATCAGGATGAACCCCAGCGCCGCCTTGCCCAAAAACCGGGCGATGGTGCGGACGGAAAAGCTATTTGCGCGCTTGGCCATGGCCTGTGTTTAGCGGCTTGTCCGGGCCGGGCAAGCCATGGCCGACGCTCGGTTGTTGCTCCGGCGACCTGCGGGCGCTAAAGCGCGCGCTTTCCTGACCGTCTGGATGATTGCCCGTGACCACGCTCTACGCCCGTTTTGCCGCGCATGTTGATGCGGCGCTCAATGCCCTGGAAGCTGATGGGGTGCTGGCGCCCGGCGTAGACCGTCGCAATGTGACGGTGGAACCCCCGCGCGATGCCAGCCATGGCGATCTGGCGACCAACGCCGCCATGGTTTTGGCCAAACCGGCGGGTCTTAATCCGCGCGCGCTGGCTGAGGCGCTGGCGGCCAAGCTCAGCGCGCTGGATGAGGTGGCGGGTGTTGAGGTCGCCGGGCCGGGCTTTATCAATCTTCGGCTCACGGAAGGCGCCTGGCGGTCAGAAGTCGCCATGATCGCGGTGGCGGCGGATCGTTATGGTCGGTCCATCATGGGCGCGGGCACCACCGTCAATGTTGAATATGTCTCTGCCAATCCCACCGGGCCGATGCATATGGGCCATTGCCGGGGGGCTGTG
>JACCEC012385683.1_pt1 | contig 13691 bp, 10 predicted proteins | sample 7450121 | NCBI WGS metagenome assembly JACCEC01 (sample SAMN15323455, study PRJNA562643) | freshwater metagenome | isolation source: river surface water | place: USA:Blue River Watershed | collected 2017-08-18 | reverse complement strand
CTTGGTCTCTTGGGCATGCCAGCAGGTATTGCTTACATCATCACCGGTGCCGTTCTAACTGTTGCTGCGACTGCAGACGCTCTGGCTAGAAAGCGCAGTGGTGGTCCGCTGGTTAGAAACTAGAGGAAACGAATTCAAGTAACGCGCCCTCTCTGAAAGACTAAAAAACATGAAGTTTACAAATGGATTTTGGTTAATCAGAGAGGGCGTTTCTCTTTCCAAGGCCGTTGATCTGCAGCGGGCCGAGCACACCGATTCAAGGGTCGAGCTTCTTTATGCCACGCGGAAAGTCGCGCACCGCGGACAGACCCTAAATATCGGCACCATTGACTTATCAATTGACAGCCCGGCAAACGAAGTAATTCGTGTTAAGGCTTCGCATCACAAGGGCGGCAAGGCTCCATTGAAATTTTCAATCGCCGAGAGCTCAGCACAGACCTCTGCTACAGAATCTGACGAACGTATTTCTTTCAGTTCCGGAAATTTAGCCGTTGAGATTTCAAAAACTGATTTCAGTCTCAACTGGCTTGGACACGAAAAAACAATCGCGAGCCAAACTGACAAAGGTGTTTTCTACACTTCCAGTGAAGAAGGTAAGCACTTCAGTGTGCAGATGCCTATCGGGGTTGGGGAGCAGATTTATGGCCTTGGCGAACGGTTTACCTCTTTTGTAAAAAATGGCCAGGCAATTGACGTCTATAACGAAGACCCTGGCACATCAAGCGAGCAGGCTTACAAGAACATCCCCTTCTACATAAGCAACAAGGGTTATGGAGTTTTTGTAAATCACACGGGGCGAGTCTCGTTTGAGGTGGGTAGTGAGACCGTAAACAAGGTGCAGTTCACGGTTGCGGGCGAAGAACTTGAGTACTTGGTGATTTACGGCCCTACGCCAAAAGAGATTTTGACCAAGTACACCGCACTTACGGGTAGAGCACCGCTGTTACCTAAGTGGTCTTTTGGCTTATGGCTTAGCACTTCATTCGTCACTGACTACGACGAAAAAACTGTGGCCTCATTTATTGACGGCATGAAATCACGAGACATCCCGCTGAGTGTTTTTCATTTTGATTGTTTCTGGATGCGTGAGTATCAGTGGTGTGATTTCCAATGGGATCCAAGAGTTTTCCCAGACCCGAAGGGCATGCTTTCTCGCCTAAAAAAGGATGGTCTACGAATCAGTCTGTGGATCAACCCTTACATCGGCCAGGCTTCCCCGCTTTTTGCTGAGGCAGCCGGGCTTGGTTACCTCTTGAAACGTGCAGATGGATCTGTTTGGCAATGGGATCTTTGGCAAGCAGGCAATGCAATCGTGGACTTTACTAATCCGGGTGCCCGCAAGTGGTTCCAATCAAAATTGCGACCTCTGCTTGAAATGGGCGTCGACTGCTTCAAGACAGATTTCGGCGAGAGAATACCAACCGATGTCGTCTACTTCGATGGCAGCGATTCAGAACAGATGCACAATCTTTACACTCAGATTTACAACGAGACTGTGTGGGAAGTTTTGCGCGAATACCGCCAAGATGATGCAATTCTCTTCGCCCGCAGTGCCACAGCCGGTGGGCAAAAAATGCCCGTGCACTGGGGCGGCGACAACACTTCAACATTTGAATCCATGGCCGAAAGCCTTCGAGGAGGCTTGAGTCTGGGCATGAGTGGCTTTGGGTACTGGGCTCATGACATCGGTGGTTTCGAAGGCAACCCAGATGCCGCAGTCTTCAAACGCTGGGTGCCATTTGGTTTACTAAGTTCTCACAGTCGTTTACATGGAAACGAATCTGTTCGAGTGCCATGGGAGTTCGGTGACGAAGCTGTTGAAGTCACGCGCAAATTCACCAAGCTAAAAGCTTCGTTGATGCCATATATCTATGACGCGGCAAAAGAGGTTGCGAATCAGGGAACACCGATGATGCGTGCCATGATTTTGGAATTTCCAGAGGACCGCACCTGTCAAAACCTCGATCAGCAATACATGCTCGGCCCAGACCTTTTGGTTGCTCCAGTTTTCAACGCAGAAGGAATTGTTGAGTTCTACCTACCTGCAGGAAACTGGACAAACTTCTTCACCGGAGCAGTTGTTTCTGGAGGTCGATGGTTAACCGAGCAGCATGGATTCGAATCGTTGCCACTTTACGTTCGAGAAGGTGCAACGATCAAAACTGGCCGTGATGACAGTTTTGATTACGATTTCTAAAGGTATCTAGGCCTTTAGCCAAGCGGTGGTGTTGGCCGGCAACTTGCCATCCACCAGAGGCTGGGATGTAGCTAGTAGCTGACCAGCAGGAAGTTTCGCTGGCTTTTTACCAAAGTTGGTTAAGCAGTGCCAACCGCCAGGGCGGCTGAAGTGCAACACCTTGGGCGCAAACCAATTCTTATGCCACTTGATTTCCTCGGCACTCTGCAAACTCTTGCGCAAGCTAATCAGCTCTCGATACAGCTCAAGGGTTGAACCCTGCACACCGTCTTGAGTTTCAACCGAGACAGAGCCGTACCAAGTTGGCTGCGGAAGATGTGAGCCGCCGCTTCCAAATCCGAACGACGAACCGTTCTTGGTCCACGGCAGTGGCACGCGGCAACCATCTCGACTCAAACCTAATTCTGGGTTTCTAAAGAACTGCGGATCCTGCATATCTTTCGCTGGAATATCCAATACCTCTTGCAAAGCAAGTTCCTCGCCTTGATATAGATATGTTGAACCCGGCAGCGCAAGCAACAACATTGTCATTGCGCGAGCGCGTGCCGTGCCGAGCGCAATATCTGGCTTGGCGGTCAGGCGATTCTTTCCATACCAATCAAAGAAGTTATCGATCTCTGGAAAAGCAAAACGAGTTGCGTGACGAATGATGTCGTGATTTGAAAGTACCCAGGTGGTGCTGCTGCCAGATTTCTTGGCGGCGGTTAGGTTGTAGTCTGCGATTTCGCGAACCTTCTTTGGTCGCCAACCAGCTCCCAACATGTCGAAGTTAAAACTCTGACCAAGGCCCTTAGTGCTTGCATAGGCTGGGCGACGGTTTGCGTGCACCCAGGCCTCGGCAACGGCCATGCGAGGTGGATCGTATTCGTTGAACACTTCGCGCCAGGTTGCATAAATTTCGTGCACCTCGTCACGATCAAACAGGTCATCGGTGCCATCGTCTTTCATCACCTTCACATCAAATGACTCGCGTTCAGGCAGGTGGCCATTTGAAAGGTCCTTCACCAAAGCGTGGGCGACGTCAACGCGGTAGCCGTCAACACCGCGATCGCTCCAAAAGCGCAGGGTATTCAAGAAGTCATCGCGCACCTCCTGGTTGTCCCAGTTCCAGTCCGGCTGCTCCTTGGCAAACAAATGCATGTACCACTGGCCCGGGGTGCCATCTGGCTCGGTGATTCGGGTCCAAGCGGTTGGCCCAAAGTGGCTGGCCAGCTCCGATGGACGGATCTCGCCGTTTTCCCCTTTGCCGTCTCTAAAGATGTAGCGGTCGCGCTCTGGTGAACCAGGGGCCGCCTTAAGTGCAGCCTGGAACCAAACGTGCTGATCTCCGGAGTGGTTCGGCACAAGGTCAGCAATTAGGCGAATACCGTTCTTGTGAAGCTCCTCGACCAGCTGATCGAACTCGGCAAGGGTGCCAATTCGCGGGTCAATGTTTCGGTAGTCATCTACGTCGTAGCCACCATCGGCCAGCTGAGACGGGTAAAAGGGGCTCATCCAGACGGCATCGATACCAAGGCTCTTCAGGTAGGGAATTCGGCTAATAATGCCCTTCAGGTCACCGATCCCGTCGCCATTTCCGTCAGCGAAGCTTCGCGGGTAGATCTGATAAATGACGGCCTGGCGCCACCAATCTTTGTCACCTTTGAGGAATGTGAAGTCAGCCATGCGAATGCCCTTGCGTCGTAGTAATAGGTACACAATATCGCAGGTTCAGGGATGTAATTTGACCCCGATAGGGTTGTACCTTGTGTCCGGGATTCCCCGCATTTCTATGAAAGTTGCTCATTTCACATGGCCTCACTGCTCTACCGTCTAGGTAAATTTTCTGCCCGTCGCGCCTGGTTTGTTGTTCTTGCCTGGGTCCTCATTCTTGGAGCCGCTGCAACCGCCGCGCTAACCGCAGGGGGTTCTTTCACCTCCAGCATGTCAATCAACGGGGTGCCTTCTCAGGTAGTGATCGAGCAGTTGAAAAAGAGCTTCCCTGAGGCTAGCCGCGGTTCTGGTCAGGTAATTTTCCAAAAGGCCGACGGTTCAAAACTAAACACCGATGACCGTGCTGCAATCACCGCCGCGCTAGAAGAGGTACTCACCCTGGATGGTGTTTCCGAGATCATCAACCCGTTCACCGTTGAAGATGAAATTAACTCTCAGCGCGCAGATGTAGCCGATGGTTGGAAGAAAATTACCGACGGTGAGAAAGCAATTGCCGATGGCAAGGTAGAAATTGCTTCAAACAAAACCAAGCTTGCCGATGGCGCTGAAAAACTAGATGCGGCCGAGGCAAAACTAAAGACTCAGTCGGCTCAACTTGAAGCTGGCATCAAGCAGGCTCAGTCTGCCGGGGCACCGGAAGCTCAAATCCAGGGAATGATTGCAGGTCGCGCTCAGATCAAGGCTGGTTTCGCAGAAATCAAAAAGCAGCGCGAGGCAATTGTTGTTGGCCAAGAAAAACTAGTGGCGGCCGAGGTAAAGCTTGAGACAACAGGCGAAGAACTTGTCACCGGAAAAGCTGATCTCGAATTAGCAGATCAGCTTTTGAAAGTTAGCAAGAATTTTGGCACGGTCTCAAACGATGGTTCTGTTGCCTTAGCAACAGTCCAGTTTGATAAGCCAGGTGCTGAGCTAGAAGAGCCAACCAAGATGGCCGTCGTTGATCTGCTGACAGAGGCAAATATTCCTGGCGTAAATATTGAATTCTCGCAGGACCTACTTCGTTCGGTTGAAGGAATTCTTGGCGTTGGTGAAATCGTTGGTTTGGTGATTGCCGCGGTCGTTCTCTTCGTAATGCTGGGCACGCTCATCGGTGCTGGTTTGCCACTGATGCTCGCGGTAATTGGCGTGGGTGTATCAGGCGCAGCTACCTTTGCGCTTTCATCTGTGATTGAAATGAGCTCAACAACTCCGGTGCTTGGCGTCATGCTTGGTCTTGCTGTTGGTATTGACTACGCGCTGTTTATTTTGAATCGTCACCGTCGCCAACTAAAGGCTGGCGTTGAGTTGCGTGAGTCAATTGGTCTAGCGACCGGAACTTCTGGCAACGCGGTGTTATTCGCGGGTATCACCGTGATCATTGCTCTTGCGGCATTGAACCTAACCGGCATTGATTTCGTGGGCTTGATGGGCTCGATGGGTTCACTGTCTATCGCGGTATCGGTGGCCATTGCAATCACCGGTACACCGGCCATCTTGTCACTGGTGGGCCCTCGCATTCTTTCTAAGAAGGAGCGCGCATCTATTGCCGAGGGAACGCACTTTAAAGAAAACGCCGAACCTAAAAACGCCGATAAGCCAGTCTGGGCAAATAAGCACCCTTGGATTGCGCTGTTGTCCGTTGTAGCGGTTCTAGGTATTGCGGCCATTCCGGCATCATCGATGCGTTTGGGTTTGCCGGATGGTTCAGCCGAAGACAAAGAATCTTCTGCGTTCAAGGCTTACACAATCACCAGTGAGGCTTTCGGCCCTGGCTTCAACGCTCAGATTCCTGCGGTGTTGACCCTTGATAACCCTGTGAGCGAAGATGACAAACTTGCGCTGCAGGCTAACGTTGCAAATCAACTGTTCTCACTTGAGCACGTAGCTGCCGTTGTGCCAGCCGCAATTTCAGAGGATAAGAAGACCCTGCTGTTCCAGGTTGTGCCATCGGTTGATCCTTCGAGTGAAGAAACTGAAACTTTGGTTTACGACATTCGCGAACTCGGTGAAAAGTTCGAGGCCGACCAAATTGGCAAGCTTGGAGTAACGGGTATCACCGCGACCAACATCGACATCTCGAAGAAGATTGCAGACGTACTGCCGCTATATCTGGGTACCGTGCTGGCGCTTTCAATGTTGCTACTGATCTTGGTGTTCCGTTCGATTTTGATTCCGTTGATTGCGGCCGGTGGATTCTTGCTGACTATTTTTGCAACCTTCGGTTCAGTGGTTGCCGTTTACCAATGGGGTTGGCTGGCTGAATGGTTTGGTGTCAACACCCCGGGACCGGTGCTTAGCTTCTTGCCGATTTTCTTGATTGGTATCTTGTTTGGCCTGGCCATGGACTACCAACTGTTCCTAGTTTCTGGAATGCGCGAGGCGTACAGCCACGGCAAAGACACCAACGCATCGGTGAACTACGGAATTCGCTTGAGTCGAGCCGTTGTGGTGGCCGCTGCGTTGATCATGATCACGGTCTTTGGTGGCTTTGCGTTCTCGCACCTAACCATGATTCGTCCAATGGGATTCGGACTTGCCGTTGGAGTACTAGCCGACGCGTTCTTGGTACGCATGCTGCTCGTACCAGCGGCAATGACAATCTTTGGCAAAGCAACCTGGTGGATTCCAAAGTGGTTGGATCGCATCCTGCCGGATGTAGATGTTGAGGGAACTAAACTCGAGGGCAAAGAGCTGCACTAAAACCAAAGGATTCCTTGATGTCGCACCTGCACCTAATTGATGGCGGACTTTCAACTGAACTAAGCCGCATTGGTGCAGTTATCGAAGGTGAGCTCTGGACCGGCCGTGCCTTACTAAACGACCCAAGTTTGGTTGAAGCAGCACACCGCAATTATGTGGAAGCCGGTGCTGAGGTGGTTATCTCATCTAGTTACCAAGTTTCAAGAGTTGGTTTTGAAGAGGTTGGTCTAAACGCTAAATCTGCCGATGCCGCTCTTGCAAGAAGCATTGAGATTGCAAGGTCAGCGGTTGAAGGTACTGGTGCAAAAGTGGCTGCAAGTGTTGGTCCCTACGGAGCAGTGCTCCACGATGGTTCCGAGTACCGAGGCGACTATAAAGTTTCGCAAAACTTTCTTGAAGATTTCCATGCCGAGCGCATTGAAGTTCTCGTTGCTGCAAAACCAGATTTTCTTTCTGTTGAAACAATTCCGAATGTTGTTGAAGCCAAAGCGCTCAGTGAAGTTCTAAAGAGTTTCAATGTGCCAGCTTGGATTTCTTTCACCGCGGGCAGCACCGACAGACTCTGGTCAGGTCAGCGCATCGAAGCAGCTGTTGAAGCAGTTGCTGAGCTCGAAAACCTAACCGCAATCGGTGTGAATTGTGTTTCACCAGAATTAGTCACCGGACTGATCGGCAAGATCAAGAGCATTTCTGGAGTGCCAGCGATTGCGTATCCAAACCGCGGCGGCGAGTGGGATTCAAAAAATGGTGTGTGGCTTAACGCGGTACCGCGCGAATTCACCGAGTGGTTGCCGGAGTGGATCGATGCCGGAGTCGAGTGGCTAGGCGGTTGCTGTGGCACCGATGCCACTGACATCAAGAAGCTCAAGGCCTCAGGCGTCTTTTAGCCCGCTCGGGTTAGCATTGGGCTAAACCGATTTTCCAGGGGGAACCACAATGTTTGCAACACCGCGCTCGCTCTACAAAGTCTTCGCACTAAGCGAAGGAGTCACCTGGACGCTCCTTCTTGGCGGTTTGGCCGTGCGAGCACTTTTCGGAATTAACCCTTTGCTTCTGACTATCATCGGTGGCTTACATGGAGCAGTTTTCCTAGGCTACGGAGTTTCGGCGGCGCTTATCGGTGTAAATAACCGATGGGGTTTTGGCAGAACTGTTTTGGCGATTGCTCTGGCGATAATTCCATTCGCAACCGTGCCGTTTGAAATTTCAGCTGAGCGCAAGGGGCGACTGACAGGAGAGTGGCGACGCACCAAGAGTGCAGACCCACGCGATGCCAACTGGTTTGACTCGCTATTTCGCTGGTTTATCAACCGCCCGTTGCTGCTGGCGCTGGTGCTGCTGGTAGTTACTTACGCAATCTTTATGACCCTTTTGTTTATTGGCCCGCCGGGTGGCTGGAGCCAGGACTAGGCACTTAGCATTGCTAAGTGAGCACTCCTGACCCAACTGCGCTGCAGATAACTTATCCGGCTGACCTGCCGGTTAGTCAGCGTCGCCAGGAGATCCTGGATGCCATTCGCGACAACCAGGTAGTCGTAATTGCGGGTGCCACCGGTTCGGGAAAAACTACTCAGATTCCAAAGATGTGTTTGGAACTTGGTCGTACCAGCATCGCCCACACCCAACCTCGTCGTATCGCAGCCCGCGCGGTTGCTGAACGAATTGCCGAGGAACTTAAAGTGGAGCTTGGTGGCCTGGTGGGTTACCAGGTTCGCTTTACTGACAAGGCTGGCGCCGACACCAAGGTGAAGGTAATGACCGACGGTATTTTGCTAAATGCCATGCAGCGCTATCGCAATCTTGAACCGTACGACACAATCATCATTGATGAGGCGCACGAGCGTAGTTTGAATATTGACTTTCTACTGGGCTACCTAAAACAACTGCTGCCTAAGCGACCAGATCTTAAAGTAATTGTCACGTCGGCAACAATTGACCCTGAATCTTTCAGCAAGCACTTCAACGATGCACCGATTATTGAAGTCAGTGGCCGAACTTTTCCAATTGAAATCCGTTATGCCGAGACCGCGCGTGAAGCGGGCGATGACACCGACCCCGATGAAGAAACCACGGCAAGCGATTATCTCGATGGAATTGTCAAAGCGCTCGATGATTTGCAATACGAACCAGATGGCGACACCTTGGTTTTCTTGTCTGGCGAATCTGAAATCCGCGATGCGCAAGAAGCAATTGAGGGCCGCATCACTGCCGGTACTCTGGGCAAGGGTGTTGAGGTGCTGCCGCTTTATGGCCGCTTGAGTGCAGCTGAGCAACACCGGGTGTTTGAAACCAGCAAGATGGTTGGACTAAAGCGCCGAATTATTCTTGCCACCAACGTTGCTGAGACTTCGCTGACGATTCCAAACATCAAGTATGTAATTGACGCCGGAACTGCGCGTATCTCGCGCTACAGCCCGCGAGCTAAAGTGCAACGCTTGCCGATTGAAGCAATCTCCAAGGCCAGTGCCAATCAACGAGCTGGTCGCGCAGGGCGAACCAGTCCCGGTGTGGTGATTCGACTTTACTCAGAAGAAGATTACGAATCGCGCCCGGAATTCACTGACCCGGAAATTTTGCGCACCAACTTGGCATCGGTTATTTTGCAGGCTGCTCAGCTGGGGCTTGGCGATATTGCCGCTTTCCCGTTCTTGCAGGCGCCAGATGCCCGCGGTGTCAAAGATGGCCTAGGTCTTTTAGGTGAACTAGGTGCCGTAAAGGATCCAAAGGGTAAGACGGTTGAGCTCACTAAAGTTGGCCGAGAACTGGCCCGCTTGCCAATAGAGCCGAGGTTTGGCCGCATGCTGCTGGAGTCAAAAAAGCACGACCTGGTTCGTGAGGTGATGATTATCGTGGCGGGGCTTACGATTCAGGATCCGCGTGAGCGCCCGCTGGCCAAGCGCCCGCAGGCAGATTTGGCTCACGCAAGGTTCGCCGACCCTACCAGCGACTTCTTGAGCCTGTTGAATCTATGGAACTACATAGAGCAGCAGCAAAAGAAACTTTCATCATCTGCATTTCGCCGGCTCTGTAAAAATGAATTTCTAAACTACCTGCGCGTTCGCGAGTGGCAAGACCTAATCAAGCAACTGAAATCAATTGCAAAGCCACTTGATATAGTTGCCGGCAATCCAAAGGTTGACCCAGATGGCATTCATCAATGTTTGCTTGCCGGTCTGCTCAGTCAAATCGGTCTCAAGCAATTGAGCGATAAAAAAGCCGCAGACCTGGTCAAGAAAAATACCGATAAACCTGCCAAGGCTTCTAACGAGTACCTTGGTTCGAACGGTAAGAAGTTTGTGGTCTTCCCGGGTTCTACTCTGGCTAAGAAACCTCCTGCCGCAATAATGAGTGCGGAATTAGTTGAGACAAGTCGCTTGTTTGCTCGCATGAACGCCGCAATCAATCCCGAGTGGGCTGAGGCACTTGCCGGTGATTTGGTGAAGCGCAGTTACAGTGAACCGCACTGGGAAAAATCCCAGGGTGCAGTGGTTGCCTACGAGCGTGTGATGTTATTCGGGGTACCGATTGTTGTCTCGCGAAGAATGCAGTACTCGCGCATCGACGTTGCGCTTTGTCGTGATTTATTCATTCGTCACGCTCTTGTTCACGGCGAATGGGACAGCAAGCAACAGTTTGAGCGAAGCAACCAGCAGCTTTTGAAGCAACTTGAGGCACTGGCCGATCGCGCGCGCAAACCACAATTTGCACCCGATGACGAAGACGTTTTCCGATTCTTCAACGCACGCATTCCGCAAGATGTGTTTTCAACTCGAACATTTGAGGGTTGGTGGCGAAAGGCTAAGCACGAGACGCCTGAGCTTCTCACGATGACTCGTGATGATTTGTTGCCTCCAGAAATTCAGGCTCCAAGCGATGCCGATAATCCTAAACTTTGGAGATTGGGGGAGCGCGAGCTTAAGTTGCGCTATCGCTACGAGCCTGGTGCACCGGATGACGGTGTGACAGTGGATATTCCGGTGGCAATTCTGAATGAAATTAATGCCGACGAATTCGACTGGCTGGTTCCTGGCATGCGCGTGGAACTAATTGCCGAGCTAATCAGGGGCCTACCTAAGAACCTGCGCCGCAATGTTGTGCCGGCCGTGGATTGGGCCAATAAGGCCATTGCCGCCCTGCCTGAGCAGCCTGATGAGCCCTTGGTGGCGACGCTTGCCAAGACCCTGCGCACCTTGAGTGGTACCCACATGACTGCAGCTGATTTTGACTTTGCGGGCCTGCCTACTTCAATGCGCATGACCTATCGGGTGGTTGACGATAAGGGGCGCACGCTGGGCCTGGGGCTAGATTTGGAAGCCCTGAAGCCCAAGCTTGGCCCTGTGGCACTCGGTGAAGCGCCTAAAAAGGTGGCCGTGGACACAACCAAGAAGACCATGGAGCTTGCTGCAGTCGTTCGTGAAAAGATCGCATCGCCAGCCGATTACGTTGCAGAGCACCTGAGTAAAGATGAGAAGTTATCGCTGGTAGCCGTTGGCTACAAAAACTCTTCTGCTTTCGTAGACGATGTAATCACTGCCCTAATTAATCAAGAAATAACGGTCCACGGTTTGGATGCTAACCCCGATGACCTTCGTGCAGCTGTGGTTGAACGAAGCATTGAGGCCTGCTTCGAGATGGCAAAGGTAATTGAGAAGATTGCTACAGCTTCTCGTCTTGCTAGCAAGGCAATCTCAGAGATTCAGGACATGTCTGTGTTGCATGTGCTTGCCGCAGAGAAGGCGCATATCGCAGATCTCCTGAGCTCAAATCTCGTTAGCACTTGTGGCCTGGAACGAATTGCACGAATCCCGGTCTATCTACAGGCCAGCAAATTGAGAATCGAAAAGTTGCTTGAGAATCCTGAGCGTGATCGTATTGCCGAACTGGAACTTAATGAAGCCCTCGCACTAATTGCAAAATCTGCGCCAGATAAGCGACTCGGTGTTCGGTGGATGGTTGAGGAATTGCGTGTGAGCTTGTTTGCTCAAGTGTTAGGCGCGGCCGAAACTGTTTCTGTTCAGCGAATCAAAAAGGCTCTTACTTAACAGCTTTCTTGATCAGGGTGGTTATTTGTTTTTCAACCGACTCATTCCAAGCGATTACAGCAAATGATGTTGCCCACATGGAGTCTTTATCGAGTTTTGCCGCGTCCTGAAAACCAAGCGTTGAATAGCGTGCTTTGAATTTGCCAGCATCCTGGAAGAACAAAACCGTTTTGCCTTCTTGATCGCAGTAAGCCTGCATTCCATACCAAGTCTTCGCCTGTAACTCAGGCGCAACCTTCTTGACCAGGGTATGGATCTTCTTAGCGATTGCCTTGTCTCCTGGAGCCATAGCGTTTATCTTTTCAACGACGTCGGCTTCGTGCTGCTCCGGGGTCATCTTCTTTCGAGCCTTGGCGCGCTCGGCCATTGTCTCTTTTAGCGCCTGCTTTTCAGCATCGGTCATTGCCATTTTTAGTACTCACCTTTTACTACGAAGAATGTGCCGCGTATATTTCCAGCCAACTTTGACTTCATGGTAGCGAACTTGAATTTGTCAGCTAATTCCTTGGGAACTGGCATTCCCTCACTCAATTTGAAACCAACAGCGCGCTTGCCACCGGGCTCAAGCGTGTAAAGGACGTTAATCGCCAGCCCACTCTTGTAAAAGACGTAGGTCCAGCGCACGCCTTCAACTTCAAGCTCACTTGCTTCAAGCGGCTCTGAAGCGATAACAATTTCTCGCTCAAGTAAAACCTTGCTCACGTATTTGATTAGTTTGGCTGCCTTGGCAGCAGGTTTAGTTACAAAGTCTGCGTCGTACTTGTTTTTGAAGTATCTAGCCTCGTTGGCGCGAAGCCCAGCGAGCCTGTCAGCGTGCGGTGAGGACTCAAGTCCACTAGTGCTTACGTTCACAAAATCAACCGGCTTTGCCATTGTGCATCCTCTCTCGGCCCCAGGTAATAGCGTAATCTCAAGGAATGAGCGATTTGAATGAGGTTGGCGAACGCGACAACTGGATTTGCTGGTTGTGCGATACCCCCGTTGACCCGGATGGTTCAGTCAATTCAGATTTAGGCCCAAGCACCGATAGCTACGCGGCCGCCAAAGCCAAAAAGGGTACTGAAACAGTTGAGCGTCTCGCTCACCGCCAATGTAACACTATGCGTGGAAAAATCGCCCCAGTGGTGCCTTGGTCAAAAGAATTGTTCGTCGTTGACCCTTCACCGATTTTTGAAAGCGTTGAACGCTTGAAGGCAAAGGGTGGTCGCGAAATCGTGGCACGTTGCCCAGATGAGAACGATGCGAACCAGGCATCGGAGTGGTTGTTAGATCGTTTATCGAGGTTGGCGCCAGAAACTAAATTCAGCACTGAGATTAAACCGGGCGGCGGGCAATTCATGCTCTCGCTTCGTGTCGGCTAAGAAAAAAAGAACAAGGGAGTTTAAATGGCCAAGATAAACAAGAACCGTGTCACGGCGATTAGCGACAAGGATTTCGTTGTCTTTTTGATTGGCATGCGCATCAATAACTGGTTCGCAATCCATCAGTGGCTTCCTGTTTTTCTGGCAATGGGCAAGATGCTCCCGGAGCTTTATAAGAACCCTGAGTTGGGCTTCAAATCTTACGAAATGGCTTTCGGCCGCACGCTGATTTTGGTGCAGTACTGGGAAAACACCGATAAATTGATCGCCTACTCGAAAGCTAAAGATGCTGAGCACCTGCCAGCATGGAAAGCGTTCAACAAGGCTGCAATGAAGAGCAATGCAGTTGGAATCTGGCACGAGACTTATGCAATTGACAAGTCCAAAACCGAAAACGTTTATGTGAACATGCCTCCGTTTGGATTTGGCAAGGTTGGCGATGTGCAGCCAGCAGCCGGCAAAAAGAACACCGCTGCGCAGAGACTTGGCCAATAGAGTTTTCACATGAAGATTGGTCAAGATATCCAGAATTACCAGAGCGAGCTATCGGCTGACGAAGCCGAAATTGGAGCCGCACTAATCAAACTCATCGCCAAGTCTCTACCGGCGGCAGAAGGCAAAGTTTGGCACGGACATCCGGTCTGGTTTCTAGACGGAAATCCAATTGTTGGATACAGCCTAAAGAAGGCAGGTATCGAG
>JACCEC012874936.1_pt1 | contig 13698 bp, 9 predicted proteins | sample 7450121 | NCBI WGS metagenome assembly JACCEC01 (sample SAMN15323455, study PRJNA562643) | freshwater metagenome | isolation source: river surface water | place: USA:Blue River Watershed | collected 2017-08-18 | reverse complement strand
GGCGGCGTCGGGCGGGGAATTCCACAGGAAGAGGGCGAGCCGCGTGGCAAGGGCGTGGTCGTCGAGCGGGCCAGGCTGGTCGTCGAGGAAGATGAAGCCGGGCGAGGCCAGTACGGCGGTGTAGCCGGCGAGCATGGATTCGGCAAAGGAAAGGCCGGCGGCGCGGCGGTCCTCGACCAGCGCGATGAAGCGGTCAGCCTCGTCCGCGCGCACAGGCCGTCGGTAGGTACGCGCAACGAAGTTCCGGAGCAGGCGGCGGGCGTCCGACTCCGGGTCGGCGCTATCGACGTCGACGACGACGTCGATCAGGGGCTCGACGCGCACCCCAGCCCGGCGGCCGCCCTCGCGGGTGTCGGCGCGATCGACGATCTGCACGGTGACCCCAGGCTTCCCGGCGGGGACGCGGCGAATCGGGAGGTCGCCGAAGAGCAGACGGTAGCCGGCTTCGGAGGCCTCGTCGTGGAGCGGTCCCTCGATCTCCATCCAGCGGAAGGCCACGCTGGGCGCGCCTTCCTTTGTCATGAGGGGATTTCTGAAGTTGTTCGGCCTGGAGCGGTAGAAACGGGACGCGTCGGGTACGAGCGTCTCATTGGCCAGGAGCCAGACCTCGCCGAGGTCGTGCACGGTGGGTTCCGGCGTGAGGTCGAACTCGCCGACGCGCCGGTTCATCACGCCGTTGCGGGTGTAGACCGTGATGGGCTCGGTCGTGCGGCCCGGCGAGATCCGGTCGTAGTCCGGCACGTTCGGGTTAGGGGGCCGCGGCGTACCCTTGCGGTCATTCTCACCAGTAAAGCGCATTGTGATCCCGCCGGGGGCGGTCCAGAGCGTGTAGCCGCTGAAGCGCACGCGGTAGCGGCCCGAAGCAGGGGCGCGGAAGCCGTCCCAGCGGTAGGTAAAGCCGGTGACGTAGTTGCTGGAGACCCAGCCGACTGCCTCCAGTTCGCGCGTCGCGGGGTCGGAGTCGCCGACCGTGAGCGGGGCGCGGAGCCAGCGGACGTCGGACTGCGGCGTGTGCCCAAGGACCGGATACGTCATGCGGTCCGGCGATGACTTGAAGATGTTGCCGGTGAAGAGGCGGGTGAGCGTGCGCTGGTCGCGGGCGTAGTGGCGAGTGACGGTGGTGGGCGGACGATCGAGCCGGCCGGCGAGGATCTGGCGGAGTGCGTGGTCGGCGGCGGTGAGGTAGCGAGCCAGGTGGACGTGCGAGACGTCGAGGGCGGAACCTGATTTGTTGTAGCGGTGGGCCTCGCCGTCCTCGGGAAACTGGCCGCGGATCTGCAGCCAAGGCGCCGAAAGGAGGTCGCGCAGGGCGTTCTCGTATTCGTGGCCGTTGAGCCTCCGGCGCCCCGCGCGGCCCTCGCGCGCGATGCGCTCCGCCTCTCCGGCGGCGAGCTCCTGTCCAAGGGTCCGCGTGAATTCGGCCGTGGCCGAAACGTCGGGCCGGCGCTTCTCTGCGGGAGGCATCTCACCGGCGACGACGCGGTCATGAATCCTCACCCAGCGCTCCACGTTCGCTGGATCGGAGGGATTGAACCTGAGGGCCTCAAGGTCGAGCCCGCCCTTGCGGTCGACGTCGTTGTGGCACCCTGCGCAATGCGCCTCGAGGAAGGCGGCGCGGCGGTCCGGCGCGGCGTCGGCGGGGAGCGAGACGGCTGCCGCCAGCAGGAGGAGGACGATTCGCGTCCGCGGGCGCGTCATGGCCTCAGGCGAAATCCAGCCCGCGCATCAGCCCCGTGGACGAGGCGAACCGATCACTCTCGATCCCCATCCGCTGCAGGATGGAAACGAAGAGGTTGGGCAACGGGTAATTGTTCGTCGTGCTGAACGCGAGGTGCTGCCCGTGGCGGAAGCCGCCGCCGGCGAGGATCGTGGGAAGGTTGAAGCAGGTATGGGCGTTGGCGTCGCCGAAGTTGGATCCGTAGAGGACCGCTGTGCGGTCGAGGAGCGTCTCTCCATCCTCCCGTGTGCCCTGCAGGTCGGAGAATAGACGAGCGAGCTGGCGCATGTGCCATTGGTCGATGGCCTTCAGCTCGCCACGTTTCTTCTCCGATTTCCCGTGGTGGGAGAGGTTGTGGTAGCCGTCGCTGATCGGGGCGTCCTCCAATTCCAGGGCCGGCGTGCTCACGCCGTCGAGCATGAGGGTGATCGCGCGGGTCGAGTCGGTCTCGAAGGCCAGGCGCGCGAGGTCGTACATCACGCGGACCTTTTCCATGTAGGCCGCGGGGTTCGTCGGGTCCACCGGCGGAGCGGCGGTGACGACGGGCTTGGGGCGGAGTTCCCAGCCGCGCGAGGCCTGCAGGCGGCTCTCGAGGTCCCGCACACTCGTGAAATACTGGTCCAGCCTTTCGCGATCACCGGCGGATGCGCCGCGCTGCAGCTCCCGCGCCTGCCCGGCCACCGTGTCGAGGATGCTGCGGCCGGTGTCGAGGCGACGCACCTGCGCGGCGACCTGGTCGGCTGATCCCTGCAGGAAGAGCTGGCGGAACACGTCGGCCGCCTTGTCCTCCGGCGGGATGGCGACGCCGGTGCCGGTCCACGAGAGGCTGCGGACGCGCGTGTTGACGGAGAGGGTAAGGGACGGGAAGCGGGTGAGGGTGCCGATGTGCTCGGCGATGTGCTGGTCGAGCGACAGCGTGTTGCGGAATGAACTGCTTCCGGGGTGCGGCGCGGCGGTGAGGAAGCAGATGTCGGCCGGATGGCCGCCGTCGACGTTGGGATGCGAGACGCCCGAGAAGACGGTGAAGCGCTCGCGATGCTCCTGCAATTGACGGAGGTACGGCGAGAGCTCGTAGCCGCGTCCGGCGCCGGTCGGGAAGAACTGGTCGCCGAGCAACCCGAGGTTGTTGCAGATGCCGAGGAAGCGGCGGGGTTTGGAGCCCGGGGCAAGCGGTGAAGAAGAAGTGCCGGCCCGAGCAAACGGAGCGGACATCGCGTCAAGGCAGGGTAGCCCGAGCGCCACGCCAGCGGCGCGCAGGAAGTGCCTCCGGGACAGAGGACGTCGGGTGGTCACGAAGGGGGCGCGCGTCGGGGAGGTAGGCGTCATGATCACGTCCCGAACCTGCGACGGGTAGGCGGAGAGGCAAGCATGGGCGCCACGACGAACCGCCGGCGGGGTTGCTTCGCGCGGGTTCGCGGTGATGGTCCCTTCGTGGCAACAGACCTCTTCATCGCCGGTTGCGGCTACGTGGGCGGCGCGCTCGCGCGGTTGGCGCTTGGGCGCGGGCTGCGCGTGGCGGCCTTGACCCGCAATGCCGCGCGTGGAGCGGAGCTGCGGGCGGCGGGAGTGAAGGTGCTTCAGGCCGATCTGGCGGCGGATGACTGGCACCGGGAGTTACCTGCCGCGCCGCGCTGGATCGTGAATTGCGTGAGCTCCGGCGGCGGGGGCGTCGAAGGGTACCGTCGCAGCTACGTCGGCGGCATGGCGTCACTGCTGCGATGGGCGGAGAAGGCCGGGCCGGCTGGCGCGATCCTCTACACAGGCAGCACCTCTGTTTATCCTCAGGATGGCGGACAGCGTGTCGACGAGGGCAGCCCGACGGCGGCGGACGGTGAACGCGGCGCGCTGCTCCTTGAGGCGGAACGCCTGCTGTGCGAATCCCCGGCGGCCGCTTCGCGCCGCTTCATCCTCCGCCTTGCCGGAATCTCCGGGCTCGGCCGGCAACACTTGCTGGAGCAGGTGAGAGCGGGCGAAGTCACGGGCGGTTCGCAACATCACCTCAACCTTATCCATCGCGACGATGCTGCCGACGCTATCCTCGCGTGTCTCGAGTCACCCGGGGGCGAAGGTGTTCATGTCTACAACGCGGCCGACGACGCGCCCACCCCCAAGGGCGAGGTCGCCGCTTGGCTCGCTGCCCGGCTGGGCTTGCCGACGCCCCGGTTCACCGGCGTAGCGCATCCCGCCCGGCGCACGATCGTGCCGGATCGCGTCATCGTGAACGCCCGCCTGCGCAGCACGACCGGCTGGCGGCCGCGTTTTCCCACGTTCCGCGAGGGGTACGAAAGTATCTTGTCGGCGGCAGTGGCCGGCGCTCAGTCTCCGACTTCACCCAACTAAAACCAACGCACCATTCCCATGGCTGGACTCGGAAAACTCGTGAAGCAGGCGGAGAAGATGAAGCGCGGCATCGAGGCGCTGCAGGCGCAACTCGACGCCAAGGAGATCGAGGTCACCAGCGGGGGAGGAGCGGTGAAGGTGAAGATCAGCGGCAGCGGCCGGTTCATCGGGCTAACGCTCGATCCGGAGTTCCTCAAGGAGGACGCCAAGCTGGTTTCTGAAACCGTGCTCGCCGCCGTGCAGGACGCCGCGAAGCAGGCAAAGGATTACCACGAGGCTGAGATGCAGAAGATCACCGGGGCGTTTCAGATGCCCGGGATGTTCTGAGCCGGGTAGGCGCGGCGATGGCCGGCAAGCGGCTGAACGCGCCGAACTCCACGCCGCATGACGCCTGCCTTTGAACGGCTGCAGAAGCATCTGAAGCAACTTCCGGGGCTCGGTTTCCGTTCCTCCGAGCGCATCGCCCTGCACCTGCTGGTGGAGAAGCCGGCGCGTCTGCCGGAACTGGTGCGCGCCCTTGAGGAAGCCGCCGCCTCAGTGCGGCGCTGCCCGCGCTGTGGCAACCTCGCGGAGGGCGAGGCGTGCGCGATCTGCGCCGACGAGCGGCGCGATCCGGGAATCGTCTGTGTCGTGGAGCACGTCCCCGATCTCGTCGCGATCGAGCGCAGCGGGGCATTCCGCGGCCGCTACCACGTCCTGCACGGCAAGCTGTCCCCGATGCACGGTGTGCGGCCCGAGGACCTGAATCTCGCGGCCCTGCAGCAGCGCATCGCCTCCGGCGAGGTTCAGGAACTGATCCTCGCCCTGCCCAACGACGTCGAAGGCGAGGCTACCTGCCATTACATCACCGAGCACCTACCGAAGGAGCCGGCTGTGCGCACCTCACGTATCGGATTCGGACTGCCGAGCGGGGGAGGGGTGCTCTACGCCGACGCCGTCACCCTCCGCAGCGCGCTCGAGGGCCGCAAGGGCTATATCTGAGATTGGAGCCGGCGCGGGCCGCGCGGCTTCTCCCGCCGGGAAAAGTTTCGACACCCCTCGCCTCCGATCTAATTTCACGCTCCTAACACGTTCGCGGCCGGGGTGGCCGACCGTCGTCTGGCCCCTGTCCGCCTCTGCACCATGAAAACACCCAGCAACTCGTTCCTGTCGCGGCTCGCGCTCGTCGGCGCTGGCTTGCTCCTCGCGGTCTCCTCCGCCTTCGCGCAGGGGACCGGGTCAGTCGCCGGCTCGGTGGTCAGTACCGCCACCCGCAATGCCCTCCAGGGCGCGGTCGTCAGCATCCCTTCGCTCGGCCGGTCGGAGCTCACCGACAACGCCGGCAGCTTCCTGCTCCAGGGCGTGCCAGCCGGGAACTTCGAACTCATCGTCAGCTACTCTGGCTTTGAGGACCGCCGCGTCCCGGTGACCGTGCGCGCAGGCCAAGTCACGCGCGCCGAGGCGGAGATGAAGCCGGCCCAGGCGATCATGCTGGAAGCCTTCACCGTCGCCACCGTGCGCGAGGGCCAAGCATTGGCGATCACCGAGCAACGGAACGCCCTCAACGTGAAGAACGTCACGGCGATGGACGAATGGGGCATCCTGCCCACCCAGAATGTCGGCGAGCTCGTCTCCCGTATGCCGGGCATCACGTTCACCACGGACGAGGACAACCTCATCAACAACGTGAGCATCGGCGGTCTGCCCGCCAGCTACACGCGCCTCAACATCGATGGCATGTCCTCCACCGGCGTCGGCGGCGACGGCCGCACCGCTACCCTGCATTCGTTCTCCGGCTCGATGTACGAGCAGGTCGAGGTCATCGCCGGCCAGACGCCCGACAGACGGGCCGATTCGCTCGGCGGCCAGCTCAACCTCAAGACCCGCTCGCCGCTGGCGATGTCGGAGCGGCGCCGAATCACCTACACCGCCTCCACGCGCTACTTTCCCTCCTGGTCGAAGCGAAACTTCGAGGTATCGCAGCGCCCGTGGCGGCCCGATCTCTCAGCGAGCTACACGGAAGTTTTCAGCGTCGGGAAGGGATCCCGAAATCTCGGTGTCGCCGTCACTGCGTCCTACCAGGAGGTGCTCAATCCGCACGACTGGGACATCAACCTCTACGAGACCACCACCAACCCCGTCGCCCAGTGGCGTGACTACACGCGCATGAGCGGTCTGAACGACCGGTTCCTCTCCGCGGTCAGCGCCCGCGCGGATTACAAGTGGTCCGAGTCGACCCGCATCTCGCTCCGTTTCCTCTACAACGGAGGATCCGAGCCGTTCTTCAGCTACACCGCCATCAATCCGTGGATCGCGTCCAACCTCACGGTCAACGACCCGGTCACCAACCCCAACGGCGGCATCCGCCCGGGCTACACCGCCACGCGCATCGAGATGCTGCCGGTGAACAACACGACGCTCCAGCCCGGCGGGGTGGCCGTCGGCGCGTCCCAGATGCGTATCAATCCCCAGCGGTACTCCTTCATCAGCAAGAATCCCACCGGCACTCTCGTGTTCGAGCATAACTGGGGCCGCTGGAAGGTCGACCACGCGTATCGCTGGAGCAATACCCACTGGAACTCCGGTGCGGGCCGCCGGCGCGAGAACGGCACCGTCGCAATGCGCACGCAGGGCCCCGTCGGCTTCATCCTCGATTACTCCAATCCGTTTGGGCAGACCTTCCAGCAGACGGGCGGAGTCAGCGTTTACGATGCCGCCAGCTACCGTCCGTTCGTGACGGGCAACGCGACCGCGGCGCAGCCCGTGCCCACCACGTCCACGGTGTTCAACAAGCGCGACACCGTGACCGATACGAACGAGGTCACCGCCAACGTGAACGCTTCCTACCTCGTGCCCTTCACCGTTCCGGTCACCGTCAAGGCCGGCCTCGAGTCGGTCAACCGCCGCGTCAACAACCGGCAGGTCTTCCCGCGCCGTTGGTACGGTGTCGTGGGCTCGGTGCTGCCGGTCGACGGGCTGATGGCCTTGACGGAGTTCGAGCGCCAGAATGGCGGCCGCCGGCTCCCGGTGGTGGACCCCGCCGCGATCAGCACGACGCTGGGGAACGCGAACCTTTGGTATGAGGATGTGAACTTCACCGCCACCAGTCAGTACACCAACCGTCGCATCCTAGAGGAAAGCGTCGATTCCGCCTACGCGCAGGCAACCACCCGCTTCGGACGTCTCACGCTGCTTGGCGGCGTCCGCAAGGAATGGGTCACCACCGACACGTTCACGTTCTTCCGCGCGCGCACCACGCCGATCGCCAATGAGCCGGATCACTTCAAGCGCGCCGCGTTGGATTTCCAGAAGCTCTCTCGCGACGGAGACTACGCGAAGGCTTTCCCCAGCCTGCACGCGGCCTACGACATCACGGAGAACCTCAAGGCCCGCGCGAGCTGGTCCACTAGTTACGGCCGCGCCGCGTTGGCGACGCTGATCACCGCGCCCACCGCTAACGATGCCGCGCGCACCGTCACGATGGGTAATCCGGACATCAAGCCCCAGCTCGCCGAGAACGTGGACCTGAAGCTCGAGTACTATCATAAGAACGGGATGGTCTCGGTCCGCGGCTACCGGAAGGACATCACCGATTACATCGGGGCTTCCGGGCGTTCGGGTGAACTGATCGGTACCGGCCCCGACAACGGCTTCGACGGTCTGTACGAGGGGTACGAAATCATCCAGGTGCGGAATCTCGGGAGCGCCCGCTACCGGGGCCTCGAGTTCGACTTCCGCCACCGACTCGCGTTTCTCCCCGGCCTGTTGCGGGGGCTCACGGTCCGCGCCAATTACACGTACCTGAAGACGGAAGGGAATTTCGGCGGGACCGTTAATCTGGGCAATGGCCAGCTCGCGGGCTTTATCCCGCGCTCGTACAACATCGGGCTCATTTACTCCTACCGGAACTTCGGAGCGACTTACGATGTTAACTACACCGGCGGTTGGCCGGTGGTCTACAGCACGACTTCCGCCGCCGGTAATCGATTCCGGCAGCCTTGGACCATCATGAACGCGGGTATAACCTACAAGGTTCACCGTGACGCCACGGCCTTCCTCAGCGTCAGCAACCTCGCGGAGGAGGGACGGCAGGAGTACATTTTCGATCCTTCCCGCGTGCGCTCGAATTGGACGATTCCGCGTACGCTGAAGTTCGGCGTCAGCGGCCAATTCTAAGTCGCGAAACTTCAGTACATCTCGCAAAGGCGGCCCTTTCGAGGCCGCCTTTTTCTTGTGAAAAAATGTCTTTGTTTGGGATCATCTCGGTTAAGGAGGGTGTTATAAGGTATTTTTTGATATGATCTTGACACCAGACCAGATCTGGTCTGGTCTAATTAAATGAAGGTCGTCAATATCCAGGCTGCCAAGACCCATCTCTCTCGGATCGTCGACGAGGTGGTTGAAGGCGATGAAGTGGTCCTCGCGAAGTCGGGCAAACCTTTGGTTCGCCTCGTTCCGTACGCGGGGAACAAGAAGCCACGCACACCCGGGCTTTTTGCCGGGCAAGGATGGGAAGCCCCCGATTGCTGGGCTCCTGGAGAGAGTGAATTGGAGGCCTCGATCGAGGCCCCGCTCCTGCGCGAACCTGACATGCACTTTCCGCCCCCACCGCGTCGGCGGGTGCTTCGGTTGCTGCTCGATTCCCACGTGATCGTTTGGTGGCTCACCTCGCCTGAACGGCTCTCCGCCGAGACGCGGGCGATGATCAGTGCGCCGGGCAACGATCTCCTACTCAGCGCCGCCTCTGCCTGGGAGCTGGGTCTGAAGGTCGCCCGCGGCAAGCTGAGGCTGCCCGAGAACTACGCCGCGACTCTCATCGACGAGGGATTCAGGGAACTGCCCGTCAGCATCGCCCATGCGGTGAGGGCGACTGGGCTGCCGACGCTGCACGGCGACCCCTTCGATCGCCTGCTGGTCGCACAGGCGCTCGAAGAGGACCTCATCCTGGTCACCGCGGATGACGTCGTGGCATCGTACCCTGTGCCCATCCAGAGGGCGTGAACGGCGCTTTCGAACCTGCAGGGTTGCCTCGCATCCGCGGTCGATTGCTCGCGTCCTGTCGCTTCTCTCCCTCGGGTCCACGGGGAATGATGGGTTGAAAACCCTCGGCTGCAGCGAGGGAATGCGTCCCATGCTTCCCGCCGCAGTCCTTCGCCGGCTGCCCGCCGTCGCCTGTTTCGCCGTCGTCGTGGCGCGGGGTGCCGCGCCGGTGGATTTGGGTGCGGTCGAACCTTCGCTGCCCGCCGCGGCGACCGCGCTGCTCGGCGACATCGACGTTTTCCCGCGGCCACCCGTCACTTGGCTGGAGGTGCAGGTAGAGCTCTCCCGACGCGGATTTTCCGGTGGGCCGATCGACGGCATCCGCGGCCCGCAGTCGGCCGCAGCGCTGCGGGCCTTCCAGCGTTCACGCGGAATCCCGGAGTCAGGGGAACTCAGCGACCGGACAGCGCGGGAGCTCGAGATGGAGGCGCCGGCGCTCGCCTGGGCGTCGCTGGCCGCGACCGACCTTGCCGGTCTGGAGCCGTTGGAGCCGACCTGGCTGGGGAAATCGCGTCAGACCGCGCTGGCGCACGAGACGGCGTTGGAACTGGCGACCGAGCGCTACCGTGCCGGCGCTGGCTTCCTGCGGCGGATCAACCCCGGAGTCGATTGGGACGCACTCACGGCAGATACCCTTTTCGTCGCTCCCGCGGCTGAATTCGTGGCGCGGCCCGGGCGCGCAGCCTACGTGGAAATCCGGTTGGCGGAGAAGGTGCTGGAGGCTTTCTCCGCCGACGGAAGTCTCCTGGCTCATTTTCCCACCAGTATCGCGCGAAGGGTCGAGAAGCGGCCGGTGGGCGACCTCAAGGTTGTCGTGGTGGTGGCCAATCCCGATTACACGTTCGATCCGGCGGTATTCCCTGAATCCCAGGAGGCGAGGGAACTCGGCCGAAAGCTGATCCTGCCGCCCGGCCCCAATAATCCCGTCGGCGTCGCGTGGGTCGGTCTCGATCGACCGGGCTACGGCATCCATGGCACGCCCGATCCCGCGAAGGTGGGATACACCGAGTCGCACGGGTGCTTTCGCCTGGCCAATTGGGACGCGCAGACCCTGTTGGGACTCGCGTGGGTGGGCATGACCGTGCGGGTCGTACCGTAGCATTCCGCCACGGCCGCGCTTGACGCTCGCCGGGGTGCGGCCGGAGCCTCTCCGCACCCCGCATGATAACGAGCCGCCCCAACTCCAGCCCGACCGGGATTTCCCGCCGCCGCTTCCTCCGCTCCGCCTCCGCCGGTGCCGCCGCGGCGGCCGCTTTTCCCGCCGTGCTCCGGGCGGCCCGGCCCAACGGCAACGTGCAGGTCGCCGTGGTGGGCGTGAGCGCTCGCGGCTACGGGGATCTGCATAGCACCGCCTCGCATGCCAAGGTGAAGTACGTTGGCTTCTGCGACGTCGACGCGCGGGCCTTCACCAAGGCCGACGCCGATCACCCGGGGACTCAGCACTTCGCGGACTACCGCGTGATGCTGGAGAAGCTCGGCGACACGGTTGACGCCGTGATCGTCGCGACGCCCGACCATATGCACGCCCCCGTATCCGTGGCGGCGATGCAGCGCGGGAAGCATGTCTTCTGCCAGAAGCCCCTCGCGCACACGGTGTGGGAATGCCGTCAGATGCGGCTCTGGGCGGAGAAGCGGGGTGTGATCACGCAGATGGGCAACCAGATCCACTCGGCCGTGGAATACCGGCTGGCCACCCGGCTCTTGCGCGAGGGCGTGATCGGCAAGGTGAAGGAGGTGCATTCTTGGGTGGCCGTCGGCGGCAACGAACGCACCTGCCTCCTCGAGCCGCCCGCGGAGTCGGCGCCCGTGCCCGCGGGCCTCGACTGGGATCTCTGGCTGGGCGCGGCCCCCCAGCGGCCTTACTCACCCGGGCTCTATCACCCGTTTGCCTGGCGCGACTGGCAGGATTTCGGCGGCGGGGCGCTCGGAGACTTCGGCTGCCACATCCTCGACCCGGTCTTCACCGGCCTCGGCCTCACCGCGCCCGTCTCGATCACGGCGGAGAACAGCGGCGTGAACCGCCACATCTGGCCCACGACGGAGACCGTGCGCTACGTTTTCCCCGGCACGGAGTTCACGGCAGGCGAGACGCTGAAGGTCACTTGGACCGACGGCGGCCTGCGGCCCGAGCGCAAGCTCGCGCAGATGCCCGGCGACCTCGATCTGCCGAAGAGCGGGTCGCTGTTCATTGGCGAGAAGGGTAACATGGTGCTACCGCACGTCGGCGGGCCGAGGCTCTATCCCGTCGAGAACTTCACCGGGTTCACTTATCCGAAGGACATCCGCGGGGTGAACCACTGGCACGCGTGGATCGACGGGATCATCTCCGGCCAGCGGACATCCGCTGGTTTCCATTACGCCGGCCTGCTCGCGGAGACCGTTCAGCTCGGCAACGTGGCGACTCGGGTCGCGCGCCGTTCCACCATCACCCGCGGGACGAGGAAGGCCGACGACGCTTCGACCCTGCGCTGGGATTCCGCGAACTTCCGCATCGCCAACAATCCCACGGCGCAGGCGCTCCTCAGCAAGGCCTATCGGCCCGGTTGGGGCGTCCCGGCGGCGTGATCCACCCGCCGGCCGCTCGCCGCAGAGCCGCTGGCGTCACGATTCTCGGGCCGAATCGCATCGAGGGTCCGCGAGGTCGGGCTTCCCCTGGGAACGGCGCGTCACCCGGCCCGCTCCTTGGGCGGCGTTTGCTTCGCCGGCGTAATCCGCTCCGCAGTGTCTTCGGATTTGCTGATTTCCGAGTTTGGCAAACCGAAGGCTACGACTTTGGGTGGCGCCCATGGCGGCGGGTTCCCGTTGGATACGATGTTTCGCGATACTTGCGCTCTACGGAGCTGTCTTGGCCGCGGAGCCGTCTCCTCCCCCAGGCGACCTCGAGGCCGAGTTACAGCGACTCCGAGAGCGCCATGATGCGATGCAACGTAATCTCGAGCGTCAGCAGCAGGCCTTGGATGAAATCCTGCGTCGCGCTTCCGCTCTGGCCGATGATCCTACGGCCAGTGTGATCGCCGCGCCGGCGGCATCAGCGGCAACTCCGGTCTCGGTGCTTGCGCCGGTGGTGGCGGAGTCCGCGCTGGTCCGCGATGAGCGTCCCATGAAGGGAGAGCCATCTGCCGGTCCGGTCGGAAACTCGACGAAGCCGCTCCGCCTGGGTGGTCACGTCGCGATCGCGGCACGACGAGCCGGACGCTCCGGTAGGTTTGAGGGCAATTCCCTGCGGGTCGACGAGGTCCGGTTACAGGTGACCGGCGAGATCACTCCGCGCGTGCTGGCCTGGGGCGAGTTGGAGGCGCTCACGCGCGATCGCTACAAACGAGGGATGCGCGCAGGGGAGCTGTATCTGGAGGTCGCGCCGCTTGGGTTGAGGACGGACGTTCGGCTGCGAGCGGGGCGCATCGACGTGCCCTTCGGCCGCGAGTACCTCCGGCGCGATGCCACCGAGAACCCGCTGATCTCGCACTCCGCGGCGGATATCCGCGGGGTCGACGAGGGCGTGCAAGTGCAGGGCTTGATCGGCCGATGGGATTGGGCCTTGGCGTTGCAGAACGGACATCATCGTCCCGCGGCCAACCTGTTAGCAGCGCGCACCCAGACGCTGCGCATCGGTTACCTACCGGCTCCGCACCTGCGGCTGGGGGCGAGTGCGCTGCGCACGGCACGTTTGCCGCAGATCGACGGGGAGGGCGGCCCGCTATGGGTGGCGAATATCCCGCTGCGCCGCCTGCCGGGTTCAGCCGCCCATACGGTCAGGGCGAGTGGGCTCACGGCCGACATCGAGTTTAGCTGGCGCGGCGGGCGGGTCGCGGCCGAGGCCGGCGCGGTTCGCTACGAGGATGATGACCCGCGGCGGGCGATTAGGCGGGAGTTGCCGTTCCTTTCGCTTGAGGGGGTGCAACAGCTTGGAGCGAAGAGCATCGTGGCGGCGCGCTACAGCCGGATCAGCACGGCGGCGGGTTTTCACTTCCTCGGGGACGGGCGGGCGGATGATCTGCGCCTGACTGAGGTATTGGAGCGATTCAGCGTGGGAGTCGGTTACGTCCCCGTGTCCGGCCTGAATCTCAAGCTCGAGCACTCCCTCAATTTCGGGCGTCGGGTCGGTGGGGCCGAGCGTACGGACGAGAACCAGACTGCCGCCGAGGCCGTGCTGCGTTTCTGAGCGCGGGGCGATCCTCGGATCGGTTCTCCCGGCGCTGCGGTTCCCCGCGGACGCCGATGCCATCGGTCAGGTGACGCATACTCACGGGTGGCGTCCTGCGACATGATGCGCGGGTGAAACCCTCTCCCGTCCACCTGCTTTGCGTTGAAAATGTCATCTCCCACAACCGCAACGGAGGCGGCCGGCAGACGCTGACCTTTGAAATCTCGGTCGCGAACCTCGACTTCGCGAAGCGCGTCGAGGTGCACTGGGAAGGCGAGGACGGTGAGTGGCGCATGTTGCCGGCGGGATACGTGGGGCCGCTGGGCGGAGACAGGGAGCTCTGGAGGGCGCAGTCGGTCCACGAAGCCGACGGAGAAGACCGGCCCTTACCGGGCGACATCCGCTTCATCGTCGGCTGCTGGATGGGCGGCCGTGAATACTGGGACGGCCACGAGGGCCGTGGTTACGAGATCACCGC
>JACCEC010700765.1_pt1 | contig 13700 bp, 17 predicted proteins | sample 7450121 | NCBI WGS metagenome assembly JACCEC01 (sample SAMN15323455, study PRJNA562643) | freshwater metagenome | isolation source: river surface water | place: USA:Blue River Watershed | collected 2017-08-18 | reverse complement strand
TTTCAACCAACTGTTATTGCAGTTGATCAAATACCGCCTGTTGAATTTAGTAAAATTTTTAATCTTGCAAGTGAATTGCACAACCATCCAGAATTAAATGATGCAATGAATCCGCTAATCAGTATTCGCGGAGGACAACAAATTCAAGTGTATCCAAATACACTAGGTGTTAACGTAGACTGGCTTGTAAAATATTTAGAACTAGTCTGCAGAGGTTATATGGAAATTATCACAGCACAAAGTGGTAAAGAAGATCTCAAGCTATGTAAGCCAGTAGTTACTAGTATTTGGACTATTAAACAAGAAGCTGGGCACTATCAAGAGTTGCATACACATCCAGGCGGCAACTTGAGCGGTAACATGTACATTAGTGTTCCAGACTTGCCTGATGATAGTAATCCTTGTGATGCACATGTTGCATTTAAATTACCTCAAACAAGAGACATTACTAGATTTGTAATGAGTGATACTTGGAACTATAAACCACAAGCAGGCAGTATTATTTTATTCCCAAGTGTAATACCACATACAGTTTATCCTTGGAAAGGCAATGGCAGCAGAATTGTAATGGCATTCGATGCGAGGTTAGAACCAGATGTCAAATAAGCATGTAGACCTATTTAAAGATATTATCCCAGCAGTTGACTTAAATGTTAAGGAACTGTGGGATGCAACTACTGACGAAGGTCGCAAGGAAATCAAAGGCGACATGTGGAACCTTAATCGATACATTAGCAGTGTAAAACACAGCAGTCGAGATCTCCAAGAACACTTTGTTTTAACAGTAAACGAATACTATAATAAGAACTGGAATGCTTTGCAAAAAGAAGATGCAAAACTTCTTTGGTTTCTACTTTGCATGTGTAGTGTTAATGATGGAAAAACTTATTTCCACGAATGGATTCCAACTAAACGCATGTCTAGTAATAAAAAGATTCCAATGTTACTAAGTTTCTTTCCTACAATGAAGGAAGATGAGATTGAATTGCTAGCAAAAATTATGACTGACAAAGAGTTTAAAGAGCTAGCGAAAGATCACGGAATCGATGACGCAACTATTAAGAAAATTGTTAAATGATGGCACTAGCTGAACAACCCTACGTTTGTCAGTATTGCGGACATAAGTTTGCTAAAGAAAAGACTTTGTCTGTGCATGTCTGCGAGCAAAAACGTAGAGCGTTAGCAAAAACTGAAAAACATGTTGTTATAGGATATGACACTTATAACCGATTTTACAAGTTTAATCAAAACTTTAATGGTGTAAAAACTTATGATGAGTTTGCAAAAAGCCCATACTACAATCAATTTGTAAAGTTTGGAAGTTTTGTTAGTAACGTTAATCCATTATACCCTGATAAGTTTTTGGACTACGTTGTTCAAAGCGGAGTTAAACTGGATCATTGGTGTAGAGATGAACTGTACGACAAATACGTTGTTTATCTAATTAAAAAAGAACCAGTTGAAGTTGCTCTTGAACGAAGCATTGAAACTATGATTAAATGGGGTGATAACAACAATGCCCAATGGAATCATTACTTCCTTTATGCAAGTTTAAATAGAGTTATGTATGACATTAAAGATGGTAAAATTAGCCCGTGGATTGTTTTAAATTCAAAGAATGGCAAAGATATGTTACGCAACTTTAATGACGAACAGTTAGCAGCAATTGGCACAATTATGGACGTTCCATATTGGCTCAATAAATTTAAAAAAATGCCAGCAGATGTAGAGCTAGTAAAAGAAGTTGTTAAGGAATCTAAAATATGACAAGTACCAATCACGTTAACACAAATCCAGATGCTCTCCAGTTGGACATGAAAGTGTTAGTATCAGAAGAAGACAATTCGGTGTATGTTAAAATTTCAGGATTTGATGATATTAACGAAGCTGACAAGTATGCAGAATACTTAACAGAAGTATTACCGTTGATGTTATTCGAATCAGAGGTAAAACACTAATGCCAGATATCGATATCGACTTTGCAGATCGAAGTAAAGCACTTGATAAGTTCAAGCATGTAGTAGCTGCCATTGGAGATAATGGCACTTTTAAAAAGCACAATACTGGTGTGTATTGTACTCCTATTCCGTACAATCCTTTTACAGGATTAAGTACTATAGACTACAAAGAAGCAGAAGATAGAGGTTATTTTAAGATAGATTTTCTTAATGTAAGTGTATACGAAGGTGTAAAAGACAGGCAGCATCTTAAACAACTTATGGAGACTGAACCACTATGGGACTTACTGGAACAAGACGATTTCACGGATTTACTATTCCACGTAAATGGGCACGGGAGCTTATTGAGACAGATGAAACCTTCTTCCATAGAAGAATTGGCAATGTGTCTCGCTTTAATCCGCCCTGCAAAGAAACACCTAATTGGGAAGACTTGGACGGAGATTGGTACGGAGATTTGGACGAAGCCGGAGAACGGTGATTACTACTTTAAGAAAGCACACGCCATTGCATATGCTCATGTAGTTGTTGTGCAGATGAATTTAATCTGCGAAAAGATAAGTTACGGTTACAGTTAACGAGTTCTTCTAACTAGTTGAACACTTTTACGTTTTACTCTTTTAAGAGTTAAGTTCATTAGGTTAACCACGGGCCCTAATATAACTCTAACATCTTTACTGTTAAAAGTTTTAATTGCATACGCGAACGGGTGAATTTGCTCTTTACAGAAAATACTAATTGGAAATTGTCTATTGCTTTCCCACCACCAAGTTTCGCCTACTTCTAAAAATGCTTGTTTTTCCTCTGGGGTTTTGATAGCATTTAGATCATAGAAGCTAGTAACAAATTGATCTTGGTTAATGATAATTCCTATGTACTCTTCTCCGCCGTAGTTAATGACCGAAATAAACGGTAAATTTTGTTCTATATCTTCTCTTAATTTTGCCATAAATACTATATTATAGGTTTGCCAGAATGCAAAAAATCTCAACATATTTATATCCAAATAGGATTCAGTTATTAGCTGATTTGGCGGGCTTCAATGTGGAGTTTACAAACGTGTATCAAAGAACAGTTAAAATTTATAAGGGTGTAGATAATGTCCTTGAGTTTGACATAAAAAACGCAGACGAGAAACGTTTGGAATTAGTGTCAACACCTGAGATAACAAACATGCAATTAAACGTAATGGACGCAAGTGGGTATGCCCTTCCTAACAGTCCTTACACAGTTACTCCTAGTGCAACAATTAAGGGTATAGCAACTGCAACTATTCCTAGCGCAGACCTTGACGGTTTAGATCATCAATTTTTATCATATAGTGTAACCGCTACTAAAGGAACAAACACAATTCCTCTTTACGGTGATACAAGATTTGGCCTAGCAGGAACAATTGAATTAATTACCGATGCCATGCCAGTTATAAGAGCTCCTAAAGTTTACAAAGACTTTACAGCAGAAATTGATCTCAATGGTAATCCAATATATCACAGCAGTGCAATCCCTGTTAAGTTTTACGAAGCAATTAAAACTACATCAGTTGACCTAGCAATTGACGTTATTGGGTTTAAAGGAACTATTTGGATCGAAGCAGCGACATCGGATACTATCAGTGTTGAGTCATGGCGCAGTGCCGGCAAACCATTTGGATCTTGGATATGGGATACTGATTTGTTTACAGGTACTATTCCATTCGGTTCAGCTTTGCCAATTGGAGATTATACACATTTCAGAGTATCATATCAGACTCCAACATTAAATGGAAGAAGTGCTATATTTAGAGTAACAAAAGAAAATAATGTGTACAACGTTACTTTAGAAAAAGGCGGCACCGGTTACGGTGTTGGTGCAGTACTTAGAGTTCCTGGTAGTTTACTAGGCGGTGTTGATGTAACAAACGACTTATACATCACAGTTACTTCTCTAGAAGGCGGCATTTCTAGTTATGCAGTTAGTTCAATTACGTCATTTACATGGACTGGCACTGCATCAGATGGGGCTGGAACTTACTCAGTTTCTGGCATTAATTATGCCGGAGTTGTTGACAAAATAACACTAAGTTAATTACAATAGGGCAATGAGCCTTATCATCGATACAATTAAAGCATACTTGCCGGGTAAAAAGAAAGTAACCCTTAGTGGTTGGACATCTTTTAATGCCCCTTGCTGCGGAGATAAAAAACAACGCGGCGGCATTATCTTTAATACAGATGATACAGTAAGCTATCATTGTTTTAATTGCGGCTTTAAAGCAAGTTGGAAACCCGGTTGGACCATTAACAACAAGATGCAAAAGTTTTTGTCATTGTTGTCAGTACCCAATGATGTCATTAACCAACTTAGACTTGATGCACTACGACAGCAAGAAAGCGATGTTTCATTTATAAGAAACATTATTCCAACATTTAACGAAGTAGCGTTACCAGAAGGTGCTAAGAGTTTAGAAGAGTGGTCCACTTGGATTGAAATGCAAGGTTGGGAAAATACAGACCAAGATCTCATAAATGTATTTTGTTACTTGCGAAACAACAGAGGGTTAGACCCATACGGTTACAAATATTACTGGACAAGCAAACTCGGATTTAAGAACAGAGTTATTATTCCGTTTTATAAAGATAGGGTATGTGTAGGTTATACAGCACGAGCTATTAATGATGCTAAACCTAAATACCTTAGTGATCAGCAACCGGGATATGTGTTTAATTTAGATAGACAAACATACGAACGAGATTTCGTAATTGTGTCTGAAGGTCCATTTGATGCGCTAAGTATTGATGGATGTGCTTTACTCGGTGCAGAAATTAAAGACAGTCAAAATTGGTTGTTAAAACAACTAGGAAAAGAAATCATTCTAGTTCCAGATAATGATCACGAAGGTCCACGCACAGTGGAACAAGCAATAGAATACGGGTGGTCAGTTAGTATGCCCGAATGGCCTAGTGGTGTAAAAGATATCAACGATGCTGTTGTTAAGTTAGGCAAACTTGCAACACTATGGCTAATTATACAAGCAAAAGAATCTAGTAGCCTTAAGATTCAACTGCGTGCAAAAAAATGGTTTAAGGACAAACATGAAAAGAATAATTGATTTTATTTTAAAACCTTGGCAAATGTGGGCAGACCACAGGGCTTACAAAAAACGTATTGCTGAACTACGTAAACGTGATCCATTTATTTACAAATGATATACTGGGGCATAAACGCATTAAATCACGGGTCTAGTCTTGCTGTATTTTCTAATGGGGATTTGAAATATTGGCAAGCTAGTTCGTCCGATGAGCTACTACAAGAGCATATTAGACAAGGTTTACATTGGGATTCTCCTGACAGATTATTTTGGTACGAAAAGCCTTGGCTTAAAAAAGCTAGGCAAGTGTATGCTGGACAGTATAAAACGGCGTTAAATATGAGTGTGTTGCCAAGTAGGTATTTAAAACAAGCACACCTAAATTATGCACCTGTTACCTATACTCCTCATCACGGTAGTCACGCCGCTGCTGGTTACTTTACTAGTCCATTTAACCATTGTGCTGTGGTAGTGCTTGACGCTATTGGCGAATTTGAATGTGTTAGTATATGGGAAGGTAAACACGGAACATTAACTAAAGTTTGGAGTAAAAGTTATCCACATAGCTTAGGTTTGTTCTATAGTGCATTTACAAAACTCTGCGGACTAGAGCCGATCAAACAAGAACACTTGTTGCAACAAATGGCAGAGAATGGTAATCCAGAACGCTACTATCACGATGTGAAAGAATACATGGGCACGTTAGTACATGCTCATAAAAATATGCATCGTGGTATAAATGATTGGCCCCATGAGATAGTTAGTTTGCAAGATCAGTGTGACATAGCCGCAGCAGTTCAAGAAGCATTTACTGAGCAAGTGTATGGTGTTATGTTACTTGCAAAAGAACTAGTAAAAACTGACAGCCTTGTGTACATGGGTGGCTGTGCAATGAATAGTGCAGCAAACAAGATAGCTGTAGAACCAAAGTTTAAGTACATTTGGAGTTTACCAAACCCAGGTGATCCTAGCAGTTCTATTGGGTCAGTATTGTATCATACACATTGGCGAGTTAATTGGTTATACGGCGAAGCCAAACACATCGCAATTAACGTATAAAGAGCATAAAATTATAAGATGAAACAGAACACAGATTACGGTTACGAAATACAAAAAGTCTATTTAGAAATGATGTTAAGTGATGCAGCAACATTTAGTCGTTGCCAAAGCATCTTTGACCATTCTTTATTTGACAAGAAACTTCAGTTGGCAGCAGAGTTTATTAACGAATATGTTAAAGAACATAGTCTCATGCCAACTCAAGAAATTGTAAATGCAGCGACTAACAGTAGTTTTAAGGTTCCTGATAATCTTCGCGAAGAGCATTATGACTGGTTAATGAATGACTTTGAAACCTTTACAAGACACAAAGGTCTAGAAAGAGCTATTCTCGAATCTGCTGACATGTTAGAAAACGGTGAGTATGGTCCAGTAGAAGAAAAAATTAAAGCGGCTGTTCAGATCGGCCTTAACAGAGACATGGGTACAAACTACTTTGAAGATCCAAGAGCTCGATTAATGAAAATTAAAGACAAGAACGGACAAGTAAGTACAGGCTGGAAGAGTTTAGATAACAAGTTGTTTGGCGGAATGAACCGTGGCGAACTAAACATTTTTGCAGCAGCATCGGGTGGTGGTAAATCTTTATTCTTAGCAAACTTAGGTGTAAACTGGGCATTGCAAGGGCTTAATGTTTTATATCTAACGTTCGAACTTAGTGAAGAACTTGTATCAATGCGTGTTGATAGTATGATGACAGGAATCCCAAGTCGTGAGATTTTTAAAAGCATTGACGATGTTGAAATGAAGGTTAAGATTCTTGGCAAGAAGTCAGGTAAGTTCCAAGTTAAGTATATGCCTAGCGGTAAAACATGTAACGACATTCGTTCGTATTTGAAAGAATATGAAATCAAAATGGGGCATAAAATTGATGTATTGCTAGTTGACTACTTAGACTTGCTTATGCCTATCAGCCGCAAAATTAGTGCAGAAAACTTGTTCATTAAAGACAAATACGTATCGGAAGAACTGCGTAACTTAGCTATGGAAAAGAATTGTATCTTTGTTACAGCTAGCCAGTTAAACCGTAGTGCTGTTGAAGAAGTGGAATTTGATCACAGTCACATTTCGGGCGGTTTGTCAAAGATTCAAACTGCTGATAACGTTATTGGTATTTTTACAAGTCGTGCGATGCGCGAACGTGGACGTTATCAAATTCAGTTAATGAAGACTCGTAGTTCAAGCGGTGTAGGTATGAAACTTGATTTAGAGTTCAACCTCGATACTCTACGCATTAACGACCTTGAGGAAGAAGAAACATACGGAAACAGTTCGTCAACTAGTGCAGGCAGTTCATTGCTAGCAAGCATTAAAAATCGACAAACTGTTGAAGTTGATCCTACTACCGGTGAAGTGAATCCAAATAGTTCGGCACCTGTACCTAAGGTAAAAGCTACAGTAGAAAGTACTAAACTTAGACAATTAATTAATAATTTACCTCAGGACGAGCTGTAATACTATTGCAATCTAGTTTTTTAGGTATTATAATAAATACGCATATAATACCTGGGGAGCTATCATGGAACTACATCACATTAAAGACATTAATGATCCGTTAACAAGCGTGATCAAAGATGATCCTGTCCGTCCGCATATTCCTCTAGAACAGCGTGTTAACAACTTTGCCGAAATTTTATTATTGAAAGCAGGGGAGGAGGTATTAGCAGCTACTTGTATGCAATGGCTAACAGATGTGCCCGAAGACGAAGCAGATCTTGTAAAACTAGCAGAAAATAAAGATGTTGCTGTATTTTACACCATTTGGAGCTATAAGCCTGGCGCCGGACAACAACTGATCAAAGCGGCAGCAGATTGGTTATTGGGCGAATACAAAGATATAAAGGCTATTGTAACATTAAGCCCGCAAACGGAAATGGCAAAACGTTTCCATTTGAAAAACGGAGCAAGTATCCGTAGGGAAAATGAAACAAGCGTAAACTATCAGTATTACTGTAAAGAATAAAAAAGCACTCTTCGGAGTGCTTTTTTTAACCTGGTAATCTTCCCTTTTGAGGAGTTGCGGCCGGTTGTTCTGCAGGAGCCTCGCCTTCTGGTGGCGCTTCTGGGCGTTTTTCGTTAGTCCAGTATTGTGACAAATTAACTCTGAGCTTCTGTAGTTCCTTCTGTGGATCATACTGTAGCTTTTGAATTCCTTCTTCTTCAGTTGGCTCGCCAATTTCTTTAGCATTGGCATTCCATCCTTTAGATAGATCATCCCACAAGTAAGGGAAACGCTCTCTGATAACTTTAGGATCAACCATTTGATCTAAGTTATCACGGAAGTTAGCACTGCGCGGATCATTACTTGCATCGAACTGATATTTTTCTTGATAAGTTCTTCCGCCTAATCGACCAGTAGTGTCTTGTTTTGCTTCTGACTTTGGTAACAAACCTAGCAACGGAGCTCTAGAGCTATATGATTTAAAGTTGAGATCACTATTACTATTAGCAGTACAGAAAGTAGCACCTTTACCATATGCAATTGCAGCCGGACGGTTTTGCAAGTAATAAATCTTATACTCAGGTGTATCAGCAAGTAATACACTTCTTGCACTCTTTAACATAGCAGCCATTGCAGCCGTTTGACGCACATCTTGTAATGCTTGATTGTAATGCTGTACCATGTAACGGTGTAGGGCTTTAACGCCTTTGTATCTACCAATTTCAGCATGGCGTGGATCAAGCATGTTACGATTCTTTAGAATAGTAAAGTCTCGTAATGCAGGACCCATTTCGCCTTCGATATCTTCCCAAATGTCAGCACCAGTGGCATAGTTCTGTGCAATCCACATATGGTATTGGCCGTTACGGCCATACACAATGCCTTCGTACCCTTGGCGTTCGATGCGGTCTAATTGTTCAACAAACCACTTAGCAACTTCTTCGTCAGGTAACCTGTTGAACTTGCTTTGCAATGCATAATTCATTGTAGGGCTTGGATCAGTACGCAAGCCGTTAGCAATACCGGCTACTAATCCCTTGTTTGCAAGTACATTAGCGCCGCCTTTACTAACAGCATTTTCGACGAGCCTGGTTGACTCAAATAGTTCTCTTAAAAACATATTACTCCGAGATGCTAAACAATCTTGCTCTTACAAAGTTTAATAACTCGCCTAATTCTTTTGCTTGGCCGTTTACAATGTTAATCATAAACTGATTTCTTCCGTCTTCGTCCATGCCTTGTGTAATTTCACGAACACCGCTTTGTACTAACGATGAGTATGAAGATAATGGGCTATTCCATCCTGTCCACTGTGGGTTGTCAGAATCTAAAGCAGTGGCCATAGCTTGGATTTTCTTACCAGCACGAGTTAGTTTTTCAACTGCATCGTAGTTACCTGCTTGTGCCAGACGTTGAATACGTGGGCCTAATTGACCAACTGTTTGCTGTAGTAACTTAGCTAAAACTGGCTTTAACTTGTCTGCTACTTGCTCCATTGATGGAACAGCAGATTGCTTTAGCTTTTCACGACCTGACATCTTAGTACGTTCAACCGCACCTGTAGCACGATAAGCACGGACTACAGGTCCAATACGATCACGTAATACTTGGAACAAGTTAGGAGCACCGCCTTCCATAGCACTTGAGCCACCGGTAGCATCCATACGTCCCATGCGGTACTTAGCAATTTCGCTTTCTGCGCCTTCGCCTGTTGACCAAACAACTACATATGGCAATGTTGTATCACGTTCTTTACTACGGCTTTGATCCCAACGCTTTTCTTCAGGTTTAACGCCTGCTACGCCCTTTGTACCAACAATTATACAGAAGTTGTCTTTATTGCTCTTAATAGTAACAGCAATGTTTTTTGTATCTGGAGGAATCTCTTCGTAGTCAGGGTCAATGTTTGCAGAACCAGGACGATTCTTTAAACCGCCGCTAGCTAATTTGTGTCTGCTGTGTAATGCTCTTACAAGCTGACCAGCGCCAGGAGTTGTACCTAGCAACTTAGCTAGTGTACTTTCGTCGAGGATAGCTTCAGCTAGTTGAGATTTAAAAATATCGTCAACTAATGCTGTTTCTTCCAAGTTATCTAGTTTGTTAGTTAGATAGCGAATCTGTTCGCTAATGCTGCTAAATTTCATTTGAGTATCCTCTTTTAATCTCTTTGGAATAAGTGCGCCGAATTCATCGCGTTCTGGCTCGTCGCTGCCGCTATCATCACCGTCATGACCTAGGCGTGATTGACTTGTATGCTCTACTGCTGTTTGCTCCGGGTAAGCATAGATATACCAACCCTCAGGATCTTGAACAACATGGAAGCGTGTGTTTTCTGTGCGGAATTCACGGACTTTTGGACGATAGTCGCCCATGTTGTAACCTGAATAGTTAATGTCTACTTCAGGTAGCGATTCTGCATTTTTTTGCAACCATGCTAACACTGCTTTAACTTCACGTTCACTGTTAGCTCTTGTGCTAATAGTAAGAATATTGTGATGTTCAGTTGTAGTAAACATAGAGAACAAGTCTTGACCCATTCCACGAATCTTACGATTTTGAAAACCTGGTAAGTTGCTGATACTGTGCCACTTTGGATGTACTGTACCAGCCGCTGCAATTTCGTTGCTAATTCGCGCAACTTCCTGGCCTGTAAGAGCAGGTAAGTTTTCGGGATTAACGGGACGAGGCTCACCTTGATCATTGTCTAATCCAGCTAGCCTGCGTGCTTCTTCGTCGCTAATATCGCCAGGTTGATCTAAACGATCTAAGCGATTAAGCATGTCGCGCATTTGTGGATTGAAATCTCCACCACGGAATGAGCGACGAGTTTCGTCGCCAGTAGCACGATTTAAATCTGGAGCACGAATTGGCTCGTTAGCATCTCTACGAGGCTGTCTTGGTTGATCGTTAGGACCAGCTGGTAAGTTAGCGTCGTTAGGAAACTGAGGGTTAAACCTTGGTGCGTTAGGACGATCCTGGGTAGGACGGCTCGGCTGGCTATCGCCTTCCGGTCTGCGTCTACGTTGCGGCTCATTATCGTCAAAAGGCATGCATATTCCTTAATATTAGTTATTTAGCAGTTTTAACGCTGGCCGGTTCATTAACTAGAACGTGCTTTAAACCCATGTACTTGATTTTTCTATCTTCTAGACCCTTTAAACCTTTGTTAATAGGCTTAGTAGTAGCAGCCACGTCATCATAATTAGCTACATGAGGCTCTACACGGTTTTGCCAATACCACACGCTAGCACGAGCAGCAATATGTGGTTTTTCTAATAGTTCAGGATGTTTAGTTAATGGCAAGTTAAGTGCTTGTTCTAATTGTGCATAGTTCCAACGACCAGTAATTTGTATAAAGCCACGTCCTGCATATCTAGCACCATCGCCCACTTGTTTGTTGCCCAATTCCCGAGCTTTTTGGGGATTGAATTTTGGATCATATTTGCGATAATCCAGTTTACCGCCAAACTCTTTTAGTCTAGTAAAGTTTTGACTTTCATGGGCACACTGCGCTAGAAACGCTGCTAGTGCTTGCCCTTGTATGCCGCTTTTAACAGCAATATGTTTAAGCATTTGCCCATTAGGTGTTGCCAACAAGTTATTAGCATGGTCGACAATCTTTTGTGGCACCTGGGCTGCTGCGGGCTGTGTAACTGCTTGTGTAGCACCTGGCTGTAGCAATTTATCTAAATGATATCCGCCAGCACCTAAGCCAATGCCTGTAGCAATACCCGCGGCAACACTGCGCCAGCCTTCTTCTAATTCTTGTTCGGTTTTCATCTAATATTTATGAGCAAATTAGTTTGGCATAATGATTCGAATCGATCGCATTTAAGCAAATGAATTTAATAAAATACAAAACTGCACGTCGCAGTAATAAAATAATTTAATATAATAAAGGCATAAAAAATGGCAACTAAACATGAAAACTTAGGCATTGAAACAGCACACTTTAACAACTTTAAAAATTTTATCCCAGGGTTCGGAACATTCGACACCGACACTGTACATGAACTGTTAGAGCTAGGACTAATACAAGTAAGCACAGCCTTTGAACATGCTGTAGCTTCAGTAGCCAATTTAGTAGTAGAAAGCCAGGAAGGTAAAGATCTAAGCGACGGATCTGATTGTAAACTTAGCACTGTTAGAACTTCTAGTTATGGCCAAAGCTATAGTGCAGCGGTAGGAAATGTACATACTAAAACAGGCGCACTTCGGGTTCAAGTATACGAACGAGAACTAGATCGATTTTATTATTTTGTTATACCAAGTAATGCTTATAATCACATTAAGAAAACCAGTAACATTGAGATACCATTCGAGTTGTCAGGATTTCCAAAAAGAGTAAACAAATGCACTGTTAATTGGTGGCGATATGAAGTTAAAACCTTTCAAGAAATGTGCATGAAATAAGCCTCAAGAGCGCGAAGCGTCAGCGCAAATTTCCAACCCGCGAAGCGGCTAGCGGTAAAACGCGAATTAGCGTTATCGCGTACAGCGCCCCTTGCACTATAAATACAAAATGCGCTACAAAGAATTCACCACAGAACTAATCCAGCCTGAAATAAAGCAGCAAAAGGGCTTTACAAAAACCCACACCGACGAACTGGGTTTGATTTGGACTGCACACAGCCGCGGTGAATTTGATTTAACTGTAGACGTTCAAAGCCCACATATGGGCCAAATCGCATATATCACGCTAGAAGTAAACCCTGACGAAGACTCTATGAGCTCAATTGACACATGGGTGCATCAAAAGTTTCGTCGCATGGGTATAGCTACAAAGATGTATAATTGGGCAGAAAAACTAGGTAACACTGTAGTAGCAAGTTCAACTCTTAGCCGTATGGGCAAGAAGTTTTGGAAGCAGCGTACTAGTAAAGATTAACTTATTGTGCCATCACTGTGTGAAACTAGCGTATATGGCAAGTTTGGGTGATGCTGAAAAAAGTGGTTAATTACAGTGGTATTGAATAAAGTCAACACACCAGTACTAGCATCAAACACATAGTCTTTAGGACCATAGTTTTTAACATAAAACCAACCTGAGTACTGTGTCCACGAGTCAGGGTTTAATTGGATTTGAGTAATGTGTCGCATACTAGTATTTATAGCCCAAACGGGTTTTTAGCGGAAAAAATTTCTAGCGCAAAAAAAATTAGCGAAGTACTTAGACAATTGACGGGGTTAGTTTTTACTAGTATAATAAGGGCTATGGAAAAAACGCTTGATATGACCGACCACAATCAACTAGTAGCACGTTACGAACATGTGAGTATGCTAGTGAGAGAGTTTAAGGGCAAAATGGCTATTAAGCGTGATTTGACTAAAATGCTAAAGACTGTAACTCTACAGTACATAAAGGTAGATCAAATACTAGTGGACTGTAGGCGGATCAAATATTTTAGCAGTTTGTATCAAATACAAGCGGCCGAGTTAGAGGCTTTGATCGACAACTTAGAAAAGCGTATTACATGGGCGTCGTTACTATAGACAATTATAGACTATTATAGAGAACTATAGAGAGGGGGGCAGGTTTGCCCAGACTGGGTCCTTGGGTCCTGTATTTTTGCGCTACGAAAAAAATAAAAGAAGTACTTACAGATTCATGGTGGTGATTTTGCACCTATATGGGGTGTTTTTTGCTTGCCAAAAATTTAATGCTTTAGTATTA
>JACCEC011794749.1_pt1 | contig 13702 bp, 10 predicted proteins | sample 7450121 | NCBI WGS metagenome assembly JACCEC01 (sample SAMN15323455, study PRJNA562643) | freshwater metagenome | isolation source: river surface water | place: USA:Blue River Watershed | collected 2017-08-18 | reverse complement strand
TATAACCTGTATAAGAATGAACCAGGAGTTAAGAAGTCTGTTCAAGATGTACGCGTTACACCTAAAGATGTGATTGCAAAAAGAATTGAAGCCAGTAAGGCAAAGCCTAAAGTTGGAAAAGATACATCTGTTGAAGCCTTGAAGAAGCAACTTCCAATGAAAAAGCCTTTAACACCAGAGGAACTTATTAAAGCAAAAAGTTCAGCAGTGCGCTCTAAGCGCAAGGGTCCAACAAAAGTTGAGACTGATGAGCCACAAGGTTACTGGATTAAGGGTAAGCAAAAAGGCGACCCTAGAGAATGGGTATCCACAGAACGTGATGCTGGTCTTATGCCACGCAGTGGTAGTAACTCAACTATTGCATCCCGTGAAAAAGCACCATCTACTGATATTCCTGAAAAGCCAACTAGACTTTCTAGAGAAGCAGACAGAATTGCATCTGAGGCTATTAAAAAGACTAATGCACTTGAAGCATTAAAGAAGGCTAAATTAGAAGCAGCAGTCAAGGCATCAAAGGTTAAGTCTTCTCCAGATAAAGCAAAAGCAATTGCAGAAGCAAAAGCAGCAGCACGTAAGGTAGAAGCACTTGCTAAAAAAGCAGGACCAGATGCAAAGCCTGTCCCACGTAAAACAATTGAAGAAGCAATTAGAAATGCTAGACAGCAACGTTCTGGCACAACACCTGCTCAAAAGGCACGTGCAAAGCGAACAGAAATCGCTAAAGGCAAGTTAACCCAAGCGCAGTTAAATGAAATTAAAAAGATTGCCGCTAGAGCAAAGAGGGCTGGACAATAATGCTAACCGATAAGCAGATTTTTGCACGTGTTGCGTCTCTTCGAGACCGCAGCCGTGACCGTGATGGTCGCCATCAAGATGTATTGCTAGTCCGTCAAGGTCAGATTTCTAGCGTTTATCCTGATTTCTTTCCAGAAGGTGTAGAGGCTAACGTAGTTGCCAACTTTGTTGACATCGTAGCCCGTGACTTATCTGAAGTTATGGCTCCACTACCAGCAGTTAACTGCTCCGTAGTTAGCCAAGTAAAAGACCGTGCTCGTAAAGCAGCAGACAACCGTACTCGCATTGCTGCTAACTATCTTTACAACTCTGAGTTGCAAGTACAGATGTACACAGGTGCTGACTGGTACATTACATTTGGGTTTGTTCCGTTCATTATTGAACTGGACACTGAAGCAAAGTTGCCGCGTATTCGCGTAGAAAGTCCTGTCGGGGCGTATCCTGAGTTTGACCGCTACGGACGCTGCGTTGCTTTTGCTAAGCGTTACTCTATGCCACTGGCTGAATTGGTTTCCCAATTCCCAGAGCATACTGACGCTTTACTTGGTCGTGATGGTTATGACCAAGACATGAATGCTAGATTCGATATTGTTCGTTACTACGACCAGTATCAATCTATCATCTACGTTCCAGACCGCCAGAACCTAGTTATCTCCCGTGCCAAGAATCCTATTGGCAAGATGATGGTTGTAGTCGCAAAGCGACCAACTGTTGATGGTGAGATGCGTGGACAGTTTGATGATGTTCTCGGTATTCAGTTGCTTCGCAATCGTTTTGCATTACTTGCAATGGAAGCAACAGAGAAGGCCGTTCAGTCACCACTTATTGTTCCTGACGATGTGAACGAGTTTCAATTTGGTGGTGACGGAGTTATCCGTACCAAGAACCCAGCAGGTGTTCGCCGAGTTGAACTACCAGTATCTGGTTCATTGTTTAATGAGCAAGCAGTTCTACAGAACGAACTACGCACAGGTACACGCTATCCAGAATCACGTACTGGTAATGTTGATGCTTCAATCATTACTGGTCAAGGCGTTCAAGCCCTTATGGGTGGATTTGATACACAGGTTAAGTCAGCGCAGGCTATCTTTGCATCTGCACTTAAGTCTGTAATCTCACTATGCTTTGAAGTAGACGAGAAAATCTTTAACGAAACAAAGTCTATTCGTGGTATTGATTCTGGTTCACCGTATGCAATTGAGTATCTACCATCAAAGGATATCAAGGGAGACTACTCTGCTGATGTCCGTTATGGAATGTTGGCTGGTCTAAACCCAGCGCAGGGACTTATCTTTATGTTGCAGGCTCTTGGCGGTAAGTTAATCTCCAAGGACCTAGCACAGCGTGAATTGCCATTTGGAGTTAACGTAACTCAGGAGCAAGAAAAGATTGAAGTAGAAGAAATGCGCAATGCGCTTATCTCATCTTTGAATGCTTCAGCACAGGCTATTCCACAACTTATTGCTAATGGCGGAGACCCAACTACAATCGTTAAGAAGATTGCAGAAGTTATCCGTATGCGCCAGAAGGGCACTCAGATTGAGGACGCAATCAATGATGTGTTCGCTCCAGAATTACCACCTGCTGGGGAAGCATCTCAGGTTGAGCAACCGTCCCCTGCTCCCGCCGCGGCTCCAGCAGGTGGCGCTCAACCTCCGCAAGGATTACAAAGTTTACTCTCCAGCCTAACAATGGGTGGAGCAGCAAACGCTTCAGCACGAACCGTAACTCAAAGATAACTAGGTAGGGGACAATGACAACACTTGCTGCTTATCAAGGTGATGGCTGGTCTGTAATCGGATGCGATTCTAGAGCATCAGATGAAAGCGGTCGTCCTATGACGATTGCTACTCACAAGATTATTGAAAACAACGGATACCTCATTGCAGGTTCTGGTGCTAGCCGTGGTTCTAACATTTTACAGTTTGGGTGGAAACCACCTAAGCCAACTAAGTTAGAAGATTTAGATTTGTTTATGACGCAGAAGTTTATTCCTGCTATGCGTAAAACATTTGTAGATGCAGGCTATGACATGAAAGAAGATGGCGATGCTGCTGCGCAGGATTCAGATTTTATTATCAGCGTTCGTGGAGTTATTTATCCTGTCTTTCAAGATTATTCTTGGGACCGTGATATTCGTGGTATCTACTACGGTGGTAATGGTGGCGATGTGGCTGTGGGTGTTATGGAGGCTTTGGATATTGACAAAGCAAAAACTCCACAAGAAGCAGAAAAGATAATCCGCAAAGCAATTGAAATTGCTTGTGTGTGGGATATTTATACCAGCCCACCAATCATAACAAAGATTCAGTACGCAAAATGAGTGAGAAATTCAGGGAGAAAATAGAGCAAGCACTAAAAGTTCTAATAGAAGAAGACCCTGATGGGTCTAACTACATCTGCGCTAACTGGCTAATAATTACAGAATGGGCAGACTATGATGGAACGCGGTACTTGCATACGGAAGTGTCAGAAGCAATGACACCCTGGAATGCTGAAGGCATGATGCGTTTGGCTAAAGAATATAATAAAGATTCCTTTGGTCAGCCCGAAGAAGAAGTAGAAGATGATGAATTGGAAGAAGGAGATGAATAATGGCAGAACAAGGTGGATACCGTGCACCGTCTAGCCCAGCACCAGTATCAGGCCCTGGCGCTCTTTCTCAGCGCACTGATGGGGGACCAACACAAGGTGCAAAGTATGTCTCAGGACTCCCATACGGACAGGGACAAGAAACCTATTCAAACCAAGTAGCAGCACCTATGGCTGGTAACAGCATGGGCGCAAGCGCTATGGGCACTTCAGGACTAGTTCAGATGGAAATGCCAACAGAGTTGATGGCTCCTACCCAGCGTCCTAATGAACCTATTACAGCAGGCATTGACATTGGTGAAGGACCAGGAAGTGAAATCATGAATCTTCCTACTCAAAGAGCATCACTTGCATCTACACTACAACAGTTAATTCAGTACGACCCAACAGGTGAAGCAGAACTTGCATACCGTATGATTGTTGATAGTGGAAGTATGGGTTAATGGCTCAACAACTTAACTATATTGTTGCTAAGACAAGCCCCAACATTTACGCTGCTGCTAAACAGGCTAATCTTAATAAGGAACAAGTAAATCAAATCGAACAGTACAGTTGGACTGTTGATAAAAACAAAAGTTTATCTAGATTAAAAGTAGATGATGCGCGTAAAGAGTTTACAAGTCTAGATACTGATGTTCAAGAGATGCTTAAGTTTCTATACCCAAATGCTGAATACACAAAAGAAGCACCTGATGCTTTAGATGACGCATTAAAGGTTGGTAAAATTGTAGCCACTGGTGTAGCAAGCCCTCTTATTGGAACATTTAAGGCTCTTGGTGCATGGAATCGTATTATTAATACACCATACCTAGTTGCTCGACAGGTTGCACAGGGTGAAGGCTTATTCAATAAGCAAACATTTACGGATGCGTGGGATGGACGCAGAGTTTATGACAATGGTGCACTTACTACAGCAATTAAAGCCCATGGTAATGCAAAAGTTGAAGTAGCAAAAGGTTTGCTTTCTGGTAAAACACCTGGAGAAATCATTAACTCCTATGGTCAGGTAGATGAAGACCTTCTTTCTGCTATTCAAGAAGCATACAATGATGAAGAAGGCTTCAAGAAGGTACTTGATGATGTTAAGTACTCTCAGGTAAGTCCTGGTCGTGATATTGCACGTGCCGTTTTTGGCACAAAGCAGGGCGATGTAGACTGGCGCGTACGCAAAACCTCTGGTGCTATTGACTTTATGTATCAGATTGTTGTTGACCCACTATCTTGGGCAACTGGTGGTACTAGCAAACTTGCTACTGCTGCATCAAAGGTTCCATTTTATGGTCGCTTTGTTAAGGCTGCGCAAAAAACTAACGGCGATTTTATGGTTGAATCTATCCGCAAGCACGGTGGCTATGGAGTTGAAGATACATTTAATAAGTTTCCAGAAGTACGCCAACACTGGGATACCGAAATTGGAAAGTCTGTCCAAAAGTATATTGACGCTAAGGGCGATTATGCAAAAGGTCAGGTGTACCGTGAGATTGCAGAACAATATCCAGGGCACGCTAATCGTTCTTGGGTAAACCTACTAGCCCGTAATGGTGTTGTAGATGCAGAGTCTGCTATTAAGTACTTTGGTAAAGATGTAGATGCTGCCAAGAAGTTGATGGCAGGCCGTGTTGACGGCATGCAGTACTACCGTAATGGTATTCCTACATCACGCAACCAACGTCAAATTGGTTCACGTTTTGGCGCAAAGATTAACGACTTCTTAAATCCTAAGTACGCAGAAGAAGAGGGCGATAAAGCATGGGAAGCCCTTACAAAGGTAGGACCTCAAGAGGCTAACTATGTTTCTGCTGAAGTAAAAGATTTAGAAAAGTTCTATAAGGGAATCAGCCTGAAAGAAAAGGCTGCCCGTGCAATGAGTAGAACCCCACAGGGTCGCTCTATTCGTATTGGTGATGGTGCAATTGAAACTGCTGATGTATTTTACGATACAGTTCGCAATATTTTGCCAGCAGATTTGTCTGACATGCTCACACATAGATTTGTTAACTCAACCGCAGACGAGCAAGTACAGGTTCTTCGTAGCGTTTATACAGCCGTTATGCAAAAGGCTGGTTTAGAGGGACACCCAAAGGGTAAAGAGTTAATTGCAGAAACCTTAAAGAGCAAGTTTGGTGACGTAGAAGGTATGTCTGTTGTTACAAAACTAGACGTTCCTACTCAACTTAATGGCAAGGTTAAAGGTGCTGGTTTAAAGATTGCTGATGGAATAGAGCACTATGAGACTAACGGTATTATTCATCCATTCCAAGAGACTAAAGCAATTGGAAATCTTGACTATCAATTAATTGCACAAACTGCTTATGAGATAAAAACCAAAAAGAATCTTGTTATGGCTGTTGCTCAGGGTGCTAGTTCTTCTAAGTTTAGTTCTGAGTTTGTAAACTTTTGGTCCATCTTTACACTGTTCCCACGTTTGGGTGTTCGTTCAGCAATTGACGAAGGTGTAATGTTTATGCTTACAGCCCCTGCTAAGGACATCTTTGATGTGCTTACACGCAAGGGTAGCCGTATGGGTAAGGTTGCTACAGCAACAACTGGTTCTAAAACCACAGAAGGCTTTAAGGCACTGTTACGTTCAAAACTTGGCATGCCTAATATTTCAGAATCTATTGACATTAACAAGCGTATTGCTATTCGTCAGCAGATTGCTAAAGATAAAGGTGTATCAGTAGAGCAAGTTAGAAATGTTGAACTAGCCCTTGCGACTGCGCATCATGCAAATAATATGTTCCCATCATCCTTAACTGGAGATGACTTGAACTACTTTATGCAGGGACTGTCACATAATGCAAATATTCTTGCTGGCTCTGCCGCATCTATTGTAAGCCGTGCGTCTTTGAGCGCACGACCAGCAACTGAAGTTGCCGAACAGTTGGTTCCATTAAGTAAATTAGACTTAATTCTAAAAGAATCAGACATTGTTTCTAATGCAAAGGGTAAGGTTGTAGATACCCGTGACCTAGAAAAGGCAGAATCTCTTGGGTCAAACGGGGTATCCATTGTTCACTTTGAAAACTGGGGTAAGCGTTTCTATGGAAACTCCCGTGTTCTAAAAAGTTCAACAGATGAAAAGCGATTTTACAATCCAGTAAGTGCGTTCTTTGATAACAATGCACTTAAGACTGAAAAAGACTTTAATGTTGCTGTAGATACCTTGCTTCGACAGGTGGGTATTGGCAAGAACAAGCCATTACTAGATACTGTTGGCAAAGAAACAGTTGATGTTCTAGATGGACAACTTGCCTATGTTGTCGATGATGCAGATGCACTGGCTGACTTTTTAACTATGTCAAGTTTGCGCACAACACAGTTGCGCCAACGTGGGGTATCAGAAATTGAAATTGCTCGTGACCAGATTACTCGCGCTTTGCTTGATATGTACACAACATTCCATGGTAAAAGCACCGCTTTTAATGACGGCTTGCTTGGTTTGATTCGCAAGAGATATAAGGAAATGGGAGATAATGCCTCTTGGGGCAAGGTAACTCAGTCTATTGACTTTGATGAATTTTCTACCCTAACCAAGGGTTTACAACCAGAGGGTAAAATGTTTACAATGTTAGACATTGATGGTCTAACAGATACAGAATCTGCTCTTCAAAAACTTGGTAATAACATGATGGAAATCATGGATAATCAGGTTACTGGTATCTTGCGTCAGCCAGCAATTATGGTTTCTTATCTACGTATTAGAAAGAACCTTGCTGGTCTAGAAAAGCAGCACTATGACGATTTGCTTTCTAATCAGATTAAGTATTTTAAAGAAGAAGGCATTCCGCTTGATGGAGTTAAGTACCGCAAGAAGGATGGCACAATAGTAACTCATCTTGATGATGCTAAAGAAAACATCAATGAGATAGTTAATAAGAAGTTTACTGAACTTGCTATTCAAGATGCAGCAGATACAGTACTAAAGTATGCAGATAATCCTAATATCCGTTCTAACTTTGCTTTATCTGCACGAAACGTAGGACGTTTCTACCGCGCTACTGAAGATTTTTGGCGCCGTATGTATCGCATGAAGGATGCAAAACTACGTGCTGCATACCGTATGCGCTTAGCGCATGTTGGAATGGATGCCAGTGGCGATGTCTATGAAGATGCAGAAGGTCAGCCATATGTAATGATGCCTATGGATGACATCATCTTTAAGACAATTGATAGTGTAACCCGTACTTTAGGTCCTGGTGCAGAGTCATTTAAGCAGCCATTGTTCAATGACTTTACATTTAAACTATCATTGGCTAACCCATCTTTTAGCCCAGAAGCAGGTGTTCCTACTTTATCTGGCCCAATTGGTGCGCTAAGTATTTTGACAATGAAGTCTATTCTTGGACAGACTGGCTCAACAGGTAAGCGTATTGGTGAAGAGTTAGATAACTATGCACTAGGAAACATTGGTGACAACATTGATGTTGTTCGTGCAGTGGTTCCAGCCTCTTTGCAAAAGATTTATGCAATGCTTCCAGTTAATGAAAAGTCTAGACAGGAAGCAACAGCAGCGATGCAGGCTATTGCATTCAACGCAGCAGCAGGAAATGCTCCTGGCCCAGAATCTACACCAGAGGAACGCTACGAGTATCTAAAGAATATCCGCATCTCAGCACACAATGTAATGGTTATGCGTGCAACTTTGGGTCTAATATCTCCGTTTACAGCAACTACTCAAGAAAGCAGAAATACACCAGACTATCTACTTAATGTGGGTATTACTGGTCTACGCCCTGAGTTCTATGATTTAGTTAATGCTGTAACTCAACGCTATGGTGGAGATGTACAGAATCCATACGACTTAGCGCTGGCTACATTTGTTGGCAATAATCCAAACAAGATTATCTATACGGTATCTCGCGATGATAAGCAGACAAATGTAATTATCAATAAAACTAAGGCTATGAAAGATTGGTACATTGGTAATAAGAGTCTAGTTGATACCTATGGTGAGGCAGCATTTATCTTTGCTCCACATACTGGAGACTTTGATGCTTCAAGTTACTCATGGCTAGAGGCTGCTAACTTTATCAAGAATAAAGACCTAGAGACCTACTACATGGATGTAATGGTTTCTAGGGATAAGCAGGCTTACTTTAATATTGCCCGTGAAGAAAAGGAAGCCCTTGCTAATACAACAAGTATTACTGCACGTAAGGCAATTATTAAGAATGCAACTGCTCAACGCGCTAGTATGAAACTGGCTAATCCATTCCTTGAGGCTGCTATTACTGGCGGTGGAAATGAGATTGCAACTGAGCAAAACATGTTTGTTAACATTGAATCTATATTGGCTAATACAAACATTTCTATGCAGGCTGGAACTAGAAGCAAGATGTTAATTCTTGCTAACCAGATTCGCAATTTTATTAATATTTCTACCGACCCAGAACTACGCAATACAGTTAACTTTGCAGAGTTAAAGCGTATTCGCAAAGAACAGATTCAGGGTTTAATTAACGAATTCATTGAAGGAGATATGGTGATTAAGGAAGCAAACAGGTCTGTATTCCAAGCAATCCTTGATTACTACTCACGTGAAACCTACTCAGCAGTTACGAAGGGTTACTAATGGCAGTCAGTAAGCAAACTCAAGAGTTTCTTAAGTATGCAATTAAGAACGTTAGCAAGGGTAGAAATGCAAAGATTTCTAATCTAGATAAAGTTTCTGCGCCATACCTTATTAACCAGTACACTACATGGGGTCAGGTTTATGATGCTGCCGTAAAAGAATACTATTCTCAGGGTGGCACTCAGGATGAAGTTAACAAACTAAAAGACCCTAACTATAAGCCACCTACCCCTGGTGCTCAAACACCTTTAACTCCCGAGCAGGCTGATTTAGACCCACTTGGTGTGGCTTTAAGGGAAAAGGGTATTGCTGTAACCACTGACGAAAACGGTGACACAGAACTTAAAGATAAAAACGGAGTAACACACTATCTATATGTAGATACATATACAGATGCTTTTGGTAAAAGGTTAAGCCGTGTTAATCTTTCAGCAGATTATGATGCTATTGTTAAAAAGACAATTGCTGATTATCAGGGAAGCCCTAATGGTCTAAATGATTTATTCAACTCTTTATATCAAAAGAACTTAATTACAAAAGAAACTTTTAACTCTAAGAACATATCTGCTCCTGATTTTAAAAAGGGATTACAATATGCAATTAGACAGTACAGTATCTCTTCTTTTGATGCCCGTGAATACAACAAGACATTAACTGTAGGTACTCTTAAGACTTATCTTGGCAGTAATGCTTTGCCTGGTAATGGCGGTAAAGGCAGCGAGACTAGCACAGATATACGCCGTCAGGAAACTACACGTCCAGATTCAGATGAAGAAGCAAACCGATTTGCCATTGAAAACCTTGGCCGACCTGCTAGTAAGAATGAAAAAGATGCATATTTCAATATGCTTAATTCTGCTGAAAAGAAAGCAGTTGTTAAGTCAGTAACAACTACTGGTACTTCATCACGTAGTGGTGTGGATAGTGGTTCTTTTATTGACCAGACTGACAAGACGCTTATGCTAGGAAAAGTATTTGCTGATTCTATTACTGGCTCTGACTTGGATACAATTATTAAGTCAGGTGCTGGTGCAGCGCAAAGTATTAATAGCATTAAGACCTATGCTCAGCGTTATGGTATTACTCTTTCAGATGAGCAAGCAGTAGGTTATGTAGCAGGCAACATGAAGAGTGGTAAAAACCTAGACGCTACTTTTGCTAAGATTCAAAAACTATCAAAGATTAAATACAGTAATCTTGCAGACTTTATTGATGACGATACATCTGTTGAGGATATTGCTTCAGAGGCAATTTACAAGGTATCTCAACTAACTGGTATTCCTTACAAGTCTTTATCTGTTAATAACTCAGTAGTTGCCAAGGCTATTGCCAACAATGGCAAGCCTGGAGTTATGACAGATGCAGAGGTTGCAACCCTAGTTAAAACAGACCCAGAAACTAAACAGTTATGGCTTAACTCTCCAGCGGCTAAAGAAGAAGCGTCAGGGTATGCACTTGAAGTACTACGCTCCTTCGGATTGATGGCATAATGGCAAAAATAAAAACAGATAGAATGATGCCAGATGGTGGCGCAATACCAACATCTTATATTCCAGAAGACTCATCAGCCAAAAATGTTGCTAAGGCAAAGGTTACTTCTGTAAAAGTTGATGATAAGTCAGATGACTATTACACAAAAGTGCTTGCTAGTGGAAAGACTCAGGCACAAATTGATGCACTACGCAATGCCTATGATACTGCTGAAGTTATTCGTCAGTATTCACCTACAAAAACAGCAACTGTAGATAGAACAACTGGCAAAGTAGTAACAACTAAAAAATCTGTAAATGGTGATGGCTTTTCCGAGCCTGCCCCAGGAGCAACATTGGTTTCTACCGAAACAGATGAATATGGCAATGTCATTGGATTTTTTTCTGATGGTAGCAAAAAAATTATGGTTGCATCTGGCAATAAGTATAAGTCAACAGTAGATGTAGATGCATACACATTGCTTGAAAGTACATTCAAAGAGTACGGATTAGAAGAGTTAGTTCCAGAAATTAAAAAGTTTATGGAAGCAGGCCTTGGTTCTAATCAGGCTGCATTGGAACTAAAGAAAACTAATGCCTATATTAACCGCTTCCGTGGTAATGAGATTCGCCGTGCTGCTGGACTTAACGTGGTATCAGAAGCAGCCTATTTAGAACTGGAAAACTCATACAATGAAACACTCCGTGCTTATGGTTTGCAAGGTTATTTTGGTACAGACCGTAAAGTGGCTCAGGCTAAAATGGCTGATATTATTGGTAATGATATCAATGCTCCAGAGTTTAAAGACAGAATTGACACGGTAGTAACTAGAGTTAATAACTCTGACCCTAATATTAAGGCCACACTTAAGGCTTTTTATAACATTCAAGATACTGATTTAGTTAAATATTTTCTTAATCCTAAAGAGAATCTACCTAGATTGCAGGAAAAGGTTACATCCGCTGAAATTGGTTCTGAGTTTATTAAACAAGGCTTGGTATCTGGTGTTGCCTCTGCCGAGGAGTTTGCTAAATTAGGAATTGATAAACAACAAGCGGCAACTGCAGCCAGAACAATTTCTGGCTTCTTACCAGAAGCCAAGTTCCTTTCTGCAATTTCTCCAGAAGAAAATATTAATTACTCACAGCAAACAGCAGAAGAAGAAGTTGTAAAAGGTTTAGATTCAGCACGCCGTAAGCGTTTAAAAATAGCAGAAAAAGAAATTGGACGCTTTAGTGGCGAAGCAGGATTAGCCCGTAACGCATTAGGTAGCAGTAAATCTAACGCATTCTAAGTTCCCTAGACGGACCGACCAGCCCCGTCAGGTGTATTAGCCTGGTAGCAGAAGCCAATCAACTATCCCCTTAATTGATTGTGGTCTGCGACAACTACTAACGAAGGGTGATGTTGCATGAGCAACGAACAATACTGGGAAGAAGACAATCTGGAGAACGAACGTTCTCAATACTCAAATGAGGATGCAGGTATCGCTAACCTACGCAAAGCCAAGAGAGCAGATGAGAAGCGCATCAAGGAACTCGAAGAACAACTAGCGAAGTTCTCTCGCGAATCTAATGAGCGCACTGTCCGAGAAATCCTAGAAGCAAAGGGAGTAAACACAAAGGCTGCCCGTCTTGTCCTTAAGGACTTAGACACTATCAATGAAGACGCAGTATCTAACTGGCTCATTGAGAATGGTGACTTAATTGGGTATACGCCTGGTGAGCAGAAGGTTGATACAGAAAATCTACGTGCCTTACAGCAACAGGATTCTCTAACACAATCGGCTGACACTCCCGCCTATTCTGAAGACCTAGAGCGAGCAATCGCTAATGCAGGCTCTGAAGAAGAGATTATGGCAATTATTAAATCACTCGGTTAATTCGTAACCGACTAAACCAGAAAGGTAGGACATAGCCAAATGGCAGATGTCTTTACAACTACAACCACTGGGTTAGGAAGCAACCTTGTAACATTAGCCTACGATAAACTTATCGAGACTAATCTTCGTATCCTTCCAAAGTTCCGTGAAATCGCGGACAAGAAGGTGGGTTCTCTAACTCATAACGGTTCTTCAATCCGTTTCCAATTCAACACAGATATCGCTGATACCTCTGTTGCTGGTGCAACACTCAACGAGACAGTTGACCCAGATTCAGTAGCACTACCAGCAACAACATACATTGATGTTGCACAACTAGAACTTGGTCGCTCAGTACTTCCAGTTAAGAAGATTAACTTGATGTCACTTGCGAACATTGACCCATGGGTTGCTAACGCAGTTGGCTTCAACATGACAAAGACACTTGACGCAGCAGTAGTTGCTAAGTTGGATGCAGGCGCGAACATCGTTCGTGTTGCTGGCGGAACAGGTGCAGTTTCATCTGTATACGAAGGTGTTGGCACAGTTGCTGCTAAGAACACAATCGCACCAGCAGACACAATGAAGTCTGCTGCAATCCGTACTGCTGTTACAAAGATGCGCTCTGCAGGAGTTCAGTACAAGGCTGCTGGAATGTACGTTGCGTACATCCACCCAGAAGTTTCTGCTGACCTACGCACAGAGACAGGTAACAACGTATGGCGTACACCACACGAGTACCAGAACGCTGCTCCACTTTACGGCGGAGAGACAGGCGCATGGGAAGGCGTTCGCTTCATTGAGACAGCAAACGCAACTTCTTCACAGTCAGGTACAGGTGCAGGTGCTGCACAGACACGTGTATTCAACACATACGTAGTCGGAGCACAGGCTCTTGCTGAGGCTGTATGGAAGGAACCAGGCATGGAAATCGGAGTGGTCCAGGACCGCTTCAACCGTTTCAACCCAGTCGGTTGGTACGGAATCATCAACTGGTCTCTATACCGCACACCAGCATTGGTACGCATCGAGACAGCGGCTTCAGGTCGCCCAACAGCATAACAATAGTTATACGGGTAGGCAGGGGCTTTTGTCCCTGCCTATCAGTAACCCTATTGGAGGAACTATGGCTTACATATTCAGAACACCAACAATCCTAGAAGAGATGGATGGCGAATACCATCCACTGTTTTCTAGAATTAAGATTGAAAAAGGAATCACAGTTCTTAAGAACGGCTCTGTTTATACAGAGATACGTTATCCATCCTCTGAGGAATGGGTTGCAGCAGATATTGCCTACTTAGGTGGCATTGACTACGAAGTAGATGCTACAGAGAAAGCAGCCCTTGAGGCTGCTGGTTACACAGTGGAGACGGTATGAGACACAGACTAGACCATCCAGAAGATGT
>JACCEC010532470.1_pt1 | contig 13702 bp, 12 predicted proteins | sample 7450121 | NCBI WGS metagenome assembly JACCEC01 (sample SAMN15323455, study PRJNA562643) | freshwater metagenome | isolation source: river surface water | place: USA:Blue River Watershed | collected 2017-08-18 | reverse complement strand
AATTTTCCAGTGGTCGAGAAGAAGATAAACTCGCAGGTTATATTAGTTTTCTCAAAACCGGGCCAAAATTATTAAAATTTGTTCCGGTTAAAAAAGTTCAAGACCTCCGCAACTGGTTAATTATATACGGGTATTGGAACGCAGGGGGAACGGAAAATGTCGCTGCCATGTTTTGGACAATTGCCACAAATTATTTAGGGTTAGCCGTTGGTGAAATTCCCCCTCCCGTAGAAACCCCCAATATGGGATTATTACACCCCGATTATCACGGTTATTTTGAGTCGCCCAAGGCTTATTTAGACTGGTATCAACAGCAATATCCAGAGGCGGCTAATAATCCTGTTGTTGGTCTTTTATTATATCGTAAGCACGTCATTACTCAACAAGCTTATATTCCCCAATTAATTCGCTATTTTCAACAAGCTGATTTAATCCCATTGCCGATTTTTATTAATGGCGTTGAAGGTCATGTTGCGGTTAGAGATTGGATGACTACAACCGATGAATTAAACAACCGAGAACAAGGAAAAATAGAAACCTTATCTTTATCTAAAGAAGCTGTAAAGGTTGATGCTATTGTTTCTACCATTGGGTTTCCGTTAGTTGGAGGGCCAGCCGGATCAATGGAAGCGGGACGACAAGTGGAAATTGCTAAACAAATTTTAACGGTTAAAAACGTTCCTTATTTGATTGCAGCACCTCTATTAATTCAAGATTTATTATCATGGACTCGTCAAGGAATCGGCGGTTTACAAAGTGTGGTTTTATATGCTTTACCTGAATTAGATGGAGCCATTGATACGGTTCCGTTAGGAGGTTTAGTCGGAGAAAATATCTATTTAATTCCTGAACGAGTTAAACGGTTAACGGGACGAGTTAAACGTTGGATTCAACTGCGACAAAAACCAGCAAAAGATCGAAAAATTGCGATTATTTTATATGGATTTCTCCCTGGATATGGCGCCACAGGAACCGCCGCGTTATTAAATGTTCCTCAAAGTTTGTTCAAGGTTTTACAGGCCTTAAAAACAGAAGGTTACACCGTTGGAGAGTTACCAGAAACGGGGGAAAGTTTAATTCAGAAGGTTAAACAAGCGGATGAAAGCTTAGAAGTAAAACAGGATTTTGTTTTTAACAATGGGTCTATTATTTCTAATCAAGTTAATGTGGAAAAATTAGAAAAATGGTTAGGTTATTTACAACGAAGTCGAGTTGAAAAACAATGGAAATCCTTAACAGGAACAGGAATTAAAACGTTAGGAGAAGATTATCATATTGGCGGAATTCAACTGGGTAATATTTGGATCGGGGTGCAACCGCCTTTAGGGTTATCGGGTGATCCGATGCGGTTAATGTTTGAACGAGATTTAACCCCCCATCCCCAATATAATGCGTTCTATCAATGGTTACAAAAAGACTTTCAAGCTGATGCTATTGTCCATTTTGGAATGCACGGAACCGTTGAATGGTTGCCCGGTTCACCGTTAGGAAATACGGGTTATTCTTGGTCAGATATTTTACTCGGAAACCTGCCGAATTTATATCTTTATGCTGCTAATAATCCCTCGGAATCGATTTTAGCTAAACGTCGAGGTTATGGAGTGTTAATTTCCTATAATGTGCCTCCTTATGGTCGAGCCGGACTTTATAAACAATTAGTCTCGTTACGAGAATTAATCGCGGAATATCGAGAAGACCCGCAAAAAAATTCAACCCTTCAAGATGTTATTAGTCAGCAAATTGTAGACATGGGTTTAGAGGTTGATTGTCCGTTTGAAGAAGGCAAAAAATTAGGAATTGCCTTTACAATTGAAAACGCTCGATTATTTAGCGTCGAAGTTCTCTACAATTATTTTATCAAAATCTATGATTATTTGCAAGCATTAGAACAGCGATTATTTTCTTCAGGATTACATATATTTGGAGAAAACCCAACGGAGGAGGAACTAACGACTTATTTGAATGCTTATTCCACTGAATCCATGAATGAGTTAACCCCAGAAACAGAAACTCAAATTCGAGGGTTGTTGTTGCAAACTTCGGAAGAAATAACCAATTTATTAAGGGGACTAAATGGAGAATATATTCCGCCTGCTCCGGGTGGCGATTTACTGCGAGATGGGCCAGGAGTGTTACCCACAGGACGCAATATTCATGCCTTAGATCCCTATCGAATGCCTTCGGCGGCGGCTTATTTAAGGGGACGAGAAATTGCTCAAAAAATCATTAATCAACAATTAGCAGAAACCGGGAATTATCCTGAAACGGTGGCGGTGATGTTATGGGGGTTAGATGCGATAAAAACACGGGGAGAATCATTAGGAATTATCTTAGAATTAGTGGGGGCGGAACCTGTTAAAGAAGGAACAGGGCGCATTGTTCGTTATGAGTTACAACCGTTAGAAAAAATTAATCATCCTCGCATTGATATTTTAGCGAATTTATCAGGAATTTTCCGAGATAGTTTTGCTAATATTATTGAATTATTGGATGATTTATTTTTGCGGGCTGCCAATATTGAAGAACCTGAAGATCAAAACTTTATTAGAAAACACGCTTTACAGTTGCGATCGCAAGGCATTGAAAATCCATCAGCCCGTTTATTTTCTAACCCATCGGGGGATTTTGGCTCATTAGTGAATGATCAAATTGTAGATGGAAATTGGGAATCTGGAGACGAATTAGCGAATACCTGGAAAGGGCGAAATGTCTTTAGTTATGGTCGTCAAGATAAAGGACAAGCTCGACCCGAAGTCATGACTCAATTGTTAAAAACAATGGATAATATTGTGCAGGAAATTGATTCTGTTGAATATGGTTTAACGGATATTCAAGAATATTATGCCAATACGGGAGGATTAAAACGAGCCGCCGAACAACAAAAAGGTCAAAAAGTTAAAGCCAGTTTTGTTGAAAGTTTTTCTAAGGATACCACCCCTCGACAATTAGAAGATTTATTAAGAATTGAATATCGAACTAAATTATTAAACCCTAAATGGGCTGAAGCAATGGTTAATCAAGGAAGTGGTGGAGCTTACGAAATTTCTCAACGCATGACCGCCTTAATGGGTTGGGGAGGAACCACTAATTTCCAAGATAATTGGGTATATGATCAAGCCGCTAAAACCTATGCGTTAGATGAAAAAATGGCGAAGCAATTAAGACAAACAAACCCCGAAGCTTTTCGTAATATTGTAGGTCGAATGTTAGAAGCACACGGTCGAGGATTTTGGGAAACCGATGCTGAAACTTTAAACAAATTAAGAGCATTGTATGAGTTAACAGAAGCCGACTTAGAAGGAGTAACAATTTAATGCTAAACTAGAGCGATTAACCTGAATTTGGGAGAGTCTTGATGGTTGCAAACAATGGGATGGTAACTCCTGTGGTTCCTGTAGCTAACAGTGTTCTAGTTGCTAGGTTTCATGCCCTATCTGACCCTTTGCGTTTGCAAGTGATCAATCTGTTACGGGAACAAGAATTGTGTGTTTGTGAACTGTGCGAACAGTTGGGAGTTAGCCAGTCTAAACTTTCCTTCCACTTGAAAACTCTGAAAGAAGCGTTATTAGTAGAAAGTCGTCAAGAAGGACGATGGATTTACTATCGTCTTAACCCAGGTCAATTTAAAGTTTTAGAAGAATATTTGGCACAATACCGCAATTTTAGCGCCATCGCCACTTCCCACAAGGGTTGTGATTGAGATCCATCTTAGGATCTGCTATTGGGTGAAAAATTCAAAAGGTTTGTATCTTTTTTAACCAACTTGAACCAGTATTTTGTTTCATTGCTTCTAGGCTGTGCAGAACTTCAATTCTTAATATCAATCTATATCTCAAGATGTACAACTGTATTTTCTCTAACCGGAAAGAATGCAAGGAATTGAGTTATAATAAAAGTATCAAGCAATACTTTTTCAGTTGATTCTGAATCCGACATTGTATGTAAAAATGGATAATTATCTAAACTGGAGGGTGAAAAAGATGACCAACCGAGGTTCGTTTTACTGGAGTTCCCGTTATCGAGGGAATGCAACTCCTGAAAATGTTGTGTTTAATGCAAATTTGCAGGAATTTGCTCAGAAGGTCAATTTTATTGTTGGTTTGCAGACCAGTGGGAAACTTTCGGTAGAAGAATCTTATGTACAAATTGAAACCTTATGGGAACAACTTCGAGAAAGTAAACAACATCTGGGAATTGGCAAAAAAGCCGGATAGTCAACTGAATTTAAAGTCATTGAAGCCAGGGTGCAGATCATCTGTGTCCTGGCTTTTTTAGCAAGGTTGCAAGAGAATTACTGCCTAATTTCCAATGAAGTTATTCTCTTGGGGAGATGTTTTGTCTATTTCAAGACAAGTTCTACTTTTATTAGGAAAAATGTAAAATTATTGTTAAGCTCATCTATAATTGAGGCATAATTAGCGTAGTTTGTTCTATTGTAAACACTATACAATTTCAAATATTCTAGTTGGATTAAATGTTCATACCCTCATGACATCCCTCAGTAAAAAGGCAATTCAAGGTACAATTTGGACTTTATTTGGCTATGGAGGAAGCCAAGTTTTACGATTTGGAGGCAACTTAATTCTCACTCGTCTTCTGGTGCCAGAATTATTTGGTTTGATGGGCTTAGTTAATACGTTTATTACAGGCTTGAACTTATTTTCTGATGTAGGAATTCGACCAAGTATTATTCGCAGTGAACGCGGAGATGATCCAATATTTCTCAATACAGCCTGGACAATTCAAGTTTTTCGAGGACTTGGGCTTTGGATTATGTGCCTATTAATTACAGTTCCTCTTGCTAAATTTTACAACGAACCCAAACTTTTATGGATTACACCTATTGTCGGTTTTAGAACAGTTATAGCCGGGTTTGAATCTACATCATTAGCAACTCTCAATCGTGATTTAAACTTAAAAACCCTGACAGTTTATAACTTTATTGTTCAAGGTTTAAGCCTAGTGGTTACAATTGTCTGGGCTTGGTTAAGCCCTACCATTTGGGCATTAATTATTGGAGTCTTAGTTTCATCCTTATTTGGATTAATTAGAAGTCATGCCTTAAATAGCGGGTTTCGGAATCGTTTGACTTGGGATCAAAGTGCTTTTCAAGAATTAATTTCCTTTGGGTGCTGGATTTTTGTTTCAACAGTAATGACCTTCTTCGCGTCCCAATCTGATCGTTTAATTCTGGGTAAATTATTAACCCTACAAATGTTAGGAGTTTACACTGTTGCTTTTGCTTTGGCAGAGATTCCTAAATCCATCATGCAAGCCGTCATGAGTACAGTTGTTTTCCCTGTCATTTCTAAACAGTTAGATCTGCCTCGATCACAACTTCGTAAAAAGATTATTGAAAAAAGAAAATTATTATTATTAATGATTAGTTTTCCCTTAGCCATGCTAGTTTGCTTTGGAGATCAATTGATTTTGAATTTATATGATCAAAGATATGAACAAGCCGCGTGGATGCTGCCGATTCTAGCTTTAGGAATGTGGCCTTTTATCCTTCATGCCAGTATCAATAAAGCTTTATTTGCAATTGGAAAACCCCTCTATATTGCCCTGGGTAATGTATTTAAGCTTGTGTACATGGTGATTTTACTGCCATTATCCTTTTCGGTGATAGGAGTTTTAGGAACAATTATCGTTGTTGCATTTAATGATATTCCCTCCTATATTGTGGTTAACTATGGGCTTTGGCAAGAAGGACTTTTAGGATTAAAACAGGATTTAGGAGCAACTTCCATTTTATTAGGGATGATTGTTCTCTTCGGTGGAATTCGATATGCTTTAGGAGGGGGATTATCGATTGATACGGTCTTGTAGCATCTCAGTTAGTCAACAATAAACACATTTTTGAATCAGGAAATTAACCATGAAAATTACCTTTGTAATGGCTAACTGGAAAAGTTTAGCAGGAGGAGTACAATCGACCGGAGATCTAGCTTATCACTTACAGAAACGAGGTCATGAAATCTATCTGGTTTGTCCTCAAAAACGTAGACCGAGTTGGCTTCAACAAGTTAAATCTCTTTTAAAAGGTAAAGGGTTAATTTCATGGAAACAAACTGGGCCTTCCCATCTGGACAATTTTGATCTGCCTCGCTGCGTTTTAGATCATCCACCCCCAGTTACTGATGCCGATCTTCCTGATGCAGATATTGTGGTGGCGACTTGGTGGGAAACAGCAGAATGGGTGGCTAATCTTTCCCCATCTAAAGGGGCAAAAGTATACATGATTCGCCATCATGAAACTCACGATTATTTACCCAAAGAACGGGTTGTAGCGACCTATCGACTCCCTTTCCATAAAATTGTGATTTCTCAGTGGTTAGTAGACATTATGGAAAAAGAATATGGAGATACAAATGTTTCCTTAGTGCCGAACAGTGTCGATTTCAAAAAATATTATGCCGAGCCTCGCAAAAAACAAACAGTTCCCACCGTAGGAATGCTCTATTCCCCTTTGTCCTGGAAAGGCTGTGACATCAGTTTAGAAGCATTTGCTTTAGCCTCTGAGCAGATTCCTAACTTAAAATTAGTCTGTTTTGGAACTAAACCTCCTGTTCCTGAATTACCCTTACCACCAAACCATGAATTTTTTTGTCAGCCACCCCAGGAGCAAATCAAAGATATTTATGCTTCTTGTGATGCCTGGTTATTTGGTAGTCGCGTTGAAGGGTTTGGACGTCCGATTTTAGAAGCAATGGCCTGTCGAACTCCAGTGATTGGCGTGCCATCGGGTGCCGCCCCAGAACTCCTCAGCGATGGAATTGGAATCTTAGTTAACCCTGAAGACCCAGAAGACATGGCTCAAGCCATTGTTAAGATCTGCCAAATGTCTCAAGAACAGTGGGCTCAGATGTCGGAACGCGCTTATACCAAAGCAATTAGTTATACCTGGGATGATGCTGCCCTACTGTGTGAACAGGTTTTTGAAAAGCTACTTCGTTCTGAAACCTTGTGAGTCGTGCTAATCGCTGCTACACAACTAACTTAAACCCTGAATCGAAAGGAGTGCGGTGATGCTCAAACCCCAATTTATGATTATCGGTGCAGCCAAATCTGGGACAACAACTCTGCATCAATATTTATGTCGCCATCCTCAAATTTTTATGTCTACTCCAAAAGAACCCGATTTCTTTTCTGTAGATAGCCATTATGCAAAAGGGATCGACTGGTATGAATCCTTATTTCAAGATGCCAAACCCGATCAAATTTGTGGAGAAGCCTCAACAACTTATTCCCGGTTACAACAATACCCCCATACGGTAGAACGTCTATTCAAAGTGTTACCAAAGGTTAAACTCATTTATATTATGAGACATCCCGTAGACCGAGCTTATTCGTTTTATGTTCATCGCTTAAAAGGCGCTCGCTACAAACCCGAACTCGCTGTTGAAAAAACCTTTGAAGAAACGATTGTTAAACAAAGCGAATTTATCGACAGTAGTTTTTATCTCTATCAAATCGAACAATATTTGAAAGTTTATCCGCTATCTTCATTCTTATTTCTGCGGATGGAGGACTTAATTCAACATCCCCATGAAACGATTTGTAAAATTTTGACCTTTATTGGTGCTGATGCCAATATTAATTTAACCGAGGAAAGCATCATAGTTGCCAATAAAGCTGAGGATGATCCAGAATGGTTTATACGGAAACAGATGACCTCTTCTTTCAACCAGATTCCAGGGGTTGAGCAGATCAAGTCCCTCTTACCTCAATTGTTGAAAGATCAAGCCTATCAATGGGTACGTCGTTTCAAATACAAAAACTGGAAATCCCAACAATATATGCCCCCGCCTATGCGTCCAGAAACTCGCCAAATGTTATTAGAAAAATATCGGGAACCCAATCAAAAACTTGCTGAGTTTTTAAATTGGGACTTATGCTCTTGGAACCACTAAACCTTACGATTGCTCCCTCAAAATTTAGGAGAAAAAAATGACTCAAACTTTAAGCTTTTGCTTAGACTACGATTATTTAAACGATCTGGCAGAAAAAAATTGCCAATCCTACGCTCAAGCGGAACCCTTTCCCCATATCGTGATGGATAATTTCCTACCAGAAGGGATTTTAGACCAAATTTTAGAAGAATTTCCCAAACCTGGAGAAATCAATTGGAAAAAATTTGATGCCGCAGCCGAAAAAAAATTAGCTTCTACTTCCGAATTACAGATGGGTGAAGCCACCCGTTTTTTACTGTATCAATTAAATTCTTCTATGTTTGTGAGATTTTTAGAAAAGCTCACAGGAATTTCAGGAATTATTCCCGATCCCCACTTTTTAGGAGGTGGATTGCACCAAATTGAAAAAGGGGGCTTCTTAAAAATGCACGTTGATTTTAATAAACATAAAGATTTGGGGTTAGATCGGCGCTTAAATCTGCTGATCTACTTAAATAAAGATTGGCAAGAAGACTATGGTGGACACTTTGAACTGTGGGATCGAGACATGACCCACTGTGTTAAAAAAGTTCTCCCGATTTTTAATCGTTGTGTCGTGTTTAGTACCTCGGATTTTTCCTATCATGGACATCCCGATCCCTTAACTTGTCCCGAAGGAAGAACCCGCAAATCTTTGGCTCTATATTATTATTCTAATGGCCGTCCTGCCGAAGAATTGTCTAACGCTCACTCTACCGTATTTCTAGCCCGACCTGGGGATAATTTAAACTCAAAATCTACTTCTGTTCCCCTCAAAAGCTTGGTGAAAAAATTCATTCCACCGATTGTTTTTGATATTCGTCAGGGGATGAAGAAAAAGTAGAAATCCGAATTGGGAAAAATATCCACCCCCGAATTAATACCGGAAATCCTCCTCCCCATTTATGACACCTCAAGCACAATTAGCTTTATTAATTTTGTTTCCGATTATCCTGTTGTTGTTTCAACGGCTGCCAACAAACAGAGCAGTGGTAATCGGTTTTGTTGTTGCTTGGCTATTTCTTCCCCAACGTACACAATTTGCATTTCCCGGTCTTCCTGATTATGATCGCACCTCAGCCACCGGTTATAGCATCATGCTGGCGACCTATCTTTATGAGCCCCAAACCTTTCGTACCTTTAAATTGGGCTGGCTGGATATCCCCATGTTGATGTGGTGTATTGCCCCTTTTTTCTCCTCAATGACTAATGATTTAGGTGCTTATGATGGGTTTTCGACGGCTCTTGGCCAAACGATTAAGTATGGTATTCCTTACTTTTTAGGTCGCTTATATCTCAATAATTTTAAAGGTCTTCAGGAATTAGCAATCGGTATTTTTATTGGAGGTGTTGTTTATGCGCCCCTGTGCTTATTAGAAAGTGTAATTAGTCCCCAACTGCATCGGATGGTCTACGGCTATCATGGCATTAATCAGTTCTTACAATCCTATCGTTTAGGAGGATATCGACCTAATGTATTTATGAAACATGGTTTAAGCGTAGGAATGTGGATGATGGCTACAGTATTAATTGCGCTGTGGCTTTGGCAATCAGGAACCTTAAAAAAATTCTTAAATATCCCCATGAATCTTTGGTTTATCGGGCTATATATGACTCATATTTTAGTTCGTTCCACAGGTGCTTATGTTTATATGTTCTGTGGAGTAATTATTGTCTTATGTGCTAAATTTTTTCGCACCGCTTTTCCCAAAGTATTGCTAATCTTATTATTATCCTCTTATCTTTACCTGGGTGCAACCGGAAACTTCACAGGAGAACAAGCGGATAAAATTGTTCAGGTTGCTAGTAACTTAGCTGGCCCTGATCGCGCACAATCTTTAGGATTCAGATTTGACAATGAAGAACTGTTAGTCAAAAAAGCGATAGAACGGATGTGGTTTGGTTGGGGAGGATGGGGACGAAATCGAGTTTATGCCTATGATTGGAAAGGTGAATTAGTAGATATTTCCGTAACCGATAGTTTGTGGATTATTTCCTATGGGACTAATGGTCTTTTCGGACTCTTCGGTATCTTTGGTACCTCGTTGATTCCCCCGCTTACCTTTGCATTGTTCCGATATCCGGCTAAAACTTGGTTTCGTCCTGAGATTGCTGGAGCGGCTGTCATGAGTGTTATTGTCATTTTATATGTGTTAGATAATTTGTTAAATGATCAGTATAATCCTGTTTTTACCTTAGCAAGTGGGGCTTTAGCCGGGTTAGTTATGAACCCTAATCCTTCGGGATTAGATTCCTCTGCTTCTATTTCTAGCAAAACGATTGATCACGATCCGATACTCCATCCCCAAAATCTATCTCAACCGCTTCCAATTTCAGCCCGAACGGTTCAGCCTTTACTTAAATTGAATCGCAAAAAATCACGACCTATTCCGATTTCTGCCAAAACCGTTGATTTTATTCCTAAAGTCAAGCATCGAAAATCACGACCCATTCCTGTTTCTGCAAAAACCCATAAGCCCTTGAGAAAATTGAATCGTAGAAAATCCAGACCGATTCCCGTTTTTGCCAAACAAAGTTCGAGTATTTCTAAGCTGTATCACAAAAAACGTCAACCTGAATCATTAACAGAATAATTCATTATAAATCCATAACTTAAATGTTAACAAGCCTTGGGGTAAAAGTCTTATGCGAAACGCAATTTTCTCTAAATTATATTCAAAAAAATTTTTTCTCTTCTCCTTCCTATTTTTAATAGGAATCGGAATCACTTTACCTCAAATCATGGAGAGTTCTCAGGATAGTATAGCAACCGCTAAGGCGGTTAGGACATAGAATAGGAGTAGCATCTATTTTGACATTGTACTCGCCCCCCTATGGCTAAACCTTATAGTTACGACTTACGTTCAAAAGTCATCGCAGCCATTCAACAAGATGGGATGAAAAAAAGTGAAGTTAGTCAACTGTTCAATATCAGTCGGAACACGATTGACTTATGGTTGAAGCGACAAGCTGAAACAGGAGATTTCAAAGCTCTACCTAATCGACCACCAGGTAATAACCATAAAATTACAGACTGGGATAAGTTTCATGAGGCAAGCTAAAATTCATGGGGATAAAACCCAAGTGGAAATGGCTCAACTCTGGGAAGAGAAAATTAGCGATCGCACCATTTCAAGAGCTTTAAAAAAAATTGGGTTCACACGAAAAAAAAGACTTATGGCTATCGAGAACGAGATGAAACTAAACGGCAACATTTTATAGCAAAATTATCAACTTTGCCAACAGAAAAGATTGTGTATGTCGATGAATCAGGCATGGATAGTCGAGACGAATATGATTATGGATGGAATCTCAAAGGGCAACGTTTTCATGCGCTTAAATCCGGGCGGCGTCAAGGGCGAATCAATATGATTGCTGCTCTATGTAACCAAAATCTGATGGCAACTTTTACTGTGGATGGAGCTTGTAATCGAATTGTGTTTGAAACCTGGTTAGAAACTTGTTTGTTACCAATGCTAAAACCTGGGCAGGTTGTCGTCATGGATAACGCCACCTTTCATAAAGGAGGACGAATTCAACAATTGATTCAGGACGCAGGTTGTCAACTGTTGTACTTACCACCCTATTCACCTGATCTTAACAAGATTGAGAACTGTTGGTCGTGGTTAAAGAGCCGAATTCGTCATCAATTAGCTCAGTTTGATTGCTTACGAGACGCAATTGAGAATGTACTACGCCTTGCGTCCTAACCGCCTTGGCGGTTGCTATATAAAAGGAGTTACCCTAAGCCAAACTCAATCCAATCATCCATCACCTTTAGGAATTAATTTGAGTGGTTTGGGGAGTTCATCAACTCAATTTCCCTTTATTGACTATTTTAAACGTACTCGCCCATGGATGCTTATGTAATCGCGGGTTATTTTAGTGGTTCTTTAGGAGATTTGAAGAATAGTAGTACCGTTGCATCTTGGATCAATCAGGGAGAGACGGGAATTAATCAAGTATTTCAACAGTTAAACAAAGGTGGCTTACTTCCGAAGGATAAAGATAACTTAATTGATAATTATGCAGTATAATGATATCTCTATTCCTGAAAATTATGGAATTTGGGGGGCTTTAGAATCGGTCTATCAACCGACTTCACCTAAATATAAAGCACTGGAGGATTTTATTGGTCAAAATCCTTGTTGGTGGAAAGGATGTTGATCAATAACTTTTTATAATTTGGGTCATTTGAGATAAAATCAATGTCAATTACAAGTATTAACAACAGCAAAAATTCATGATCAAAGCTTTAATTATTGGTTCCAATCGAGATAGTATTGTTAAGGCCCAGTGTGAGCCATTTACCTATTCTCGAAAACAACTGTTTCAGCAACTCAACCTCACAGTTCAATATCTTCCCGCCCAGACCTTTGCTGATATTGCTCAAGTCTGTCAACAGTATGAATCAGAAATTGTATTTTTACTTCCCTACTGGCGAGAAAATCCCCTAGAAGCTGAACAAATTATGAAATCAATTCGAGCAGATCACCCCCATCGAAAACTGATCTTCATTGATCCCTTTGCTCAAGCCAGCACGAAATATTTTAATCTCTTACCTTATGTTGATCGCTTTCTCAAACGACAACGTTATAAAAATATTGATGACTACAAAAAACACTATATTGGCGGTTCTCAGTTTACCGATTTTGTCGCTCGACAATGGAACTATAATTTTGAAGGATGGTATGTTGGTTCTGATGTTCCTTCCGGCTATGAAAATCGGATTCAATTGGGATGGAGTTTAGGAACAGCTAAACGCTTTAAAAAAGCATTATTTCAACCTCAATTGAACTGGTTTAAACCCAAGAAAACCTTTGATATTTTTTGCCGTTTATCCTTGGGTTCAGAAACAAAAAAAGAATGGTATTATGAATACCGCCAAGCCGCCGTTGATGCTTTGACTCCCTTAGCTTCGGATTATAAAATAGCAGCCAGTGGTGGTTTTGTGGGTAGTAGTTTGGTTCCTCAACGCCAATATCTTCAAGAAATTAAATCAAGTCGGATTGTTTTTAGTCCCTTTGGATGGGGAGAAAGCTGTTGGCGAGATTTTGAAGCGATCTGTTATAATTGCTTATTGGTTAAACCGTCTATGGCTCATTTAGACATTCACCCTAACTTATTTATAGAAGAAGAAACCTATGTTCCTGTTGCATGGGATTTTTCAGATTTAACAGAAAAATGTCAATACTATTTAGATAATCCCCAGGAAGCCAATCGTATTATTAAAAATGCTCGTCAAGCCTATGAAAACTATTTTAAAAATCATGAATTTGTTAATTTAATTCAGCAGTTAATGGTTGAAAGTTGATGGAACAAATTATGGAGGAAATGCCCGTTGATAATCCAAGTTCTGTTGAGAGGTTTCGGTTAGCCATTATTATTCTCAATTATCGAACCCCTGACTTAGTCATCGATTGTTTAAAATCACTGGAAAATCAGGTAGAAATCGGACAGGATCAAGTCATTGTTGTTGATAATGCTTCCGGTGATCATTCCCTTGAACTTTTACAACAAACAATTACAGATCATCAATGGTTTTCTTGGGTGAAATTGTTACCTTCTTCAATCAATGGAGGCTTTTCTGCGGGAAATAATTTAGGGATGAAAGCGGTTAAAGCAGAGGCATACTTATTACTGAATAGTGATACCATCGTGCGACCGGGTGCAATATCATCTTTACTTCAGGCTTGGAAAACTCATCCTGAAGCCGGACTCATTAGTCCCCGTTTAGAATGGCCCGATGGAACCCCGCAAATTAGTTGTTT
>JACCEC012699931.1_pt1 | contig 13704 bp, 14 predicted proteins | sample 7450121 | NCBI WGS metagenome assembly JACCEC01 (sample SAMN15323455, study PRJNA562643) | freshwater metagenome | isolation source: river surface water | place: USA:Blue River Watershed | collected 2017-08-18 | reverse complement strand
GTCGCCGGCCTGGGATATACTTCAGGCATGACTAGCTTGCGCCTTTTTACATCTGAATCCGTGACCGAAGGTCACCCAGACAAGATCTGCGACCAGATCTCCGACACAATCCTCGACGCGATTCTCGCCGAAGACCCAACCGCTCGTGTAGCGGTTGAATCCATGGTTACCACCGGGCTCGTTCACGTTGCTGGCGAGGTATCCACCGAGGCCTACGTTGACATTCCCGGCCTAATCCGCGAGAAGGTGCAAGCCATCGGCTACACCTCGAGCGAAATCGGCTTCGACGGCAAGTCTTGCGGTGTTTCGATTTCGATTGGGGAGCAATCGCCAGACATCGCCCAAGGCGTGAACGCCGGCATTGAAGTTAGAGAGCAAAGCTCGAACGACAACCTCGACAGCCAGGGCGCAGGCGATCAAGGCATTATGTTCGGCTACGCCACCAATGAAACGAAGACATTCATGCCAGCCGCTATCTCTCTGGCGCACGGACTTAGCTCTGAACTTGCTCGGCTAAGAAAAGATTCAACATTCGATTTCCTGCGTCCCGATGGCAAGACCCAGGTCACTATCGGCTACGACGGCATCGTTCCGGTAAGCGTAGAGACAGTCGTCCTTTCGACACAACACGACCCCAGCGTTTCAACCGAAGAACTACGAAGCGAAATGGAACATCACCTAATTCGCCCGTACCTCAACCGCAGTGGGTTTGACCTGTCGAATCTCAAGATTCTGATCAACCCAACCGGTAGATTCGAAATCGGCGGGCCAATGGGCGACGCCGGCCTAACCGGTCGCAAGATCATTGTTGACACTTACGGTGGCGCAGCAAGACACGGCGGTGGAGCATTTTCGGGTAAAGACCCTTCAAAGGTTGACCGCTCAGCTGCTTACGCGATGCGATGGGTAGCAAAGAACGTTGTGGCCGCTGGACTTGCCGATCGTGCCGAGGTTCAAGTGGCCTACGCAATTGGTGTTGCACACCCCGTCGGCCTTTACGTGGAGACTTTTGGCACGGAAAAGATTGCTGCCTCGCAGATCGAAAAGGCGATTCTAGAGGTATTCGACCTTCGACCTGCCGCGATCATCCGTGACCTCGATTTACTTCGCCCCATTTATGCCCAAACCGCGGCCTACGGCCACTTCGGGCGAGAGCTGCCTAACTTCACTTGGGAGCGCACAGACCGCGCAGACGCGCTTAGGTCGGCTGCAGGGGCCTAGTGTTCGCCAGGGTAGCGATCAACTCGCCACTACCTCAGCTGGATCGACTCTTCGATTACCAGATACCTGAGGGCATGGTCGTCGAACCCGGCGTCCGTGTAATTGTGCCTTTTGGTAATACACAAAAGGAGGGTTTTGTAGTTGATTTGTCGGCGACAACGGATTGGACTGGCAAGGTCTCGTCTATCGCGGAAGTCATCTCTCCGCTTCCCGCACTGACAAGCACGATCTACCAGCTGGTGCGTGAGGTCGCGAATCGCCAAGGCAGCAGTTTCGGTGATGTAGTTTCGGCCGCGGTTCCGGTGCGAGCTGTTCGGGCTGAGAAAGCTTGGCTCTCGGTTCACGAGTACGCAGAACTTTCGGTGCCGGGCCCGGTTACCGTATTAGATCTAGCTGCAAGAGCCGCTCGAATAGTAGAGCCAAGAGACAACAAGTGGGCACATGAACTGTTAGACCTAGGTCTTTCCCACGTAGCGTCGGGGGAAAGCGCGATTATCGCCATGCCCGACTTCCGTGACATCGATGCACTGTTGGCCCTGGCTGAGCAACGCGGCGTTTCGGATGCGGTGATCAGATACACGACTGACGGCAGGACCGAGCAATATCAGGCCTTTCTGGCAGCAATTGGCGCAGCTGAGGCGGGAGTTGCTCGAATCGTTGTTGGTTCACGAAACGTTCTTTACGCCCCAGTGAACGCTAAGGGAATTTACGTTTGGGATGACGGCGATTCAAGCCACCAGGACCAGGCCTCTCCGTATGCGTCAACTCGAGAGATCGCACTGATACGGCAAAAGTTATCGAACTGCCGGTTGGCTTTTCTCTCTCACAGCCGTTCAGTCGAAGTGCAGCGACTTGTAGAAATTGGCTATCTCACTGAATGTTCGTCTGACTTCACTCGACCAGCAGTTTCGGTGACCGATGGGGAGTTTCGCGTTGACTCCGCAGCTTGGTTGGCGATTCGAGACGGATTGAAGAGTGGACCGGTTTTGGTTCAAGTTGCGGGCGTCGGTGTTGCCAAATCCCTGTACTGCCGTACCTGCCAAACCAGAGTTCTCTGCAACCAATGCAACGGACCACTTTGGATAGGTTCGGACAACCAAGCCAAATGCCGCTGGTGCAATGCATTTGCCTTGGATGCCAACTGCCAAGACTGCGGGAAGTCAGAGTTCCGCTACGGAAAAGCGGGGGCGACGAGAACGGCCGCGGAATTCGGCAAAAGCTTTCCCGGTGTAAAGATTGTTGAAGTCACCGCGGCAGATAGAAACGTTTTGGTCGACGCGAAACCCCAAATTGTTGTCGCCACACCGGGGGTCGAGCCCAGCGCCTCGAATGGGTATGCAGCTGTCGTCATTCTGGACGCCAGGGACGCACTTACTCGAGACACCTTGCGTGCAACTGAAGACGCCGTAAGAACTTGGGCAAACGCCATTTCGAAAGTGAGCAGAACCGGCAGAGCCGTGCTAGTCGGTGTTTCTGGTGAACTGGCAACCGATCTACCGCTCTGGAGCCTAAGAGAAATCGCCTCAAAAGAACTAGCCGAGCGATCAGAGTTGAGATTCCCACCGGCACTACGTGTTCTCAGCGCGCTTGGCAACAAGGAAAACATTGCTATCACCAGAGAGCGCCTTAACCAAGCCGGAGCGGAAGTTATCGGCGTTACACCGGCAGATCAAGGCGAATTCAAGCTACTCGCGCGATTTAGTTATGGCCATGGTGAGGCAATCGCAAAACTAGTCAGGGAGTTGTCTCTCGAATTTGCCAGCGGGCAGAAGCGTTACAACGCCAAATCAGGTCGTTCAATGAGACCCGTTACCTTCAAACTCGATGACCCGCAGGTACTCTGATGACGATGCCCATTATCTTTGCCGGAACCCCTGAGACCGCCGCGAGCGTGCTCAGGTCGCTGGTCACCGCGGGAGAGGAGATCAGCCTCGTAATCACCCGCGAAGATGCACCTTTCGGCCGGAAACGCGAGCTACGTCAGTCACCTGTGGCCGATGCAGCTGATGAGCTTGGCATTCCCGTACTAAAGACCAACCAACCAGCACGCAACGAAACGGAGATTCGCGAATCCGGAGCCGAGTTGGCCATCGTCGTTGCTTACGGCGCGATACTCAAACAAAGCACGATTGATCTGCTCAGGACAGGCTGGTTCAATCTGCACTACTCGCTGCTGCCGCGTTTCCGGGGTGCTAGCCCGGTGCAATCGGCTCTTCTCGCAGGTGATCGCGAAACAGGGGTCACCATATTCAAGATTGACTCTGGGATGGACACGGGAGAGGTTTTAGCTCAGTTGCCGACCCTGATAGAGCCGGACGAGAACTCGGGTCGGCTGCTAGATCGCCTTACTCAGCTCGGAACAAGTTTGCTTTTGCAAGAGCTCCCAAGGTTGCGTGCCGGAATGTTTGCGCTGAAACCCCAGGTTGGCGATCCGACCAAAGCTGACAAGATCACACGTGATGCCGCGAGAATTCTGCTTTCTGAGGGCGCTTCGATTGCATGCCGTAAGACTTTGGCTTTCAACCCCGAACCGGGGGCTTGGCTACTATTCAACGGAACTCCGTTCAGAATCTTGTCGGCGAGGCTTGCAAAGACGAGTTTGCCTTCGGGGGAGTTGTCGCCCGAAAACGAAGGCGTACTACTCGGATTCGGCGATGGCCAGGGCTTGTTACTAACGGAGGTGCAGCCCTCGGGCAAAGCGATGATGAACGCTAAAGACTGGTTTAGAGGCACCCGAGAAAACGCAAGGACAATGGAATGACCAACTCTAGAGATGTCGCCTACGAATTGCTCGGGCGCGTTCGATCGTCCGACGCCTACGCCAATCTGTTGCTTCCAGACCTGATTAGCAAACACCAGTTGAATCGCGCGGATGCAGCTATGTGCGTCGAACTGGCCTTCGGAACACTCAGAAACCAAGGCTTCTACGACTGGATTGCGAGTAAAGCTACCAACCGAGAACTAGCAGCCATCGACCCCGACGCGCTCGATGTCATTCGGTTGGGAGCGCACCAGCTCCTGGGCATGCGCACACCCAGCCATGCGGCACTCAACGAGACCGTTAACCTCGCCAAGCGCAATCTGCGTCAGGGCGCCGTCGGCTTCGTGAACGCTGCGCTTCGGCGCATAAGTGAGCGAACTCGCGAAGAGTGGGTTGAACTGCTATCCAAGGCATCCCGAGATGAAACAGAGCGACTTTCGACTCTGTATTCGCATCCCGAGTGGATTGTTAGCGCGCTAAAACTGGCATTGGAAGCGGACGGCAGAAGCGATCTCGCGAAGCTCTTGAATAGCAACAACGACGCCCCCTCGGTAAACCTCGTGGCACTCCCGAACCACAAAATCACCCCTGATGAAGAGTTGATCAGAGAGGGAGTTTCTCCGCTCGGCTATCGACTCACTTCGGGAGACCCTTCGACACTGCCTGGATTCAAAGACGGTTCGCTTCGTGTCCAAGATCAAGGTTCGCAACTGGCTGCTCTGGCCCTGTCGCGATTCGAACCGGTGAAGCAAGGGGAGCGGTGGCTTGACCTCTGCGCGGGTCCCGGTGGAAAAGCCGCACTTTTGGGGGCAGAGGCCCAAACCCAGGGAGCGAGCCTGGTTGCTAACGAAATTTCGGAACACCGAGCGCGTTTGGTGGCCAGCGCGCTTAGAGACTCAAATGTCAAAGCAAGAGTCGTTTGCCGCGATGGTCGCGATCTAGATGAAGGCGTTTTCGATCGCATCATGATCGATGCGCCCTGCACCGGCCTCGGCGCTTTGCGCCGCCGCCCCGAATCAAGATGGCGCAAGACACCGAACGACCTGAAGGACCTAACCAGGCTTCAGACCGAACTAATCGAATCAGCTTGGAGGCAGCTCAAGGTAGGTGGCATCTTGGCTTATGTGACCTGTTCTCCACACCCGGCTGAAACGACAGCGATCGTCTCAAAGCTGCTGAGCACACACAAAGACGCCGAACTCCTTGATGCCTGGGGAGCGCTAGAGTCAATAAGCGACGAACTAGTGCCCAATCGCAACAGGAAGACTGTTCAACTTTGGCCGCACACAAATGACACCGATGCGATGTTCATTTCACTGATTCGAAAAGTAGGCTGATTCCATGAAAGCCCACATCCACCCGAGCATCCTCTCTGCCGATTTCGTGAACTTTGAACGCGACTTCGCCACGATTTCGGCCGCGGATGCGATTCACGTTGATGTCATGGATGGTCATTTTGTGCCCAACCTGACCTTTGGGCTGCCAATGGTCAGGCGGATGCGAGAAATCGCTCAGCTTCCGTTGGATGTTCACCTAATGATTGAAAACGTTGACTCACTTGCGGTTCAATATGCCGAGGCTGGAGCCGAAAGCGTTACCTTCCACCTCGAGGCAAGCAATGACCCAGTAAAACTCCTTCGAGAGCTAAGGGCGGCTGGAGCGAAGGCAGCGGTGGCAATCAAGCCAGGCACCAGCGCAAGTGAACTACTTCCACTACTCGCAGAAGCAGACATGCTCTTGGTGATGACAGTCGAGCCGGGATTTGGCGGCCAAAAATTCATGGCGGACATGATTCCTAAAGTGGAACTTCTTCGCCTCGAAATCGAGTCACAGGGCCTTCCAGTTCGGTTACAAATTGACGGTGGGGTCGATACCACTAACATCTCCGGTGCGGCAAAAGCTGGAGCTGACACATTCGTGGCAGGTTCCTGTGTATTCAACGCCGAAGATCGAAACGCGCGCATCGAGGAACTGAGAACACTCGCCCAGAGCGCGCAACAGTAGGGTTCTTGTAACCTAGAACAATGAAAACCTTTGAGGACTTGTTCAACGAACTAGCAACAAAGGCCGAGCTGCGCCCAGAAGGCTCAGAGACTGTGAAGTGGCTAGACGCCGGAGTTCACACAATCGGCAAGAAGATCGTTGAAGAAGCCGCAGAGGTTTGGATGGCTGCCGAGCACGAAGGCGTGGAACGGACCGCAGAAGAAATTTCTCAACTCCTTTACCACCTTCAGGTTCTCATGCTTGCTCGAGGCATCAAGCTCGAGCAAGTCCTAGAGAATCTCTAAACAAAAGGCAACCCATGCTCAGAGTGGCTCTACCAAACAAGGGCATCCTGTCGGATACCGCAGTGCTCATGCTCAAAGAAGCCGGTTACGCAACCCGACGAGACCCGAAGGACCTGCACGTAATCGACACGGTAAACGATGTTGAATTCTTTTACCTTCGCCCACGTGACATCGCTACTTATGTGGGCTCCGGTTCACTCGATGCCGGTATCACAGGGCTAGACCTACTGCTCGATAGCCGCAGCAAAGCAACAAGGGTGGCCGACCTCAAATTTGGTCAATCGACATTTAGATTTGCCGCACCCAAAGGCGAGTTTTCTAGCCTGAACGATTTGGCTGGAAAGCGTGTAGCTACCGCGTACCCAAACCTGGTTCACGACTACTTAGCGAAAAACAATGTCTCGGTTGACCTTGTTCAACTCGACGGAGCCGTTGAGACTGCAGTTCGCCTAGGAGTCGCGGATGCGGTTGCAGACGTAGTTTCAACCGGTGGGACACTTCGACAAGCGGGGCTCGAGATTTTCGGCCCGGTAATGCTTGAGAGCACCGCTCAGCTAATTGCTGCACCTGATCGGGTATCGGAGAGTGAGACCTTGCTTCGACGCCTTCAGGGAGTGGTTGTCGCTCGAGAGTACGTGATTTTCGATTACGACTGTCCGGCAACTCTCGTCGAGGAAGCCTCGAAGATCACCCCCGGTATTGAGTCGCCAACAATTTCACCGCTACGCGATGCCGATTGGGTCGCGGTTAGAGCACTCGTCAAGAGTGAAGACATCAACGCCAAGATGGATGAGCTTTACACACTGGGTGCTAGGGCGATCCTCGTCAGTGCAATTCACGCGGCGAGAATCTAGTGTCGCTAGCGGTACGGGTGATTCCTTGCCTCGACGTAGCAGAAGGTCGAGTGGTGAAGGGTGTGAATTTCGAAAACTTGCGCGATGCTGGCGATCCAACCGAACTAGCCCTCAAATACTACGAATCGGGAGCAGACGAAGTCACTTTTCTCGATGTAACGGCGACTGTTGAAGATCGATCAACCACCTACGAACTGGTCTCGAGGACTGCCGAGACAGTATTCATACCGCTCACCGTAGGAGGCGGCATTCGTCGGGTTGACGATGTAAACAAGCTTCTCGCCGCCGGAGCCGACAAAGTTAGTGTCTCGTCAGCGGCAATCGCAACGCCACAACTAATCGACGACATTGCCGGAAGGTTCGGTTCGCAGGTTCTGGTTCTATCACTTGACCTAAAACGAAGTGATGCGACCAAGTCGGGCTTCGAAGTAACAACGCACGGCGGTCGCACTAGCACCGGCATCGACGCTCTGGAATGGATTCGCGAAGCTCAAGAACGCGGCTGCGGAGAGCTTTTGGTCAACAGCATCGATGCGGACGGAACCTTGCAGGGGTTCGATTTGGATTTGATTCGCGCTGTTAGAGAGATCGCCACGGTTCCACTTATTGCCTCCGGTGGAGCGGGTTCGGCCGCCGACTTCGCTCCGGCCGCCCAAGCCGGCGCTGACGCCCTGCTGGCGGCGTCTATTTTTCACGATGGCAAGGTGAGTATCGTTGAAGCCAAGCGATCATTAGCCAATTCAGGATTCGAGGTCAGGTAATTTGAAGGTAAATGAGTTGATTGCCTCGGTCTCGTGGAACAGCGAAGGACTCGCACCCTGCATCGTCCAAAGCGTCGAGACCAAGCGCGTTCTCATGATGGCCTGGATGAACGTGGAATCACTCGCGCTAACGCTCGAGAAGAAACAGACGGTTTTCTTCTCGCGATCCAGGCAGGAAATCTGGCACAAGGGCGCTTCTAGCGGCAATGTCCAGAGACTCGTTTCTATTTCTCTCGACTGCGACAACGACACACTTCTAGCCCTGGTTTCCGAAGCCGGACCTGCCTGCCACACGGGATCCAATACTTGTTTCGACGACAAGGTGGTGACGATTTGACCTCGCCGATCAGCTACGCGCAAGTAGCCGAGTTGGCTAAGAGTCACAACGTGATTCCGGTGGTCGATTCGCTTTTCAGCTCAAATGAAACCCCGGTAGGCCTTTTCGAGAAGCTCTGTGGCGACCGACCAGGAACCTTCTTGTTAGAGTCTGCAGACCAGGGCGTCTGGAGTCGCTACTCTTTCATCGGCGTCACAAGTCATGGAAGCCTAACCAAAAATTCGGGGGAGCCGGCAAAGTGGTCCGGCCCGAGTCTCGCTTTCGGTGACGTCGATGGTTCAGCGCTTGGCTCCATTACTCAATTCTTGAATGCTTGGTCTGCTCCGCAACTAGCTGGGCTACCCCCGCTAACGAGCGGCTTGGTTGGAATGCTCGGCTGGGACGTCATTCGCGAAATCGAAGACCTCCCAAACAGGCCAGTAGAGGCCTATCGAGTTCCCGAGATGTGGTTCGCCATGTTTAGCGACCTTGTGGTTGTCGATCACCTGACCTCGGAGCTGCACCTAGTCGCCAACATACTTGTTTCTGGTGATGACTTGAAGTCCGACTACGATCAAGCTCTGAAGCGAATAGAGGCGCTAAAGACTCAATTGCAGCAGGACACTCGGACCTTTGTCGCTCACAGCCCGCAGAATGTGGAACTTGAGTTGGCCCCAAATCAGACCGAGGGCGAATTTTTAGCTGCTGTTGCCAAGGCCAAGGAGCACATCCGACAGGGCGACGTCTTTCAGGTTGTTCTTTCACAGCGATTCGACCAGCAGGTCAAAGCTCAGCCGCTCGATGTTTACCGTTCACTGCGAGCGTTGAACCCGAGCCCCTACATGTACCTCCTCAACCAAGCTGACGAGAGCGGTTCGTACGCGATCGTCGGCTCTTCACCAGAGGCCCTCGTCACGGTGTCCGGCGATAAAGCAGTCATGCACCCGATTGCAGGGTCGCGCCCTAGAGGGCGAGATGTTGAGGCCGACTTAGCCGCCGAGAGCAGTCTCGTCGGCGATCAGAAGGAACGAGCTGAGCACCTGATGTTGGTGGATCTCGCTCGCAATGACCTTCTAAAGGTCTGCAAGCCAAACTCGATAGCCGTAACAGAATTCATGGCAATCCACCGCTTTAGCCACATCATGCATTTGGTCTCAACGGTTGAGGGGCGCGTTCGCGATGGAGTGAACTGTTTGGATGTTTTCAAGGCAACTTTCCCGGCCGGAACACTTTCGGGCGCGCCAAAACCAAGAGCACTCGAGATTATCGACGACCTAGAGCCGGAGGCTCGCGGGCTTTTCGGAGGTGTTGTTGGCTATTTTGACTTTGCTGGCAACGCCGATCTGGCTATCGCGATCCGCACCGCGTTTATTAGGGACGGCGTGGCGAGAATTCAGGCCGGTGCGGGTTTGGTTCTAGATTCAAACCCACAGTCGGAATACGAGGAGACACGCACCAAGGCGTCTGCACCTGCCAGAGCAGTGGCTCAAGCAAACGGCTTCGAGGAACTATGAAGTGGGTTCTAAGAGTGAGCCTGATTCTGGTTCTGGTACTGCTGTTCGCGAGCTCTCAGCCTTGGCAAACAGCAACACTTATTGAGACCGGCGAGACCCTCAGTGTCACCGGTTTCGAACAAGAACCACAGCTCGGACTTTTCATCGCAATCCAGGCTCTGTTCGCCTTCGGTTCGAGATATTGGTCACGCGGAATCGCGATTTCAGCAGGTGTGATCTCTGTCGGAGTTTCAGTTCTAACCTGCCTTCCACTTTTCGGCCTTGCGGGTAACAGTAATCCCGAACTCTTGCGAAACCTGATAGCGGGCAAGACGGGCGTTGGAGATTGGGTTGCCCAGGTAGAACTCATCAGTGGACTCACGACTGGCAACGGTTACATCTGGCTCGCTACAGCCTGCTCGTCGGCCTTGTTGGTCCTCCTGGTTGTGCAGTCCTTCGGTTTGAAGGGGCGAAACGCCAAGAAAACCAACCCAAATTGGGTAAACTAGTCCTGCTTACGGAAAGGCAAAAATGTCAACAGATCACCCAGAAGACACTAACCACGGCGACACCATTGCCGCTTGGGTTTCGGTTTCAGTCATCATGATTGCTGTCGGTGTCTTGACCTGGAGCTATGTTGTTGGCTACGGTACCGGCGTCGTGATCGGTGGCGTCGCAACTCTCGTAGGCATTGCGCTCGGCCCAATTCTGAAGGCCCTGGGCTTCGGCTCTAAGCAATAGTGCTCGAGAGTCTTTACGCGGGCGCACTTGCGGACGCACAAGAGAGACTTAGCGCAACCACGCTCGCAGAAATAGAGCGAGTTGCTCTAGAGCAACAGCCCGCTCTAGACGCGGTGGCTGTTCTAGGTGGGGGCGCGAAAATCAAGGTCTTGGCGGAAATCAAGCGCGCCAGCCCGTCGCGTGGAGACCTGAACGCGATTCCAGACCCCGTTGCGTTAGCCCGAACCTATGAAAAACACGGTGCATCCGCAATCTCCGTATTGACAGAGCAGCGCAAATTCAAGGGCTCTCTAGCCGATCTAGAAGCAGTTCGCCATGCCGTGAAGGTTCCTTTGCTTCGCAAGGACTTCATCGCAAACGAGCAGCAAATACTAGAGGCGCGAGCCGCCGGAGCCGACCTGGTTTTGTTGATTGTCGCAGGTCTCGATCAGAGAGATCTCTTAAGGCTCTACAATTTTGCGCATGAACTTGGCATGACGGCATTTATCGAGACTCACTCGGCCGACGAGGTTACTCGCGCCCTAGAACTTGACGCAAAACTGATCGGCATTAACGCCCGCGATCTCTCAACTTTCGAAACCGACCGTAACCTCTTTGCCAAGCTAGCGCCGTCCCTTCCACCGGATGTTGTAAAGGTGGCTGAGTCAGCAGTTCGAACTGTCGAGGACGTTGAAAACTACGCGGCTGCTGGAGCAGATGTTGTCCTGGTTGGGGAGGCGCTCGTAACAAACGATGCGGCCAAATTGCTCGGGGAATTTACCAGCGTCTCCAAGGCTTAAACTTCTTTCCAATGAGCGAATCACTTAGAAACCAGACCGGGCCCTATTTTGGCGAGTTCGGTGGCCGCTTCGTTCCCGAAAGCCTGATCGCCGCTCTTGACGAACTAGAAGCTACCTTTCGCGCGGCAAAAGCCGATCCGACCTTCGCGGCGGAGCTAGCCGAACTTCACCGAACCTACACGGGCCGGCCATCAATCATCACCGAAGCCAAGCGATTTAGCGAGCACGCCGGGGGAGCCCGAGTTCTCCTAAAGCGTGAGGATCTCAACCACACCGGATCGCACAAGATCAACAATGTTTTGGGGCAGGCGTTGCTTGCAAAGCGTATGGGCAAGAAGCGCATCATCGCCGAGACTGGAGCGGGGCAGCACGGCGTGGCCAGTGCTACCGCCGCCGCGCTCTTCGGACTCGACTGCGATGTTTACATGGGTGAAGTTGACACCGAACGTCAGGCTCTTAACGTTGCCCGCATGAAGCTGCTCGGCGCTGAAGTTGTGGCCGTCAAGACCGGAAGTCGCACTCTTAAAGATGCGATCAACGAGGCACTGCGCGACTGGGTTACGAATGTGGATTCGACTCACTACCTACTCGGTACGGTTGCCGGCCCGCACCCGTTCCCAGAGATGGTTCGCGATTTCCACTCGGTAATTGGCAATGAGTCCCGCGAACAGATGATCCGTGACTTTGGCGGTTTACCAACCGCCGTGGCAGCCTGCGTCGGTGGCGGTTCGAATGCAATCGGCATCTTCCACGCATTCCTCGATGACGACGTCCGCCTCTGGGGATTTGAAGCAGCTGGAGACGGCATGGGAACCCCAAGGCACGCAGCTACCCTAAACTACGGAAAGCCAGGCGTGCTGCACGGTGCGCGCAGCTACATGCTTCAGGACGAAGACGGCCAGACTATCGAAAGCCACTCAATCAGTGCAGGTCTTGACTACCCGGGAGTTGGGCCAGAACATTCCTGGCTGAAAGACCTTGGTCGAGCCGAGTATTACGGCATCAGCGACGCCGAAGCGATGGACGCCTTGAAGCTGCTCAGTCGGACCGAGGGAATCATTCCGGCAATTGAGACTGCACACGCCCTAGCCGGAGTACTAAAGCTCGGACGCGAACTCGGCCCTTCGGCCTCAATCTTGGTGAATCTCAGTGGACGCGGAGACAAAGACATGGAAACTGCAGCCAAGTACTTCGGATTGATCGGCTAGCGAATGAGTAAAGTCTTCGAAACCCTTGATCAACCAGGACCCAAGTTAATTGGCTATTTTCCCGCCGGCTACCCAACCATCGACGAATCAGTCGATGCCGCTGTCGCGATGTGCGAGTCTGGCGTCGATGTCTTAGAGCTGGGAGTCCCTTACAGTGACCCGGTAATGGACGGTCTCGTGATTCAACAGGCAACGGAAGAAGCACTAAGTAACGGTTTCAAACTTCGCCAACTCTTTGATGCAATCAAGCGAATCACCGACCGCGTCGACACTCCGATCCTCGTCATGTCTTACTGGAATCCGATCATTCAATACGGCGTTGAAGAGTTCGCTCGCGACATAAAAGCCGCCGGGGCAGCGGGTCTAATCACCCCTGATCTAATTCCAGATGAAGCATCAGCTTGGCTAAAGATTTCGGACGAACTCAACCTTGACCGAGTGTTTCTGACTGCACCAACATCGACTCCGGAACGAGCAAAGCGAGCTGCCGAACTTTCCAAGGGCTTCGTTTACGCGGTTTCGACTATGGGCATCACGGGCACCCGAGACGACCTTGACTCACTCGCACGCGGAGTCGTTGCGAAGGTCAGAGAAGGTGCACCGAACCAGAAGGTTGCAGTCGGTATTGGTATCTCAAATGCCAAGCAGGTCGAAGAAGTGAACACCTACGCTGATGGCGCGATTGTCGGCTCTGCTTTCGTCAAAGCCTATGAGGCGGCGGGGATCGAGGGTCTTCGCGCCAAGGTTCAAGAACTAGTGGCAGAATTCAAGTAGTTACCGAGGAGACCAACACATGAGTTTTTTGACTAGCCTGATGCTTGAGAACGAAGGCATCCCGAGCCCTGAAAGCGGCAGTTTCACCGTAGGTCCTGTTCAGATCCACTTCTACGCTCTGTTCATCCTTCTCGGTATTGCTTTGGCCCTGTTGCTCGGCTCTTCGCGACTCAAGAAACGCGGCGCAGACGGTGGCTTGGTACTCGACATCGCTCTCTGGGCCGTGCCATTCGGCATCATCGGCGGGCGCATCTTCCATGTCCTTACACACACCAGTGACTACTTTGGTCCTGGTAAAGACATCCTGGAGGTGCTTTACGTCTGGAAGGGTGGCCTGGCAATTTATGGCGCTCTGATCTTTGGCCTCTTGGGCGCAGCCATCGGCGCTCGTCTCGCCGGATTGCGTCTGATGTCCTTCCTGGATGTAATCGCTCCGGGTGTCTTGCTGGCACAGGGTATCGGGCGCTGGGGAAACTACTTCAACCAAGAGCTTTTCGGACTGCCAACC
>JACCEC012125790.1_pt1 | contig 13705 bp, 17 predicted proteins | sample 7450121 | NCBI WGS metagenome assembly JACCEC01 (sample SAMN15323455, study PRJNA562643) | freshwater metagenome | isolation source: river surface water | place: USA:Blue River Watershed | collected 2017-08-18 | reverse complement strand
TATCTTTTTTGATGTTTTTAATAAATGTATATATGTTTTGTTCTAAAAATAAATGAAATAGTTCAGTTGGTTAGAACATTGGTATCATAATCCAAGTGTCGGGGGTTCAAATCCCTCTTTCATTATTTAATTTTATAATACAATGATAATAAATTTACTTTTTTTCTTTTTTTCATTTGTTTTAATAATAAGTTCGTTAATGATTATTTTCAGTCAAAATTCAATATATTCAGTTCTATTTTTAGTTTTAAGTTTCTTTTCGTCTTCTAATATTTTATTTTTATTAGAATGTGAATATATTTCTTTAATGTTTATAATAATATATGTAGGCGCCATAGCTGTTTTATTTTTGTTTGTAGTAATGATGTTAGATATTAAAACTTTACAATTAGTAAAATACTCTTTAAAATATTTTCCATTTGGAAGTTTAATTGGTATAATTTTTTTAGTTGAAATTTTACTAATAGTTCCTACGACGTTTGAAACAATAAACCCATATTCTATAAGTTTTTTATCAAATTTTTACTTTGATTGGTTTAACCAATTTGATTCTTTTATTGAAGTAAGTTCTATTGGTCATTTATTATATACTGAGTATCTTATACAATTTTTACTTGCAGGAAATATTTTATTATTAGCAACTGTTGGTCCAGTTGCTTTAACTTTTGTTAGATCATCGAGAATAACTAAAACTCAAGTTACTTTTAGACAACTTTCTAGGAATTATAATTCTGTTGTTTATACAAATAATATTTAAATTTGAAAACAAAGTTGTTTTTTAATTAAATGTTTAAAAAATAAATCTTTTTACAAAATTTTAATTTAATAAATTAAAATTTCTTATGAATATATTTTTAAATTTTTTCTTTAATGGTATGTTTGAAAATTGGTTTCAATTGAGAGAGCAGTATTTTATTTTTTCTAAAAAATTTTGCTAGTAATGTCAGATAAAACTCGTTTTAAATATCTAAAAACAAAACATAGTTATCATTTAGTAGACCCTAGTCCTTGGCCGTTAGTTGCGTCTTTAGCTGCATTTTTTTTAACATCTGGTACCGTATTGTATATGAACAGATTTGTAGGAGGAGGTCAATTAGCTTTACTTGGTTTTGCTACTCTTTTATATGTTATGTATACTTGGTGGCGAGATATAGTAAGAGAAGCAACGTTCGAAGATCAACATACAGTTACTGTTCAACGTGGTTTGAGATTAGGGATGATTTTATTTATTGTTTCAGAAATTATGTTTTTTTTTGCTTTTTTTTGGGCTTTTTTTCATTCAAGTCTATCACCAGTTTTTAATTTAGGTGGAATTTGGCCTCCAGAAGCTGTGGCAACTATTCAAACTTCTGGAATTCCTTTAACAAATACTTTTTTTTTGTTAAGTTCTGGTGCTACTGTTACTTGGGCTCATCATGCAATAATAGTTCGAGCAAAAAAACAAGCAATTATCGCGTTGTTTTGTACTATTTTTCTTGCACTTATTTTTACCATGTTACAAGGGATGGAATATGTAGAAGCACCTTTTAATATAAATGATAGTGTTTTTGGGTCGTGTTTTTACATGGCTACAGGCTTTCATGGCTTTCACGTGTTTATTGGAACTTGTTGTTTAATTGTATCTTTAATACGAATTATTTATAATCATTTTACATCGACACACCATTTTGGATTTGAATCAGCAGCATGGTATTGGCATTTTGTTGACGTTGTATGGTTATTTTTGTTTATTACGGTTTATTGGTGGGGAGGTATTCACTAATAGATAAAGAATAATATCTATTTAATTTATATATGTTAATATTTAAAGAAATACAACTTTTACCTGAGATTTTTTTAGGTATTTCGATAATTTATTTAATTATTCATGGAACATTTATATCTGTTAATACTAAATATTTATTAGTTCAAAATTCTGTTTTATATTTGAGTGTTGTAAGTCTTATTATGTTTTGTTATTTGTTAATAAATAACAATATCGAATTTAATAACTATTTAATTTTCAACAATACTATTATTGTAGATTATTTAGGAATCTCTTCAAAAATTTGGATAACTATTATTTCCGTAATTTGTTTTTTAATGATTCGAACATATTTAACAGTACAAAAAATAAATTTTTTTGAATATAGTATATTAATATTATTTGCTATGTTAGGTATATTTTTTATTTGCTCTGCAAATGATTTAATTACTGCTTATTTAGCTATTGAATTACAAAGTTTAGCTTTTTATATGATGGCAGCGTTTAAAAAAGATTCTTCTTTTTCTGTAGATGCTGGTCTAAAATATTTTATTTTAGGAGCTTTTTCTTCTAGTTTATTTTTATTCGGTTCGTCTATTTTATATGGTGTTAGTGGAACTACTAATTTTGAAGATTTAAAAGATTTATTTAATATACTACTTTGGAATTTTGAAAACATTTCTCATACCAATAGTCATACATTTGTAAAAGACATTTTTATCGATGGGAGTTTAGTTCAATTTGCCTTAGCTTTTATTTTTGTAAGTCTTTTATTTAAACTATCTATAGTACCTTTTCATTTATGGTCTCTTGATGTTTACGAAGGATCTCCTACCAGTTCGACTTTTTTTTTTGCAGTTGTTCCTAAATTAGGAATTTTTATTTTGCTTATTAGAATTTTTTATTCGACCTTTTTTGAATATACTATTAAATGGCGTTATTATATTGTAATATTAGCAGTTTTGAGTATAATTGTAGGATCATTTGCCGGTTTAGAACAAAAAAAACTAAAAAGTTTATTAGCGTATAGTTCAATTAGTCATATGGGTTATGTATTAATTGCGTTTAGCACTGGTACTTTTGAAGGAATACAAATGTTATTTTGTTATTTAGTTTTGTACATGGTTGCCGGGTTATGTATCTGGTCAATTTTTTTAACTTTACAATTAAAGTATAAATATACTAAAAAACAAAATAAAGATTTAGCCGATTTAAGTTTATTACATAAATCTAATAATATTTTAGCTTTATTTTTTAGTGTTGTTTTATTATCTATTGCTGGTTTACCACCAATGATTGGATTTTTAGTTAAAATTGGGATTTTTTTAACATCTATTGAAGCATCTATGTACTTTGTCGCAATTATTAGTATTTTATGCAGTGTAATTTCGACTTTTTATTATATCCGAATTATAAAACTTATGTATTTTGAAAATAGCATGTCAGGTAAGTTATATTATCCAATTAAAACACACATTTCGATATTTATTGTCGGTCTATTTTATTTTTTACTTTTTTTATTTATAAATCCTACTTTAATATATTTGTTTTCTTATAAAATAACATTGTTATTAACAATGACAATCGTATAGAAAATTATTTAATAGGCTGAATAACATAATTTGGTTAATGTGTTAGATTGCAAATCTTTAAATATCGGTTCAAGTCCGATTTTAGCCTTTAAGTTTTGGCATTTTTAGCTCAGGTGGATAGAGCAACAGCCTTCTAAGCTGATGGACATAGGTTCAAGTCCTATAAAATGTTAATGTTAGATTTTTTGTTATTAAATGTTAAAAATTTATTAGTTTTTACGTTAATATTACCGTTAATTGGTGTTTTTATTTTATTATTTTTGCCTTCATCACTTCCAAAGTTATTAAAAACTGTAGCTTTGAATATTTCATGTTTCACTTTTATAATTTCCTTATTTTTATGGGTTTATTTTAATAAGTCTATTGGTTCTTTTCAATTTGTAAATAAAATTTTATGGATTCCTTTTCTGAATATTAACTTTAGTTTAGGTATTGATGGAATAGCATTATTTTTTATTTTATTAACTACATTATTAATTTTTTTATGTCTTTTAGTTAGTTGGAATAGTGTAAAGATTCATTTAAAAGAATTTTTAATTGCTTTTTTAATAATGGAATTTTTTTTAATTGGCGTTTTTTCAATTTTAGATTTATTGTTATTTTATATTTTTTTTGAAAGTGTTTTAATTCCTATGTATTTAATTGTCGTTATTTGGGGTTTAAGAGAAAGATAAATTAGAGCAGCTTATTTTTTTTTTTTTTATACCTTGCTTGGATCTGTATTAATGTTACTTTCTATTTTATATATTTATTATCAAGTAGGGACTACTGATTATGAAGTTTTGTTAACATTTGTTTTTTCGGAATCAGAACAAACATTCTTATGGTTAGCCTTTTTTAGTTCTTTTGCAACTAAAGTACCAATGGTACCTGTTCATTTATGGTTACCAGAAGCTCACGTTGAAGCTCCAACAGCAGGCTCAGTTATTTTAGCAGGGGTTTTATTAAAATTAGGGACATATGGATTTCTTCGTTTTTCTTTTCCGTTATTTCCAGCAGCTTCGTTTTATTTTACACCGATTGTTTATTCTTTAGCTATTGTTGGTATTGTTTATACTTCTTTTACTGCTATTCGTCAGACAGACTTTAAACGAATTATTGCCTATACTTCAGTAGCACATATGAATCTTGTGATAGTAGGTCTTTTTAGCTTTAATGTTATTGGACTAGAAGGAGCAATATTACAAAGTTTAAGTCATGGTTTTGTTGCTAGCGCTCTTTTTTTAATTATTGGAGTTGTTTACGAGAGACATCATACAAGAATGGTTAAATATTATGGAGGTTTAGTACATGTTATGCCTTTATACATTTTTATCTTTTTATTTTTTACGTTGTCTAATATAGGTTTGCCTGGAACAGGAAGTTTTGTTGGTGAATTTTTATTACTAGCAGGCTCTTTCAAAGCAAATACTACAGCTACGTTTATTAGTGCTACTGGAATGATTATTGGAGGTTGTTATTCGTTATGGTTATTTAATAGAATAGCATATGGTAATTTAAAAATTCAATATTTTAAAGATTATATCGATATTAGTAAAAGAGAATTTTTTATTTTTTTACCATTAATTTTTGGAACTATTGTTATTGGATTGTATCCAGAAGTTTTTTTAAATTCAATGCATATGAGCGTTAATATGTTAGTTGAAATTATTTATATTTTTATTTTATATATGTTATATATTTTAGAAACTGAGTTATTAGAAAATAAATCTATTTATTTTTCTTTAACACAAATTTTTGGAATTGGTAAATTTCAATCATCTTTAATTTGTAAAAAATTAGGATTTTCACATAATTATAAAGTATCGCAATTAACTTCAGACCAGATTTTAAAGTTAATCAAAGTTATAGAAAACTCCAAGTTATTAATAAATAATAAATTAAAAAAAGCAACTACTATCTTAATTAAAAAGTTGATTCATATAAAAGCTTACAAAGGAATACGTAGATTACGTGGTTTGCCAATTAGAGGCCAACGTACACATACAAATGCTAAAACAGCTTCTTCTAAACTTCATTAATTTGATTTATTTATAATTTTTGAAATATATTTTAGTAATTGTGTTTTCTCGCATAAATACAATTAACAATATTATTTATCAGAGAATTTTTCTAAAATATTAAAAAAGTTTATGCTTATTAGTTTATCTATCTCTTCAAAAAATCAAAATTCTCTAACAAGTTTTTTAAAACTTTTTTATCGACTTGAAGTAAATAAACTTCTTAACTCTCAGTCATTTATTATTCAATCTCAAAAGAAAAAAAAACGATTTTTTTTTTCTGTGCTTAAGTCTCCTCATGTTAATAAAAAATCTCAAGATCAATTTGAATGGTTAATTTATAAAAAAAATTTAAAAATCAAGATTTTAAGATTAGCGCAATTTTTAACTATTTGTAAACAAATTAACACGCAAGTTTTTCATGATATAGATTTTAAAATTAAATTTTTGGCTGTTAACAGCCCATACAAACATTTTGTAATAAGTAAAATAAATTTTGACTTGTTTTTATTAAAGTTGGATAAAAGAAAAAAGTTTTTGTCTTCGATCAATATTAATCAAAGGTCACTAAAAATATTAGATTTTCAAGGTGAAATGCTTTTGAAAAAAATTTATTAAAGTTTAGATAGCTCAGTTGGTAGAGCAAAGGACTGAAAATCCTTGTGACGGCAGTTCAAACCTGTCTCTAGACAAATTTAAAAGTTTTTATGAAACATCTTTTATGGAATCTCTCTACTAATTTAAAAAATAGTCAAATCGCTAAAAAAAAATTTATTTTTCAGCCTAAAACAAAATTAACAACATCTTTATTAAATATTCTTTGGGATGAAGGGTTTATTTTTGGTTATAAAATTTGCAATTCCGACGTAAATTTATTAAAAATTTTTTTAAAATATAAAAATAGAAGTCCAGTTATAAACTCATTAAAAATAATTTCAAAACCTAGTCGCCAAGTATATTATTCAGCCTCGGATCTTTGTAAACTTGATGTAAAAAAAAGCTTGATTGTATTAACTACATCAAAAGGTTTATTAACCATTAATGAATGCAAACAAACAAAAACAGGTGGAAAGCTTTTACTTATAATTCAATAAAATGAAAAGTGTTACAAAAAGATATACTGTTAAAATTCCCGCAAATATTTCAATGTATTTTTGTACGAAAAACCAAATTATTATTTTTTCCAGTTGCGGACCTCAAAAAAAATTGATATTAAAAACAAAATTAATAATAGATAAAGAAGCAAAACTAATTAAAGTTACGCGAGAACCATTAGTTAACATTTCAAATAATAAAAGAAAAAAATTAAAATCTATTCAAGTTACTCAAGTGATGTTATTAAAACAAATGCTATTAGAAGTTTCGCTTTCTTTTAGTAAAAAGCTTAATTTTATTGGCGTAGGATTTCGAGTTTCAATTGTTAAAAAGTCAAATTTTGAGTTTTTACAGTTAAAGTTGGGGTATAGTCATTTTATTTATTTTAAAATTCCAACAAATTTAAAATTTTTTTGTTTAAAAGCTAATAAACTTTTTGTTATAGGAAATTCTTATTTATTTATAACTCAGATCGTAGCATTAATTAGGTCTTATAAAATACCTGAACCGTATAAAGGAAAAGGTATTTTATATAGTACAGAAAAAATCAAATTGAAAGAAGGAAAAAAAATATAACTGTGAAAATCAATTTTAGTAAAATCCGAAATTATAAATTATTCAAACATAATTTATTAAAATTACAAATATATTCAAATAAAAATTCAGTGAATATCTTTAATTTTTCAGAAACTGCATTAGAACAACTTGAATCGTATTTAAAACAAGTTTTAAAACTTGTTTATGAATATCATATTAATCATTTTAAAATTCTATTTATAGGTTTTCCAATTGTTTCTAAATTAAAGCAAAAAAAACTTATACATTTTACAAATCATAATTTTATTTCTGAAAAATTATGGGTTAGTGGAATTTTTAGAAATCGTTTTTCTATATTAACATATTTAAACTTAATACAATCACAAAATTTTTCAGAAAGTCTTAAGCTTTTATTATCTGTTAAAAAAAAGCCTGATTTGGTAGTTATTTTTAACCAAAATGTAGAAATTAATGCAATAAATGAATTTTATAAGACAAGAATTCCTATTCTTTCTTTTAATACTCATTTTTTAAATATTTCAAAAATAACATACAATGTTTTTGGAAATTTTAATTTTAACAATAAAAGCACTAAGATAACTTATTTTTTTTTATTTTATTCATTATTGAAAAAAATTCCTTTTTCTAAAAAATTTCAAAAATAATCGCTAACAGCAGTATTATTAATTTGATTTTTTTATTTAATATTTATGCATTTTACAAAAAGACGGTTTAGAAAACCATTATATAAAAAGTTATTGTCATTAAGAAAAAATATTTATAATAATACTAAATTCTTAAAATTTAAAAAACAGAAATGGCAAAAACTTAAATTTCAAATTATAAAAAATAGAAAAAGAAAAGTTTTTTATAATCCTACTGCATATGTTTTGTTCAATTTCAAAAACTTTTTTAATAAAAAATTTAGTTATAATTTGCAAAACAAACAAAGACTTAGTTACCACTATGGAGGTTTAAAAAGTTTGTATTTAAAACAGCTAGTAAAGTCGAATATACAAAAATCTAAAAATACAAATACATATATTGCTACATTGCTTTTAACTCATTTAGAAATGAGATTAGATGCAGTGTTGTGTAGAGTTTATTTTTGTTCTAGTTTTAATACTGCTAGACAGTTAATTTCGCATAAAAAAGTTTATGTCAATAATAAAATTGTTAGGCATTACTCTTATCAAGTCCAAAAAAGTGATTTAATAACATTTGATAAAAGCGTTTATAATTTTATATGTCAAAATGTGCATCAAAATGCAAAAATTAATAAGTTTTGGCCTATAGTCCCTAAGTATGTTTACGTCAATTATAAAACATTAAAAATATTAATAGTTGAAAATATTAAGTACACTAATCATTTAATGAACTATCAGTTTTTTGTGGATTTTAATTCTTTTATTCAATTTTATAAATTATAAAACTATTTTTTTTTCTTCAGTAGCTCAATGGTAGAGCGAGTGGCTGTTAACTACTAGGCTGTTGGTTCAAATCCAACCTGAAGAGAACGCATTTGCTATTATTTATTAAAAAAATTTGGAAACAATCGGACTCGAACCGATAACTGTATGCTTGCAAAGCATACACTCTGCCAATTGAGTTATATCCCCTTTATAAATTATTGTATAAATAATTTATAACTGTTGTTAATTAGTTTTTTATTATTAATTATGTCTAAATTGATAGTAGAAATAGAATTAGTATTTTTTATTATTTTTTTAGTTCTAAGCTTTTTTACTTCCGCAAAATTTGGAATAACAATTTTAATGCTAAAATAATAAAAAAAAGATAGAGTTATTAGAAGTCCGAATATTTGTGTACCTAATGTTAAAATGTCAAATTGTGGAATTAGATAGCTCGTTTGGTGAAATTGGTAGACACGTCAGACTTAAAATCTGATTTTTATAAAAAAGTATCGGTTCAAGTCCGATAACGAGTATTTTTTTAATTTATGCCAAAATGATGAAATTGGTAGACATACTAGGTTTAGGTTCTAGTTCTTTTTACAAAAGAGTAAGGGTTCAAGTCCCTTTTTTGGTAAAATAATAAAAATAAATGCCTACTATAAATCAATTATGTAACAATAAAAGAAAAAAGAAAAAAATTCGAAATAAAGTTCCTGCTTTAGATAATTGTCCTCAAAAAAAAGGAGTATGTTTAAAAGTATTTTTAAGAACTCCAAAAAAACCTAATTCAGCATTAAGAAAGTTAGCTCGATTAAAATTGACAAATAACAAAAAAATAACAGCTTATATTCCTGGAGAAGGGCACAATTTACAAGAATATTCAACTGTTATAATACGTGGAGGTCGTGTAAAAGACTTGCCCGGAATTAAGTATCATTTAGTTCGGGGTAAACTTGATTTTAATGGGTTAAAAGGAAGAAAAACGTCTCGTTCAAAATATGGTACAAAAAAATCAGCGAAATAATATAATTTATGAATAGAAAATTAATTAGTTTATTATCTAAAAATGGTAAAACAACAATTTCAGAAAAGATTTGGTTAAAAAGTATCAAACTTTTTTATAGATCACTTTTTAAAAATCCTAAAAATGTTATTAATAAAGCAATAGTAACAATAGCTCCTCTTCTTAAAGTAAAACAACTAAAACAAAAAAGAAAACGTTCTCGACTAAAAGAATTTCCATTTATTGTCAATAAAAAAAATCGAATTTCGTTAGCACTAAAATTACTTATAGACAAAACTGGAAAAACCGTAAAAAAAAAGACTTATAAAAGATTAATCAATGAGTTATTAACCACAGCAAATAGTTCTGGAAATCTTATTAAAGTAAGACAGGAATTATATGCTTATGCTTTTATTAAAAAAAAATATTTTTATTATCGATGGTTTTAAGAACTATATAATATTAGTTTTATACGTTTAATAGGATTTGAACCTATAACTTTTGGGACCGAAATCCAACGCTCTATCCAATTGAGCTATAAACGCAAAAAAATGATTCAACAACAAACAATTTTAAAAGTAGCAGATAATTCAGGTGCAAAAACCGTAAAATGTATTAAAGTTTTGAACGGTTTTAAAAGACGATTTGCCATTCTTGGTGATGTTTTAATAGTATCTGTTCAAAATCTTCGTAACAAATCTAGATCAACCTCAAAAGTTCAAAAAGGTGAAGTGCATAAAGCTATTCTTCTTAAAACTAAAAAACAAGTAATAAAAAAAGATGGAACTGTTATTTTTTTTCAATCAAATTCAGTTAGTTTAATTAATAAACAAGGAAAACCAATCGGCTCTAGAATTATAGGGCCAGTTCCTAAACTTTTAAGAAAAAAAAAAGTTCTCAAGCTTGTAACTCTTTCTTCAGGTTATGTTTAAAATCTAAAAAACTTAATGTTTTTTTTTAAGTCTTATTATCAAACAGTTATTAAACATGATTTAATTAATGCGTTTATTTATAGCAATGTAAAGCAAATACCTCAATTAAAGACAATCACATTAAATTTTGGGCTTAAAACTTCGAATTTTAAACAACTTACGTCAAGTTTATTAGCTTTAGAGCTTATTTCATCTAAAAAAAGTGTTTTAACAAAATCTAAGTGTGTAAATATAATTTTAAAAATTAAAAAAGGAAACCCAGTTGGTTGTAAAGTTGTTTTAAGTAAAGATATAATGTATTCTTTTTATTTAAAATTAATAATTTTTATTCTACCGAAAGTTAAACAGCTTCAAACGAATCCAAATCAAAAAAATTTTAAATCAAAAAATGCTATATCAATGAGTATAAAAAATTCTTTTTTATTTAATGAATTAGAAAATCATTATCAATTTTTTAAAAATATTCCAACATTGAATATTACATTAACCACAAACATTAAGTCACAAGAAGAGTTTTTTTTTTTTCTTAAATCTGTTAAATTTTTTGGGCAAAAGTAACTCAATTTGGTAGAGTGTAATCTTGCCAAGATTAAAGATGAGGGTTCAAATCCCTTCTTTTGCTAATTTTAAAGGATGCGTGGTCGAGTGGTTTAAGGCGTTAGTTTTGAAAACTATTGTATTTAAAAAGTACCGTAGGTTCGAATCCTACCGTATCCTATAAAACTTTTAGTTAATTAAAATAAAAATGATTCTATTTACAATTTGTATTATATTAAAAATTCTTGCTATTATTATTCCTCTATTAATTTCGGTTGCGTATTTTACTATAGCAGAACGAAAAATTATGGGTATCATACAAAGGCGAAAAGGACCTAATGTAATAGGGTTTTTAGGTTTACTTCAACCATTGGCGGACGGTTTAAAATTATTTGTTAAAGAAACAATCTTTCCAAGTAACTCTACTATTTCTATTTTTTTAATTGCTCCGTTATTGACTTTTATTTTAAGTTTAATTGGATGGGCTGTTATTCCTTTCTCAAATCAAATAGTTTTATCAGATATTAACATCGGAGTTTTGTACTTATTTGCAACATCTTCATTGAGTGTTTATGGTATAATAATGGCTGGTTGGTCTAGTAATTCAAAATACCCATTTTTAGGGGCATTGCGTTCTGCAGCTCAAATGATTTCTTATGAAGTTTCTATAGGCTTTATTATAATTAATGTATGTATTTGCACAGGTTCTTTTAACTTAAGCAATATAGTTTTAGCTCAAGTTGATACTTGGTTTATTGTGCCTTTATTACCAATGTTTATTATTTTTTGTGTATCTATGCTTGCTGAAACAAATCGTCATCCTTTTGATTTACCTGAAGCTGAAGCAGAATTAGTTTCTGGTTATAACGTCGAATATTCAGCAATGACTTTCGCTTTATTTTTTTTAGGAGAATATGCTAATATGCTTTTAATGAGTGCTTTTGTTTCTATTTTGTTTTTAGGAGGTTGGTTACCATTAATATCTTTAATTCCTTTTACGATTTTACCAGGAAGTTTTTGGTTTAGTTTAAAATTAATACTTGGGGTAGTTTTTTTTATAGTAACAAGAGCTACGTTACCAAGATACAGATATGATCAATTAATGTATATTGGATGGAAAAGCTTTCTTCCATTGTCTTTAGGCTATTTATTATTTACAGTTGGAATTCTAATTAGTTTTAATTGGTTACCGACTTAATTTTATTAGATTTTATTTTTAAAACTGCATAAAATACCAAAATTTCATAAATTATTATAATACATATGCTAATTATTAATTGATAAACAATTTCAGGCGGAGTAATTAATGATGCAAAAGTACAAAATATAAAATATAAGATTTTTCTAACGGATTTAAATACAAATAAACTTATTTTAAATGTGCTCAAAAAAATATAAAATAGTAGAACTAATAAATACGCTGAACAACAAATAAAATAAGTAGATACGTAAAAATTTATATATTCGTTTAATTTTATCTCAAAATAAAAAATTAATCCTTCAAAAACAGAAACAGTTTGAAACTTTAAAAAAAAGAACCAACTTGTAGGAAAAATAAAATTATTAAATGATACAATTAAAAAAAAAAAAGAACTTATACCAATAAGTATAAAAGCTTTTAAATATAAATATTCAGAGATATACAAACCATTTGCAATAAAAATAAAAATGTGATATAGTAAAAATAATATTATAATTTGATTACTTATAAAATAGCATAATTGTAAATAAGCCATAAAAACTTCAGCAATATTTGTAGTTAAAAAAAAAAATGAATTATTTTTTGCAAAGCTTAAACTAGGTTTAATAACCAAAAAAAGCAATGTTTCTTTAAAACAATAGCATACAATCATTGTAAAAAACCAAGCAATTATAGAAAAAAAAATTCGATACTTGATTTCTGATAAGTATTTATAAATCATAAATTTTAAGGAAAATAGTTCAGTTGGCAGAGCAGTGGTTTCCAAAACCAAAGGTCAGGGGTTCGAATCCCTTTTTTCCTGAGTTTGTTGTTGTTTTTTCGAATTTTTAAAGAGTTTATTATGCTTAATTAAATTATGTAGATTTTTTAACGTTTTTGTTATATCACTAAAAAGTAAAATACCTATAATAATAAGAACAAAAAATTGATTTAAACTTATGTTTCTCATAAAATCAAAAATTAAATCTTTAAAAACTTTAGGCTTATAGTTTAGAGGTAGAACGTACCGCTCATAACGGTTTTGTCGTAGGTTCGATTCCTACTAAGCCTAAAATATAAAAATGTCTTTCAATTTAAAAGATTATAAATGGTTAAAAATTAAATATTATTTTAAAAAAGTAAATTTTTTCTTTTTTTTTCACAACATTGCTTTAGATAATGAAAACTGGATTAAAGTTGAGCAAGCTTTTTTTAATTATAAACTGGAATATTATAGAGTTTTCAACTCGTTAATATTAAATGTTTTAAAAATTTCTATCTTTAGAAATTTATCTACTTTAATACATGGTCCTATTATTCTTTTAAATAGCAAAATCGATAAATTAACTTTAAAAAAGATAAATGATAACGCTGTTATAATCAATTTACTTTGTTTAAAATTAAACAACAAAATATATTCAAGTAAACAAGTTAAAAATTTAATCGAATTTTCTTATAAAAAAAATATTTATTTATTTTATAAATTATTGAATTGTTTTGTTAAAAAATCTTATTTCACTTTTAAAAATATATCAACGAAATCGATTTCGAAATAATGTGATTTGAACACATGACTTCCTGTTCCCAAAACAGGCACGCTACCAGACTGCGTTATATTTCGTTGAAGGAAGTAGGATTCGAACCTACGATAAGATAAACTTAACAGATTT
>JACCEC010084268.1_pt1 | contig 13709 bp, 10 predicted proteins | sample 7450121 | NCBI WGS metagenome assembly JACCEC01 (sample SAMN15323455, study PRJNA562643) | freshwater metagenome | isolation source: river surface water | place: USA:Blue River Watershed | collected 2017-08-18 | reverse complement strand
GCTTATCGATTTTTGAGGCGTCGTACTTCTGCTCTACGACCGGAGCGGTCGTCATTTGTTCAGCGGGATCGGACATAGGTAGAAAGGTGAGGGTCAGAAGCAACGTTTTCCGACATTGAAAATCAGTTCGCAAACATACCTGCCCCCCCCTGCAGAACAACCCAAATCCCTAAAAACCACAACCTGAGGTGGGCGTCGCGCCTCGAAGGTACCACCTGTTGTGGGTCAGTTCGATGCGAAGAACCAGCGGCAAATCCAAACCGAGGCTAGCACCGCGGTGCAATCAGCAATTAGGCCCGCTGGAAGCGCTTGGCGCCCGCGCTGAATATTTACGCTCCCGAAGTAAACGGAGAGCACGTAGAGGGTCGTTTCAGTGCTTCCGTAAATGGTCGCTGCCGTGCGTGAAATCAGAGAGTCTGCGCCGAACTTGGTCACGATTTCGGTGAAAAGTCCGGTTGTGGCACTTCCGCTTAGCGGGCGAACGAGCGACATGGGAAGCAGTTCGGGTGACATTCCGATTTGTGCGAGCAGGGGACCAAGTGCCTTGGAAAGAGCATCGATCCCACCGGCCTCGCGAAACATTCGCACAGCGACCAAAATTGCGACCAGATAGGGAATGACGCGTTTGACCGTGTCGAACCCCTCTTTTGCACCGTCGACAAACTGCTCATAAACTTTTACGCCACGGCCTGTTGCGTAGACAGGAAACAGCAGGAGAAGCGCGGGCAGCGCTGTCGAAGCGATTCCTCTAAGTGTCCGAATGGCCAACCCACCTTCCGTTGCGTTGCCATTTTCCGATAAGGCGAAACTAGCGGGGAGCACCCCTGGAAAAACTCGGGCGAAAAACGACAGCAAAAGCAGGAGCGTTAGGAGAGCAAGAACGAGTTTCCAGCGGGGGGAGAGCGGGGGCAGCTCCCGAGGCTGAGTTGGCGACGTTTCCGACTCAGTCGGGTGATTCTCCGCTTCCGCCCCCGACAAGGCTCGCAAAGGAAAGAAGGGGGCGAGGAGTTTGACGGCGGCAATGCCGGCGCCGAATGCGATGAACGAGACCACCAGCGAGGGCCCCATCACCAGGGAGGGAGTTTTCGAGCCATTTGCCGCAAGGATGCTGATTGCGGTTGCGGGGATGATCTGGATGGACGCTGTGTTCACCGCGAGGAAGGTGCACATTGCATTTGAAGCGACGCCTTTCACCGGATTCAGCCCGTCAAGTAACCGCATGGCTCTCAGCCCAAAAGGCGTTGCGGCATTCCCAAGGCCAAGCATGTTGGCCGCCATGTTGAGCGTGATGGCGCCAAGAGCGGGGTGCCCGGCAGGCACTTCCGGAAAAAGGCGTCCGAGAACCGGTTTCAAACTGCGCGCTAAGGCGTCCACCAGACCCGCTGCCTCGGCGATTCGCAAAAAACCGAGCCAGAAACTCGTGAGGCCAATCAGGGGAATCGCCACCACCACCACTGCGTCCTTCGCTGCGGAGAAAACCGCGCCGGTCACGGACTCAACGGTGCCATTAATCAGCGCAAGAACCAGAGCGCCACAGAAAAGCGCCAACCAGACGACGTTCAGCATCCGTCAACCGAGGTGGAACCAATCAAAGGTCAACGGTTCGCCCCGTGCGGAAACTTTCGTCCGCCGCAGCGACAATCCGCATCGACTGAACGGCATCGTCCATGTGGTCACCGAGGTCGAGGTCTTTCTGAATCGCCTCCAAAAAGAACGCCTGCTCGCGAAGGCACAGCCCATCATGGTCCGGCTCATCTCCAGTGCTTACCCACTCGTCAGGTTGGGAAAGTTTACCTGCTGAGTCGGTGGCGCTGTGGTGAAGCAGGATGGATTGTGTTTTTGAATGCGCATCCACGTTGGAACTCTGTCCCGCCGCCGCCGCATCCTTCGCAACGATGGATGCGCAACCCTTTGGACCGATGACGTCTTTTACGAAAAAAGCGGTCTCGGACATCATCGGGCCCCATCCGGCCTCGTACCAACCGACTGAACCGTCGGCGAATGTGACCTGAAGTTGTCCGTAGTTGATCTGACCAGGCTGGATGTCGTCGGCAAGACGGGCTCCGATACCAGATACGCGAATCGGTTTTGAGCGAGTCATTTGGCACATGACGTCGACGTAGTGCACTCCGCAATCCACCACCGGCGAGCAGGATTTGAGCAAGGCTTTGTGGGTTTGCCATTCGGCACCGGATGACTGCTGGTTGAGGTTCATCCTCATGACGAGCGGTTTTCCAAGGCCACGGGCAATTTCGATGAACCGTATCCAACTCGGGTGATGCCGAAGGATGTACCCGATTACCAGTTTACGGCCGGCGGCGCGGGCTGCAGCGACGATTTCCTCGGCTTCCGCGACGGTTTCAGCCAGCGGCTTTTCAATAAAAACATGCGCCCCTGCCGCAAGCGCCTTTTTCGCGTAGTTGGCGTGGGTGTCGGGGTAGGTGGAGATGGAGACGGCGTCGGGTTTCGTCACGCGGAGCGCTTCCTCGTAGTCGGAGAAAAGAGCGTATCCGCCCCCCAGTTCTTGATTGAGGGCAAAGCGGGACGCTTCCGAGCGCGTTACAATCCCGCAGATTTCGAAGTCCGGTAGCTTTTGGTATGCAAGCGCATGGGAGCGCCCCATGTGACCTGCACCCACACAAAGCACTTTGATTTTGTTCGACATAAAATGAGGAGAAAGGCGGTTTAGGGCTGGTTACCTTGGTCTTTCGGACGGAACCCCACCAGGAACAGAGCGAGGATGACTCCCGCCATAACAGCTGGACCAATCCAGAACTGGTTCCACTGCGCCATGGTTTCACCGAACAATCCTTGGTCCACGGACTGGGGAAGGTTGACCGAGAACATCTTGGTGAACTGTTCCCAGAACCCGAGTGGTTCGGCGCTCCGCGCGCCTTTGATGGCTTCGACGAGAGCCCCGTGCTGGGAGACAGATTCGGCCATTTTTGGAAATGCCATCGAAAACCCGAAGTACATGCCGATGCCCTGAGTAAAGAAAACCAACATGGATTGGGCTTGGCTTCGGATTGCGGCAGGCGCGGTCTTATCGGTGTAGATGTAGCCGGTGACAAAGAAGAAGTCGTAACACACCCCGTGGAGGGCTACTGCCAAGAAAATGGCCCACAACGACGAGTTAGCGATTCCGGCTTGGGCGGTGGCACCCCATGAGAACAGGAGGTAACGACCAATCCAGGCAAGCATGCCGACGATAATCATCCACTTCACACCGAGACGGCGGAAGAAGACCGGCATCATCACCATGAAGAAAATCTCGGACATTTGACCAATGGTCATGGTCGCTGCGGGCTGCTCAAACCCAAGGCCGGTGAGGAAGTCTCCTGTAATCCCGTAATAGTACGCCAGCGGGATACAGATCAGCGTGGAGCACACCATAAAAACGGCAAAATCAATCCGTTTAAACAGGCTGAACGCGTCCACCATGAACAGAGACCGGAGGTCGATAGGCGCGCCTTTCGCCGGAGGAGGCGTGTGGGGCAAGAACAAGCAGAACGCGCTCAATGCGAGTGAGGTACCCGCAGCGATATAGAACATGTTCATGCTGTAGGAAAGCCCCATGGCACCGTTGAGAAGCCCCGCGGCAATCCAACCGATGGTCCCCCACACGCGAATCGATGGATACTCGCTGGGATCCGGAATGTTCGAAAAGGCAATCGTGTTCGCGAGGCCGAGGGTTGGCATGTAGCAGAGCATGTGGCCCAAAAATAACCAACGCATCAGAGAGGGGTCGTGCTCCGCTGCATACGGCACTGCTGCAATGATGAGCCCGCCGATGAGAAAGAGTGCGCTCATCACTTTCTCAGAAGCGAAAAAGCGATCAGCGATAAAACCAAGGAACAGAGGTGCGAAGATGGCTGCGAGCGGAGCGCTATTGTAGGCGTGTCCGGCTTCGCCACCGAGTTTGTTCACGGTGAGACAGGCTCCCACAGTGGTGAACCAAGCGCCCCAGACAAAAAGCTGGATAAAGTTCATCACGCAGAGACGCGTTTTGATGGAGGAGTTCTGGGTGTTCATGGGGGAGACCTTTCAGCGAAAAGCGTGCTCGCTCTGAGAAGGATGAGAAAATGAAAAAGCCCCGGCATGACCGGGGCTTCACAGACCGAGAGTGTGTTTAGTTCTTAATCAGGTTTACTGGAGACGGTTGCTGTCCCATCGCCATCGCGGCGTGTTGCGCGTCAGAGCAGGGGGCATTAATCGGCACCCCCACCTGCTTTTCGCTGGTTCCCACAAGGCCCTGCTTCAGCAAATACTGCTCGACTTCCTCTCCAGAAATATCCGGCAACATCACGCCGTTAACCTCGACGCAGGGACTTAGTGGTTGACCGCTCCGCTGCTCCATCTCCCAGCGGAAGGCTGGGTTTTTGATGATGTCTTTCTCCGTGTAAGCAAGGTCGTACTTTGCGAGGACAGCCCTCACTCCATTGCTCCAACCACATTGGGTTTTCAGCCACGCGGTAATCGTCGGTTTCTCCATAATCTCCAGTTATACGCGAAGCGGTGCTCGCTGTCATTGACGGCGAACGGGGCGGAGTCACCGGCCAACTCGATGGAGCTTCGTTTCTGTTCGAATGTACAGCGTGCCATCATCGGGAGTCGGCGAGGCGAGTGCCTTCTCTGCTAAGTCGTTGCTGGCCAGAATCTCAAACTGTCGGGTGGCACGAACGACGGTCGTGAGCCCAGCCTCGTTTAAGAAGTAGAGGCGCCCTTCCGCCATCACGGGTGAGGCTGAATAGTTTCCGGGAATCCGTTCGCTCCAGACGGGGTCTCCGGTTTTTGCATCGGCACAAGTCGCAATCCCCGCATCCGACACCATGAACAAGAGTCCGTCTGACAGAATCATCGAAGGAGTATGCGGCGCGCCTTTTTTGACCGTCCAGTCCACGTGGGATTCTGTGACATCTCCCGATGCACCCGCCGGCCGAATGGCAAGAGCGGATGCCGCGTCGAACCCCGAACTTAGGTACAGACGTTCTCCGTCGAAAACGGGGCGGGGAACTACGGAGTAGCCCTCCCCGTAGTTGACCTTCCAGATTTCGCGACCGTCGGCCGGAGCGTACGCCGCCACAAATCCGCTTCCCGGACTGATGATTTGAACTTGCCCGCCCGTCGTGATGATTTGAGGGGTGGAGAATGAGAAGTTCTTCTTTGCGTGCGTGTTGCGATCCTGCCGCCAAACAACATTCCCCGACGCGCGATCGAGGGCTGCTACAAAAGGACTCTCCTGACCGTCCGCACTAAACACGAGCAGGTTGCCGACAAGTGCAGGCGACCCTCCCGTCCCATGGACGGGTTTGTATTTCAACGACTCCTGTTTCCAAAGCACCTTGCCGTCATGGCTGAGTGCGGCGGTGCCCATGTGTCCGAAGTGCACGTACACCGACGATTCGTCCACAAGGGCTGTCGGGCTGGCAGCCGTGTTCTTCTTGTGCATCCGCGTCGCGTCGGCGGGTTCAGGGCTGAAGACGGGCACGTTCCATATGATCCGGCCGCTCGTCGCCTCGAGGCAGAGCGCGTTGAGCGTGATAGCCCCATCGGTTTCAACGGCAGAAGTCAGGTAGATTCGCCCCGAGCGGAGCGTCGGTGATGACCATCCTTTTCCCGGAATCTCGGTTGACCACTTGAGGTTTTCTCGTCCCTCCGCTGACCACTTCAACGGGACGTCCTTTGCTGAAGTGATCCCGTTGCGATCCGGTCCGCGAAACTCTGGCCAGTCGAGAGCGTGTGACTGGATGGAGAGGAAGGGGGTGAGGGCGAGGATTTTCCCGAGCGATTGAAACGGCTTCATGATACGGCGGTTTCAAGCAGCGTCCGTGCTCATCGGCGTCCGTTTGGTGTTTGCAAAATCATCGAGGGGTGTATGGTCTCCCGCTCTAGTTTTATGAACGTCGAACTCGAAAGTTTACCCAGTTGTCAAGCGAGTCTCCGAGTGGAAGTCCCTGCCGAAAAGGTCGCGGAAATCCGGGAGGCGGTGGTCAAGGCCTTTGCGAAAGATGCCCGTTTGCCTGGGTTCCGTCCGGGGAAGGCGCCCAAGGGGATTGTCGAGAAGAAGTACTCGAAGGACATTCAAAGCGAGGTGGCGCAGCGTTTGGTAAATGCCGGAATTTCAGAGGCACAGGGCAAGACGGAGTTAGCGATTCTCGGGGTCTCCAACGTGGAACTCCCAGACGGAAAAGCTGGCGAATCCGTATCTTTCACCGCGACCCTGACGATGGAGCCTGAGTTTGAACTTCCAGATTACGATGGATTGGAAATCAAAGTTCCCTTTAGCCGCGAGGTGGAGGTCAACGTGGAGAAAGGCATCGAGTACCTCCGCGAACAAATGTCTGAATTTGCAGATGTGGAACCGGTTCGTGCTGCCTCGATGGAAGATTTCATCATTGTGGATTACACCGGAACTCTTGACGGAAAACCGGTCGATCAGGTGGTGCCCAAGGCTGGGAAAATCATTTCAGGGAACGAAGACTTTTGGATCCGTATGACCGGCGAAGCCTTCTTCCCTGGGTTCAGCAGTCAAATGGTTGGGGCAGAAATCGGTGACCGCAGGACGGTTACCGTTCAGGTTCCGTCGGATTTTCCTCTGACAGAACTGGCCGACAAGGAGTTGGTGTACGACGTCAAACTCAAAGCAATCAAGAAGCAGGTTCTTCCCGAGGCGAACGATGCCCTTGCTGCGCGCTTGTTGGGTGAGGGAAAAACGTTGGAAGACCTGAAGAACAATACCCGCGAGCGGTTGGAGCAGGGTTTCGAGCAGCGGCGCCAATCGTTCGTAGTGGACGCAGCCATGAAGCAGTTGGTCGAGAAGGTGGAGTGCGAGTTGCCGGAGGGATTGTTGAATCGCGAGATTCGCAATGTCATGACTCAGATTGTCCGTGAGAATATGTCTCGAGGGATCACTCAGGAGGCTTTGACCGAAAGGGAGACCGAAATCAAGGCGGCTGCCTCAAAAGGGGCCAAAGATCGATTGAAGTCTCGTTTCCTTCTCAACCGCATCGCCAAGAAGGAGAAGATGGGGGTTTCCGAGCAAGAGGTGCTGTGGGCGCTGGCCCAAGTGGCGGATCAAAACGGCAAGGGCATCGAGCAGGTCATCAAGGAAGTGAAAAAAAACGACGGTTTTGATGAAGTGCGAGAGCAAATCGTTCATCAGAAGGTGATGGCGCTCGTCGCCTCGAAAGCGAAAGTGACCGAGGAAGCGGAGTCGGCCGCTAGTTAGCGGGTCGGGCGTCGGACTTCGAAAAGTTTCCGCGCCCCCCATTCCGTGTTAGTTTCCAAGCCAGAAAAAATATGCTCAGACCTTTCGATTTCAGTTCAGCAATGGGGGTTGGCTCAGAGTTCCCGTCGATTCCGCACTCCAGCACGTATGTTCCCTATGTGGTGGAACAGACGGGACGCGGTGAGCGTTCCTACGACATTTATTCGAGATTGTTGAAAGACCGGATTGTGTTCCTCGGAAGCGATGTGAACGACACGGTGGCCAACTCGATTATCGCTCAGATGTTGTTCCTCCAGATGGAGGATCCAAAGAAGGATATTCATTTTTACATCAACTCTCCTGGTGGCTCTGTAACGGCGGGGTTAGCAATTTACGACACCATGCAGTTCATGAGCTGCGACGTGAACACCTACTGCATCGGAATGGCCGCCAGCATGGGGGCGGTTCTGTTGGCAGCAGGCACAAAGGGAAAACGTCACGCGCTGCCGAACTCGGATATCATGATTCATCAGGTGTCCGGCGGAGCTCGCGGGACCGCAAGCGACGTCGAGCGCACGGTGGAGTTCATGTACCGATTGAAGCGCCGCTTGGTGCGTATTTTGGCGCATCATACGGGAAAATCGGACGAAGCCATCCTTCACGACTCGGACCGTGACTACTACATGACGGCTCAGGAAGCCAAGGACTACGGTCTGGTGGACGAGGTTGTTAAGCTGCGAAAAGACGTTCCTGCGGGTGGCAACTCATCAGAAAGGCCGAAGACGGGCGAGGGGGATTCTGAACCCAAGAACGAGCCGAAAGCCCAGTAGGGGACTAGTTTTATTTCGCGCAATCTGTTTTCAAAACCTTCACCCAGCTGACTTCAAACAAGGGGCGTTTTTCTCAACTTTTGAGCAGACACAACTCCCCTGACACCCCTCAAAGCGGCGACCGAATACCTATGGCCAGAACATCTAACCTTACGATGTGCAGTTTTTGCGGAAAGAGTCACTCCGAGGTGCGGAAATTGATTGCTGGGCCGGGCGTTTACATCTGCGACAGCTGCATCACGGTCTGCAAAGGAATTCTGGATAAGGAGTTAAGCGAGGATACTCGAAAACGCTCCCTCGACTTAAGAGTTCCCAAACCGCAAGAGATCCGGAAGCTTCTCGACCTGCATGTGATCGGGCAGGATCGGGCGAAAAAGGTGTTGTCGGTCGCTGTTCACAACCACTACAAGCGCATTCTCAGCAATGCAGCCATGGGTAAGTCGAGCTCTGGAACGCTATCCTTCGGAGGTGCAGATACCGGTTCAGCGGGTGGGTCCGTTTCCTTGGACGATGTAGAAATCGACAAAAGCAATATTTTGCTAATTGGCCCCACTGGGTCAGGCAAAACCCTTTTAGCGCGCACGCTCGCCAAAGCGTTGGACGTTCCGTTCTGCATTGCGGATGCGACCACTCTGACAGAGGCCGGGTATGTGGGTGAGGATGTGGAAAACATCATCCTACGTCTTCTCCAAGCGGCGGAGTACGACGTGAAGAGGGCCGAGATTGGAATCGTTTATATCGACGAAATCGATAAGATTGGTCGCAAAACGGAGAACGTTTCCATTACGCGTGACGTGAGTGGGGAAGGGGTGCAGCAGGCGCTTTTGAAGATTTTGGAAGGGACAGTTTGTAATGTTCCTCCGCAAGGAGGGCGTAAACATCCGCATCAAGAATACATTCAGGTCAGTACAGATAAGATTCTGTTTATCTGTGGCGGCGCCTTCGTGGGATTGGACAAGATCATTGAAAAGCGGCGGGGCAGAAACGTGATGGGATTCGGCGCACCGGAGGCAGAGGTGGTGAAAGATGGCGCCGATGTTCCGCAAAGTGAGATACTACGCCACACGGAGCCCGAGGACTTATTGAGTTTCGGGATGATTCCAGAGTTTGTTGGACGTTTGCCGGTGGTCGCGGCGCTCGACCCGCTGTCCGAAGATGACATGGTCAGCATCCTTTCGGACACGAAAAACGCGATGGTGAAGCAGTACTCTAAGCTGCTTGCGATGGAGGGTGTGAACCTAAACATCACGAAAGACGCTCTCAGAGCTATGGCGGAGCACGCAGCCAAAAAGGGCACAGGAGCCCGTGCTCTTCGCTCGATGCTCGAGAGAATCATGTTGGACGTCATGTACGATGTGCCCAGCCGTGAGGATGTGGCGGAGGTCACCATTAATCGCGCCGTAGTCGAAGGAAAGCGGCAGCCAACTCTGCGTCGAAAACAGGACAAGGACGCTGCCTAGCCTCCGCTTGGTGGGGTTCGTCTCCAAGGCTAACTCTCGCACTAGGGCGCGATGCGGAATGTGCGGGCTTGCCTGTTAGCCTTCGGAGTTATTTTTTTTTTGCGGGAGTCTCCGGCGCTGAACGGTTCCGTTCTCGATACGTTACAGACCTGAGGGGTGCCTGATTACGTAGCCCTTGGAGGCAGTTCGCGATTTAGTGGTCCATCGAATACCTTCTGGGTGACCTGTGTTTGCCGTGTCGAAGCGCAGTCCTGCGACAACGAGAAACACGTGCCCATCGCGCGCCCAAATACTTATCCAGCGGCCTGGACCTGGTTTTCCGTACCTCCTGAAATCACGAGATGTGAGAGGCGAGTGGAGAAGTCCGCAAGATCGGAGCACGTGAGACGCACTTCCTGAACAATCGTAACCATGTGAACCAGAGAGAGAATGTCCACCGCCCCACTGATAAGGGCTGCCGGCAATCTGATTGCCAGCATGGACGGCTTTGTGAACCACCGCTGGGGCTTTTGATGGTGGTGCTGCGTGCACACCGTGAAGCGTCGCGGTCTTTCCTGGGATGTACCTATACTCGTACCGTTTTGGCGTACTGCAGGCGGTGAGCATCGCCATCAAGAAAAGACTCAGAAACGGAGCACTGAAGGGGAGGCTAGGCCTGCAACTCCCTTCGAATCGGGGGCACGCAGTTTTTTCGAAGACTGAGAAAAATCTAAAAATCATGGCTTTTCTTGAAGACGAGATTTCGGGTCGCGCGACGATGTTTCATCCTCAAGCGAGTTTTCCAACCAAGGTTTTTCAACTCTTGCGAGCACGATTTGCCTGCCCCGCTCGTAAAGGACTCCCACTTCGCGGTCATTAATTTCAACAAGATCGCTGTACCCGGATTCGTTCTCCTCGAGGGTTTTCTTTATCCCCCAGGATAGACCTCCATCAGTGCTGACGTGAATCGTCAGGTTTTTACGGTCGGCACGCGCCCCAGGCATCTCAGCCCCCGATACGGTGGTGCGGAGCCATCGCGGGTTTGAGAAAATCAGGCGTCCGTCGGACAACATCAGAAGGCTTCCTTGGCAGATGGGCTCGGCAAGATCGCTGTCGAAGCGTGCTTGGCTCCACCCTCGAACTCCGTCTGGGCTGGTGGTAGTGACTCGCCGACCGACGCGGGATTCTGATCGAGCGTTCAAGGCGATGGATCCGTCGGCCAGTTGGGTGATTGCCGCCTCCGCGGGGTTTTGGACTTTCCCTTCGTTGGGAATCGCAATGCTTCCGTTTTTCCAAGTTTGTCCATTGTCGTCGCTAAAGATGGTCGAAACGACGGACGGACGGAGCGCCCCCGTGTTGCCGTAAGCGAGCCAGACAGGCACGAGAAGCCTTCCCTCAGCGGTGCAAATCCCGTGGCTGGGACCGCAAGCAATCGAAGACCAAGGAATCTCGGGGCGGAATCGGTCGAAGACGCTGGTGATTTCGCGCGGCGCAGAGAAGGAGACTCCGTCATCGGGACTTTCCGTGATAAAGCATCGCGAATAGTTCAGACAGTAAAGGAGCTGAATCCGACCGTCTGCGGTGATAACCGCCGTTGGGCCGTGGGCGGTTTGTTCGCTTTCTCCACCTCGACGTTTCGTTGGATTCCCCTCGTGTCGCCTTCCTAAATGCGCCACTTGTCTGGGAGCTTCCCACGTCACCCCACCATCGAGAGATCGCCGCGAATGAATTTCGATCTCACCCCAGTCGGCCGCACTATTACGCCGCGCTTCGCAATACACGAAAAGGACGCCGGACGGCGTCTTGACAACTCCGGGGACGCGATAGGAGTGAATGCCATTTAAACCAGCGTGGAAAAGCGCGGTCTGACGAACAAGCGGCGCAGGTTTCGCTTGTGTCGGAGTGGAGTTCGACCCGCCTGTCGACGCAGTCGGCTTTTTGGGGGCAGGGGCGCCTTGCACCTCCAGTGCGGAGATCCCCGTAACGAGGAGAAGAGCGATCATCCTTGAGCGCACTTTCCTGATGCACCCCCAGGAGATTGGGGCCCAGCGGGGCTTTTTCGAACCGACGTTCATCATCATTTATCTACGGGACAAACGGGTGCTCTTTGAGCAACTCGTCCGCCATATAGAAGTTTGCTCGACTTTTTGTCTCTGCCCTGACTTTCCGTACGGTGTCGGGGTCGACCAACTCGAGATCATTTCCCCAAGACTGCCGGACAAACGTCAGGACTGCGGCTAGCTCCATATCGTTGAGAAGTCCGCCAAACCCAGTCATCGGTGGAACCCCTTTTGAAGGGTCAAACCTCTGTCCATTCACTTCGATAGGCCCCCATAAGCCTTTCAAAGCGAGCTTGATGAGCCGCTCATCATCCTTGAGCCATGCACTACCGACAAGCGAGGGGTAGACATTGGCGATGCCCTGTCCATTTGGCTGGTGGCACGTCGCGCAGTGGGCATCCCTCAGAAATACCTCCTTACCAATGTTGTACATTCGATTGTCTTCCCCAGTGAGTTTTCGAGTGGGTCCGACCTTGCCGATCTGATTGGCAGCGGTCTCCGGTTTGGGAAATGTCAGCGTGTTTGCTCGGAGAGCGGAAAGAACCGCTTGGTGTTCGGGCTGAAGTTCCGTTGCCGAAAGCGCATCCAAGTCGTCCTTGAGCGTCAGCGATGCAATCTGTTTGGTCACGGGCCCCATCCAACGGTCGAGTGGCTTGCGAAGCGCCTCGAGAAGGATTTTGGCGCCGTCCGCGTTATCGAGCCATGATGCGGCGATGATTGCCTCGAGGCGAACGCGCGGGTGATCGTCGGACGCCGCGCGAAGGAGTAACTCCGTGTGCTGAGGAATGCGGTGGTACCCGAGCCGAACAACACCGGCTGCTGCGGCCCTCGCCTCCGGCGCCCTCGCCCCGAGGCAGCGATTGAGAAGATCCGCATCTGGCTCGTTTTGCGCCCACGTTGCCCACAAGGCCTCACAGAGGTGGTGCTCGTACGCGGCATCGGAGGAGTCGAGCGCCTTCACCCAGGAGCGAATCGCGTCGAGCACTTCGTGCTTGGCTCGGCCCCTCAGTTCCCGTCGCGTCCGATAGCGCGTCCGGTATTCCGGAAGTTTGAGATTCTCGAGAAGCTGAGGAATCGTTGCGCCGGCAATCTTCGCGGGTTGGACCAGCGGCCGAGCAGGATAAGTAATCCGATAAATCCGGCCGTGGTCATGGTCGCGTTGAGGGTCACGCGCATTATGCTGCATGTGACCGATTAGAGGATTGTGCCAATCGATGAAATACAGCGACCCGTCAGGAGCGAACTCCAGGTCGACCGGGCGAAAGTTGGGGTCGTTGGACGCGAGCAAATCGCCCGCAAGCTTTCCCGTAAACCCTGACCCATCTTGCGTGACGGAAGAAAAGTTGATCCCGAGAAATCCGATGGAGTTGCAGGTCATGAAGTGGCCTTGCACCTCATCCGGAAAATGTCGGGAGGACACGAACTCGGACCCGGAGGTGGGGCGGGAGCGTTTCGGCACAAATGTCTGAAACTTCTCGATTTCAACGCCGTAGGGCATCTTGGCCGCAATCGGGAGTCCGTACCAGTTGTCGCCACTGGACGCGTCGGAAATGAAGCACTGTTCCCAGTGATCAAACGCGATTCCCCACGGGTTGTTGATGTCGGTTTGCGAATGCCTTTCGAGTCGGAAGGATGCGGGGTTGAAACGCCAGACACCGCCATCGTTGCATCGGCGCGGTCCGTAGGGTGTCTCAACTTGACTATGCAAGAACCGCCCCTCCAGAAGGTAAAATGCGCCAGAGGCGTCGGCACTGTATGCTGAAATCGCGTGATGCGTGTCGTGCGAATCAAAACCGTGAAGGAGGATTTCCATCCGATCCGCGCGATCGTCCCCATTCTCGTCGACGAGCAGACAGAGGTTTGGCTCCTGCGAAACATACACCCCCTCCGGAGCCAGCTCGAAGCCAATGGGAAGATGAAGATGGTCAGCAAATACCTTCATGGTATCGGCACGCCCGTCATGATCGGTGTCCTCAAAGATGAGGATTTTGTCATCGGGTCGCGAGTCTCCGGGACGAAAGTGCGGGTAGGTCGGAGTCACCGCAACCCAAAGCCGTCCCTTGGCGTCGAACGACATCTGCACAGGATTGCGGAGTTCGGGGAAGTCTTTCTCGGAGGCAAAAAGCTGCGCTTTGTACCCGTTCATCATCATGAATTGGTCCATGGCTTTCTC
>JACCEC012246971.1_pt1 | contig 13710 bp, 13 predicted proteins | sample 7450121 | NCBI WGS metagenome assembly JACCEC01 (sample SAMN15323455, study PRJNA562643) | freshwater metagenome | isolation source: river surface water | place: USA:Blue River Watershed | collected 2017-08-18 | reverse complement strand
TCCTCATTGACAGAGGCTGTGGAGCGGTAGTAAGCCGCAGCCTCATCATAAGGTGATAGAGGCTCTTCGCGAACTGGCGGTTTCACCAGCAGCTGTTTCAGCTTGTGGAGCCATTGAAACATAAGAGAATTCCTTAGAACGAATCTCCGCTCACGTAAGATGTACATTGCCATACTCTGGCTTAAAACACCTACATCGTATAGAGCTTCCTGTAGCTAATTACTTTCTGGAGAAGACCATGACTGAGATCGACGATATGGACGACAGCTATGCAGAGGATGAAGGTCTCCCCGTGGCTTCGGCGGATGATGGAGATGGATCTGGCGACACCACGAGGTCTCTCTTCAATCCTGAAGACCAGGCCGAACTGAACGATGTCAGGGCGACCCGCATCGCTCTGATGAAAGAGCTGTCCAAGCCAGGACAATTGATCCCGGATAGCACCGGTGACAAGATCATGCTGATGCAGCTCCTGGAAGGTCGAGAGAAAGCAGTCTTTCAACGCACCCGCCTCAGGATCGCATCCAAGATCGAAGAGAATGGCGCCAACCTTACCGCGATGGTGGCAGCTGCGCTTCTTCAGACCAAGATCGAGAAACCTACAGTCTCTCGCCCCCGGGAGCTCAAACTGGACAACAGTCTCCAACACTCCAATCCCGTGCCAGGGATGATGGATATCGGTGTCAAGCAAGTGAAGTACGAAGACGTCGTGCCGAAACGAGGAGAGTAACAAACAAACGTCGCAGACCAGCGACACAAGCCCTTACCTGACCATAGAAGGTCAGGTAAGGTGCTATGACGGCCGTTTCCCATGCTCCTGCTTTAGCATCAACGCCAACCTATCCATGTCTACACTGAAGGATTGAATGTCCATCAGTTTCAACTTGAAGAACAGAGAGGTGTATTGCTCGATCGCTCCAAAGACATCTGTGGTCTTCATAAGAGAGAGCCCCTTGATGTCTTTGATCAACTTAGGTGCTAGGAGAAAGACCTGAGGGCACTGGGTTCGTTCCAGTTGCTTGTTCAGAGTCAGGTTTTCCAACCATTCCGCGTAGTGGTACATAGCGACCATCGCGTAGTGTTCCTTGATATCTCTCAGAGGGATGTCTTCCGGTTTCTGATCGATGATCACGATTTCGATGTTCTTCTCTGTGACTGCTATTAGGCCCTTGTGAATAGATTCCAGGAAGGACTTACTGAGAACATACGGGTAGATGTTGAGAACCAGACGAGGACGCCTAGTGAGGGGTGTAGAGACATTGGCAGCCAAGGTCTTCCACATAAAACGCCGGATCTCCTGCAGGACCGGAGTTACCATGGATTTCCGAAGAACTGACTCATCACGCGCCGCATACCGCTTCGCGTAGTCCTCCATGTCTATACCGGAGAAGATGTCGATCACCCGGTGGAAGTAGCCTCCTTTTACGGCTTCTTGCACAACCTCAGCCCCATAACCCTCAATGACACCCATGCGGGTGTCAAAGAGAGTATCTAGGTCGGTCAGGAACGAGATAGATGGATCGTCCATGGCTGGTTCAGAGATTGATCTTCAAATGACAGCCGGTCATGTAGCTCTTGAGAGTGGAGCTACTGACGACACCGCTGGCAAAATGGGAAAGTGTATTGAGATTGGCTCGCCCAGTCCGTATCAGAGAAGCGTTCAGAGCAGCATTGCCACGCTGATCACCGCCTCGGTATTTGATCAGCTCCACCATGGTGTTGTCCAGACCTTGGGCCGCACAGACCCGTAACTCAGGGAGAGAGATGGATGCGCCTTTGGAATCACCCGTAGGTTGGCCCGTGAGAGTGTTGATCACTCTCTGGGTCTTGGGGATGGACTTTTTCTTGTCCAATCGCTGACTGGCCAGTCGCATGGGGAGTTTCAGAACCAGTCGCTCGATAGGCATCAGAGACGCAGGAGTGTCCTCATCCCCCTCGTACCAGAGCTTCTGGTGGAACTTCACGCCGATCTTATCAGCGTAAGCATAGTTCCTTTCCAGGGACAGCTTAGCCTTCGCTCCATTGGGGGCTGTGAGAGTGAGGTATTTCTCTCCGGACTTGTAGTCCTTCATCAGCTGATCGAAGTCCTTGTCCGACAAGGACTCCAGATACGTCTTGTACCGCGGTGTGTCGGTATTGCCTGGGAGGATGGCTTCCAAGGACTTCAGGATGAAGTCCGTGGCTGCTTTGCGGTTGCCAGGCATCAGATCGCCACAGGGAGGTTGGCGTCCACCAGAGCTGGCAGTACCGTATCCTTGAAGATGGTGAGCCAGTCGTGGGGTGCGATCTCATAGATCAGAGCATAGCGAGGCATGGTAGCTGCGTCTTCAGCCGCCATGAACTGCAAAGTCAGGTAGCGATTGAGGCTGTACTGCTGTGCGTGCGCGGGGCGGTTCGTCGCTTCCAAGATGAATCGGTTGTTGTCAAAGGCGTAGGGTAGTCGCTCTCCTAGCCCTGCCTCAGACATCAGACCACGGACCGTGGCGATCAGATCGATTTCATCGGAACGACGCTGGGAGTTGTAAAACTCCATCGGACCCTTGACCTTCTCCTGGATCGCTTGTACTTGCTGATCGATCTGGTTCATTGCTTTTCCTTCAGTTTCTGATAAAACGGCTTCACTGTCTTGCAGTCCGCCTCTAACCAATATGGATGGTATTCTCCTTTTGCAGCACGACAGAGGTCCAGAGTGCTGAAGGGATACAGGGGTTGTTTCTCATCGTCAAGGGTGTGCCATGAACGGGTGTTCTCCAACAACCAGTCCCAATCATAGCCTTTGAGGCTCAGGGCTTCGCGCAACTCTCCCGGTGGGATGATGTAATCCCGAAGGTCCCGATGGTACTGGACGATCTGCGCCATCTGGCTGGTGATCTCGATGGCTCGCCGAATTCTGGAATCTTCACGGATCTTGGTACGGATCGTGGTGCGCATCAGGTTGACATCTGGGTAGAGGTCCAGATGATAGGTCACAGCATTCCCACTGATACCGTAGTTATCTTCCTTGATGTAATCAAACTCTGTCAAGGTGGGGTCGACACCATCCTTCTGAGACCAGACGATGTTGATGGTGAAGCCAGACCCTCCGTTCTTACCTCGGAGCTGCCGAAGTGAAGTGACTCGGAGATCCAGATCCCCTTCAACTTCCTCACCCTGGTTGTAGGGGTAGTAGGGGCTGCGTTTCTCCTTGTGGAGATAAGCCCTCGACCCCGTGATATACCAGCAGTTGTGAAGAAGATAAAAGAAGTTATTCGACACACCTTTAATGATCTCGCCATTGGGAACCCCGTCCAGCTGCTTCTTAGGCATGGGGGCCGTGGGACCAGAAGGAATGATGATCTCTTTACCGATGTGGGCCGTGAACATGAAGAAAGAGAAGTTGCGACCAGCAACCTGAGGCATTTCCATCAACATACGAGCTTTGGCCAGACCTTGCCGCATGAAGATGGTGTTGCCTTCCTTCTCCCCAAGTTCCGTGGTATCTGCCATCTTCTCCACATCGGCTGTGATGAACTGCGACAGCGAGTCGATGTCATAGAACCATGGCGTGGTGACCTTCATCGGACTGATGCGATCCCTGTCCAGAAAAGCGGTCTCCCACAGCTTGGCTTTCTTGTCTTCCGTCTTAGCCTTCAAGTTCTTCTTGGTCTCATCCCAGAACTCATTGCCGGGGTAGACAGCTTTATTGGTGATCTGCCACACGCCACGGTAAATGATGTCTTCATTTTTCAGACTGTCGAAGTTGGCAGCGAGCTTGGAGTTACGATCCTCATGCGTATTGATCTCGGTGTCGTAACTGACGTAAAAGGTATCGTCTACGGCAGGAAAGATACGGCTGATGGCGGACAGCACAGCGAAACGCATGATCGTCGTCTTACCAGCATTGCCCGGACCCACGTACCCGGTGATGTTAGAGATCCCTCCCAGTAGGACACGCTGATCGTGAGTACCTTTCAAATACACACCTGTCGGGATATCCATCAGGGCGCCCACAGGGAAAGAATACATCACAGGGGCTGGCAGTCGCAGAGAGGGTCGTTCCATTGTTCTTCCTTGGTTGTCTTGTATCTGTTCAAGTCATTCTGACGCATAGTATGATCGCGCATCGAGCGAATTTACAACCTGCATTAACGAGGAGAGACCCATGCTGCTAGCCGACGAAGAAACCCAAGATACCGCATCCTTCGAATATCTTCATAGCCGACTGGCTGTGGAGTCCATCGCAAACGGCGATGTCTTGGGAATCTTTCGGCGCGTCATACCCAAGGCCCGGAATCTCATATCTGGATTCTTCGAAAGTCTTGCGTCTCTGGAGATCTCCGTAGAGGTCTCTGCGCCGGAATCCAAGGACATCGACAGGGTCTATGCCAAGGTTCTCAAGGAGCTGTCGAAATTCAACTACCTCGCCTACAAAGATGTCTTGGTGTCTGTTCCCGAGGGCTTCCAGGGGAAGCTTCACCCCTATCTTCGCTTCATGCTGACCACAGGGAAAGTAAATCTGGAACTCGGTCTTCAAGCGGTTCGTAGCTACAACACGGAACTTTCTGTCTTTCTGTCCAGCAGTGACATTCGGACATCTCTGACAGCCCACAACGAGCTCTACACCAAGATTCGCCATGAGATAATGGCACAACAGAAGGCCATGGCGGTCTTCTTCAAGAACGGCAGTACGCTGTCGCGTCGACCTCTTGGTAGCCTGATCGATCGTTTTGGTGATCTGGAGAACTGTTTCCGTGACGCGACTGCCTTGGAGAGCATTCGCAAGAGTCAGAACTACCACACACTTCTCAGCGAAGTGAAGCGCTCTGTGGAGCTTCTGGACCTGGTGCGCAAGCGTTCCGAAGAAGGTAGCATTGACAAGATCTCCGGTCCCATGGCTAAGCATCTGGCCGACGGAGCTTACGAGATCGCCAGCTACGTCGAGAACACTGTGGTCTACGGATACCATCTCGAGACCATTACCTCTACGGTACGGAACTTGGCTACCCAGCTTCAAGAGTCCTTCCGCTTGAAAGGCTGATCTCTACCACCAGCGCCACACACCCCCAGGGCTCTTGGCCCTGGGGGTGTGTCTGTGTTTCTCTCTAACTTCAGGCGTGCGCCGGTGTCAGCGCCATGAGCGTGTCGTGGATGTCGGCAGCCATCACCTGGTCGCTTCCATAGCGAAGGGATTCGGGACAGTTGCGGGCTGCAAAGAGCCCTATGCGCCAGCAGTCGTTGTCGCTGAGAGCTTCATTCAAAGCCACTTGGGAGATCGGCTTCTCACCTGTAGAGAGTCGCACGGAATCATCTTTGCAGTGATGCCACACCACACTGCTGACCATGAAGGGAGGGATCCAGCCAGAAGGTCTGTGTGCTAATCGAAGCACATCGTTCATCTTGCTGATGAGCTTCAGATCCGGGTTTTGGATGTGAAGCACCATCCCGGCAAAGCTTCCGACGTACAGCATGCGCCGTAGTCGTGTAGGTAGTAAACCTGTTCCTTTCCGGAGCATGTACTCCAAGAAACGGTTGTTAGACTCTGCACGAACTGACATGGGGTAACCTCGAGAAGGGATGATTAAAGGATCCCACTCCCGAAGGAGTGGGGGTTAAGCCACAGGTTGAAGAAAAACACGACTAGCGAAGTAGTTGGACCAGATGCTTAGAGAGTCATCCACCTTCACCACTGTCGCATATCGAAGTACGGTATCTGACTCCTTCCACATCAGGAGGGATATGGTTGGATTCAGTTCTTCGAGCCGCTTCAATACATTTCGCTCAGGTATATCGTCACTAAACATCAACTTCACGCTCAGACTCCTTGTGGTGTGTTCCACAGGGATGTCAATATCGCGAAGACCCATCTTGATGTCCTTCAGAAGTTCCTTAGACTTCACGATGTCCTTGCGGACCTTCTTCTCGATGTCTTGGAAGAAGTGATGCGTGACATCACGCATCTCGTAGAGGGGGTTGAGGGCGCGGTTCTCCCACTCCGCCAGTCGAACCTCATTGAGGATGTCGTTCAAACAGCTCAAGGCATCCATGGCTTGCAGAGGAAGTTCGCCAGGGCTGGTCTCGATCGTGAGAGGCTTCTTGTCAAGGAAGTTCAATCCTTCAGTGCGACTGTCTCGGATCAGGCAGTCTGTGCCGTATTCCGAGATCCACGGGTAGACATCTGCGCTTTTGACGCGGTCCGTCCGGAGATAGACGATGGAGTCGACATCGCCACGTACACGGTAATGGTGGTTCTGTATCGACTCCATTACAGGATCGGGGTCTTTGAGATGCACCACGCTATAGGAGGCTTCGGAGCTCCTCTTACCCAGGACGAAGTTCTGACCCGATGCTCCTACCTGGAAATAGACACCTTGGCTGTTATTGCTCGGACTGGTGCTGAAATACACCCGTCGCATGGAGAGAAGGGGGTGAAGTTCGCATTTGGCCTTCATGTACTTTCCAGGCGTCTCCTTGCGTACCATGACACCAGGCGAAGAGTCTATGGATCGATTGGTACCGATACGGGCCAGGTAGTCGGCCCTGGTGTTACCTAGATCGTCATCATGTCCCTTGACCCACGCGATGGTAAAGACGCAGTCCTCAGGAAGGTCGGAGAGCTCCTCCTGCAAGGACTTCCAATGCACCATGCCGGGGATCTGATTACCGTGGCTGTCCCTCCAGTGAGACTCCGCCCAGATAGCCAGGTCTTTGTTAACCGTGTCAACCAGATAGCGGCTGTCAGATACAGCGTGGATCGATTTCAAGCGGTGTTTGAAATCGGAAGAGGAGTTCAGCGCGGTGACCAGGGCTTCCACTTCAGCCGTGTTACTGATCCCTTGCATGAAGTTAGACTGTACGACATCGTAGTAGCCTACCAGCACCACAGGGATGTCTTCTTCTACCAGCGTGTTTTTGAGCTTGTATCCCTTGGATGTCACAGCCATCGCGTTGATGGTTGTTCCCTTCTCCCCCTCCTTGAGTGACCTGTACACGTAACCATGGACTCCTGAGCCGTAATGTCCCGTGTTGGGTATCGACGATCCATCCGTGTAAAGTACCAGGCCTTCAACTTCCTCGTGTTCAAACACTGTCGTCATGTTCTATGTCTTTCTAAGAAAGGATGTAGTGTAGACGACATTTCCGACGCCTACTCACCTATTAGATGGTTCAGTTGAGGGCTTTTTTGCCTTCATCTCGGTCGACTGACATTCCCTCACCAAAGCCATGTTGTTCATAGCGACCACTGTGAAACGGTAGAGCAGCCATGCGTTCAAGGAAATGGAGAACATCATCATCACAGTGACGATGAATTTCCGTGCATTGAACTTGGCGCTGCTGAAGTCATATTCCTCCTTGTTGTCGAACACCAGCTCCCGCAGCACGTAGTAGAGTACCTTCAGTGCTTTGAATAACACGTCTTATTCCTTTCTTTTTTGTATCTAACCTCAGAGGTGTCATTTTGAAAATCATCCAAGGCTTTGTCACCAAGGACAGCTACATTTCCAATGTTCCTGGAGCCGTCTCCAAGGTTTTCGAGGCCTCCCCCAACAGCCTCACCTATAGTCGTGAGAGGGGCGAGTACCAGCACCTCCAACACCAGGGAGACATTCTACACACGTTCATGTCGAAAGACAATAGCACGGGTGAGAAGTTTCAACTGTCGGCACCTCAGGTTGATGAAGTTTTCAAAGTCATCGACACGGTCTTGGAGTATCTGGGTGCTCACATGCCTCCCTATGTCACAGTGGATTTTCTGAATTTCATTCAGGCGGAGCACCAGAGCGAGATCAGCGACGTGGTGTTGGGTGACTATTACGATACGGGAACCATGGTGATCCCGGAGTGGATCTCCTGGAAGTCGCTCTCTCATCCCGATACGGAGATCAGGATCTGGATGGTGGATCAGGCGTTTCAGTTTCAGTACCCTGACTACGAGATCGTGGTTGTACCGCCTGTCGATGATCTGGATCGACTCTTCAACAACTACGCTGATGTCTCCGGCTTCCTGTCACAGATCTCTTTGCAGCAGACCATGGAGCGCGTCCAGGAGGCCCGAGGACCATATCCGTCGACCTATACACGGATGTTCGAGTTCAACTACACGAACCCGATGAATCCGTCCCAGAAGACCAAGACAGCCTGGGGTGTGTTGATCTATGGGCGTGAAGGTGACAACATCGACTCCATCAAGGACGCGATCATCGACCATGTCTTGGACAACAGCACACGAAGTCAGGTGGAATGGCAGTACATCTTCCCCGAGATCTTCCAGCGTACGGAGTTCCTGTTCTGGCCCCGATGGGACAAGATCTCCATCCCGAACCTGACTTCGAATTCCGCTCTCTACAGCAGCCTGATGGATCCTACGGAGTGTCTGACCTTTGCCAAAGCTAAGTGGCCGCAGTACACCACGCTCTACGTGGACAACAACCTGACTCTGATTCCATTCGATTACAAGGCCGTCACCGCCGTGGTGTTGAACGGTAACACCAATGTCGATGGGAAGAAGGTCTTTCGGGAGATGTTCCCCGATTACATCCCTGTCCCGAACACCAGTCACGACTTTGGTCGCATGACACCCACGACCCAAGGCTGGGTGCTTCGCATGATTGAACTCCTGGTGATCGCAGAGATCGCCACGGCACACTCTCCGATCCCTCCCCATGTTCGGCGCGTGGTGCGTCAAGGGGTGATCTACATCTGCAGCATCTACGACAACATCAACTACCTCGTGGCTACCAAGTCTAGCACGCTGTAAGGAACCACGATGACACTCCACATCCTGCCCGTCGTAGGGAGCAAAGGCTTTCATGAGTTTGCTCCACCCTTCGACACCCACGCCCTAGACAACGCCGAGTACGAGTGCAAAGCGGTACGGCGTCTCAGTGACATCCTTGCCAACAACGAGGATCCTCAGAAAGACATCTACGAGAAGTCTGGTCTGACAGAGGATGACTACCAGCGAGACCTGGGAGAGGATGCTTACGTCGTCTCGTTCCAGTCCAGCGCAGGCCATTGGCTCTATATCCCATACCGCTACATCCTGAAGTACCCTTCGGTGGATGGCGTACCCTATCGCAGTGCGATGATCGTCATCTCTTTGCCATCCATCCCGGTGGACCAGGATCTTACCAGCCTGAAAGCTGAACTGGTGGACATCGCCAGGACCTCCATCGGAGCGGATGTCAGTAGTCGCCAGGTAGATAGCTCCCGCGTAGTCTTAGTGCCCTATGAGCTCCATGAGCAAACACAGGTGGCTCGCGACATCGAGATCAACGGACGACAGACCCAGACGTCGAGGATCCACAAGCTCCAAAGTGACAACATGGACCTTCGCAACAAGGTCCAGGAACTGGAAGCCTATATCCGCACACAGCTGGGTATCTAGGGGTAGGTATCGAACAGACGGCATAAGTCCTCCAGGAGCCCTTTAAAGGGCTCCTGGAGGCTATGCTCACTGCAGTGTCATGGTGATGTGCTTATTGAAGGGAAGTCCTTGAGGCATGCGGACATTGCTGTCACAGAGCACGAGGATCTCAGAGTCTGTCAAAGCCCCGTAGCCTTCCTGATAATGACTTACCAGAAAGATCTGACTGTACTCTTCCGACTCGATCAACTTATCGATAGCGTCATAGGCTGCCTTACGGTGAGCTGGATCCATGCGGGCTGCAAACTCATCCAGGAAGAGCGGATACTGTCGAAGACCCAGATACTTCATGCAGGTTGCACGGATCGCAAGGTTGATGACCTCGCGCTGTCCTCGACTGGACTCCTGGATATCCTTGACGACGTGATCGCTGTTGACACGGACCATGAACTTGTAGTCGAGATCGACTTCGTCACCAGAGACATCCATGGTCTCCAGCGCCAGCGGATAGAGCCAGAAATTCTCGATGAAGGCATTGACATCATGGACAAAGCGGTTAATGAACCCACCCATTCCGCGAGCGATGAGGCCTTCCGTAGGAGAGAGTGCGGAGATCGCCAGTTTCAGGAGTCTGAGATCAAACTCTTTGGCTGAAATGGACTTCTCTAGGGAAGAGACGATACCCTTCTGGATGTCGATGGTGGTCAGTGACCTTTCCAGCGATGTCAGTCGAAGATTGTGCATCACGATGACTTCATCGATGAGGCTGGCGATGTAATGTACGATCTCTTCCTTGGTAGATGCATCCTTCCTTCGATGGAGATCGATGATGCGGCTACTGAGTTCATTCGCCTGATTCAAAGACGACTGGAGTTGGCGATCGAGGTGAAGTTCCTCTAGGAGAGTCCGGTGTCGCGACTGGTGGTTGTGGAGAGACTCCGTGATCTCAGCGATCTCACGATCTACGATGGTGATGTCCACAGGAGTATCTGTGACTCTCTCTGCCAGCTCCCGCGTAACAGCCTCCATCTTTTCCCGGATGGCCTGTATCCTGAGATGATCCCCCATCTCTCGAGGGGCGTACTGGATGTCCGTGAGCCATTGGTCTGTGGAATCGTAGGTCTCTCTGAGATACTGGAACAGAGGCGTAAGTGCTGGTGCGCTGCGGATCGTCTCCAAGATCCTTCGGCGGTTCTCAAACAGCCGCTGGTAGACCACTGACTGGGATTTCAGGAACTCGAGTCTATCAGAATACCTTACACGCAGAGACTGGAGCTCACCTCTCTCTCCTTCTAGGAGATGGGCTTGTTGGGGATCATAGTTAGGGATCCAGGAATGATGGCAGTTCGGGCACTCTGTCTCTCCCTTGGAGCGATAGTGTTCCAGCGTATGGAGTTTCTTAGCGTTCTCTGTCAGAGAGGACTCTATACCGAGCAGTTTGTCTGTCAGGATAGATACTTCACGCTCTAACTCCAACACTGGAGGAGCCATGGGGTCCAATGCGCCAGTATCGTTGCGATCCAGAGCCAAAGCCTCGAAGTTATCCAACACCAGCGGTAGCTGCTCTGAGGCTCCTTTAGGATCATCATAGACGACAGGCAGCAGCAGCCCCTTTCGGATGGAGTCGATGGACTTTCCAAGCTCAGCGATGGAAGACTTCAGATAGTCAACCTTCTGTTGACTCTGATCAACAGCGATAGCTCGACTCTTTTCCAGTCTTTCTAAATGCGTGCAAGCTGAGGAGATCAGTGCCTGTAGAGTGTTTAGCTCTTCGCTCTTGCGGCGTATAGATGGCTCGAGATCTAAAACGGTCTTCTGGACGTCTTTACCTTCATACCTGGTGAGACTACCTTTGATGTTTTCTACGAGCTTCTCGAGGCGCACAGAGGCCTCCGTGAGGCTCTTCTCCAGCTGTTCCAGCTGAGCGTGGTGTGTGGAGAGGTTCTGGAGCTTGGGAGCCCGAGATGATAGCAGTGAGGTGATCGTTTCCCGCATCTCAGAGATATCCTGCCGCACCTTCGACTCGTCTTCTGGAGAAAGGAGTCTATCCATCTCCTTGACCAGTTTGGCTTTGTCCATCTTGATGGAACCTTGCAGGTCTCTGGCGGACTCTGTGAGCTTCTTGTAGTACCTGACAGCGTAGGTGTAGTCCTGATCTGACATCCGCATAAAGAGCGCTCTACGCTTAGCGACATCCAAGGTATCGAACGAGACGACATCGATAAGGATGTCGTGGATATCTTGCGTGTAGTTGAAAAAGGACTTGACCAACTCACGGTAGACGGTGACGGACTCACCAGGGTTCAGCTCCTCTCCGTCCTTGACAAAGAGATAGCGATGTCCGTCTGGGCTGAAGAGGCTGCTAAGTGTGAAGCGAGCACCTTGGTGTTCTAGCTCAATAACCTTAGACCCCTCGGGAAGGTATTGTCGATGGTCGGCCGGAAGAGGGGAGAGTTCCCGCAGGAGAGAGGTCTTGCCACTCCCATTGCTTCCCAGGACGATCTGGGTTTTCTCTGTCGGTACGTAGACGAGAGTCTGGATGCTGCGAAGATGGAAGTTCTTATACCCATCAAGGGTGATTTTAAGGATACGCACAGGGTAAGTCCTTCAGGAAGTGCTACACCTGATCGTCGACACTGGGTCAAATATCCAAGGAGTGCTCGATCTTTTGACATCCCTCTCACCAGGAAGTATATGGAAATCACCAACACATCGTCATTGAAGCATTACTCTCTCGGCATCGTGATTCAGGACAAAGCGGAAGGCTCTGACACCATCAAAGTCGACCCGATCGAGAGCTTTACCCTGGACCAGGGGAAGATTACAGAAGACTCCAGGAAATACGACAGTCAGTTGAAGGACCACAAAGGTGTGGAGAAGAAGCAGAAGCTAGTAGGAGGATCTGTGATCGAAGCGAAGTGGATCGCTTATGGTTACAGCAACCGGGAGAGCGCTCCGGACGTCTACAAGAATGAGACCGTGATCTTGTATCGTTTTGCAAACGATCCCCGCGTCTACTGGACTACGATCTTTCGTGAACCCATGATTCGAAGACTGGAGACCGTGGTCTACGCGTATAGCAACCAACCTTCCGGGCTTGTGGAGTATGACGCAGACACCAGCTACTGGGAAAAGTGGGATACTCGGAGAAAAGTGATCCATCGCCATACCAGCGATAATGATGGAGAACCCTTTAAGTACGACATCATTACGAATGCCAAGGTCGGCTGGCATCTCATCACAGATGACGCCGGTAACTTCCTCCGCATCGACAGTTCCAAGACCACCAACACGCTCATCAACGCTGCAGGTACCTACCTGGTGGAAGAGCAGGACCGACTGTATGGGTTTGCGCCAAACTACATCTGTCTGTCTTCTCCAACCATCTACTTGAATACCCCGAACCTGGTGGTCGGTAACGGAGGCTGTGGTACCTCAGTGACTGCGACAGACTACCATGACAAGCCTTTTATCCGACTGAATGACGGAGAGAACGGAGGAGGTGACCCGGACAGTGGGGGTCCTGACATGGAGTACATCGATCGAGGAGCGGATGGCGGTGACGGATCAGCTATCGGTGGAGGTCGAAGCGGAGGTGGTGGTGGTGGTGGTCAAGGTGCTGGCCTGAGAGGTTTCTCTGCCATGGGGAGCGGGATTACTCCTGACGGTGTGGGGCGTAGTGAACTGGGAGGTAAGGGGGCTGGTGGTAGTGAAAACGCACCCTATGCACGTATCGGTAACGCTTACGACGCATATACCTACTACGACACCACGTACCGGTACTCGCACAGCAAGGAGTGGATGACCAACGAGACACCGCTGTACACGATCAACACGCACAACTACCGACTGAATACCGGAGAAATGAACGTACTGGCTGAGGCGGTGGTCTGGAACGCGGATACCTGTACATTCCACATCCCTAGTATCACTCTCAACGGTCAGGTCGACATCAACGGTTCTCTGAACGTAAACGGTCCTGTCACAGTAAGTGATGGGTTGAGTGTGGGAAGCGATATCCATTTCAACAGCGATCAGAGTGTGGCTGGGAAGTTCACATCTTTGGAAGGTGACCTGCAGACATCTCTGGGTGTTATCAACGCGATGGCGGACAGGATAGCGGCTTTGGAAGCGAGAGTCGCTGCCCTTGAGTAGAGTGAGGATTTGAGCGACATAGCCCTCCCTAGGATGCGTGAGCATCCTAGGGAGGGTGTATGCTGACTATGGATCAGTCAAACACGTAGGTGCCGAACTTGGAAGCGCCTACCAGGTCACCAGAATGACCAGGAAGAGCGATCGCCTTACCGAAGTTCGTACCGCCCGTGACAGCACTGGAGAGGACGTTCGACTTGTAGGTGACGGTGGAT
>JACCEC011080246.1_pt1 | contig 13710 bp, 7 predicted proteins | sample 7450121 | NCBI WGS metagenome assembly JACCEC01 (sample SAMN15323455, study PRJNA562643) | freshwater metagenome | isolation source: river surface water | place: USA:Blue River Watershed | collected 2017-08-18 | reverse complement strand
TAAAATTGAGGAATCATTTTGACTTGATGGGGCTTTTTCACGAATACTACCCCATCTTTTTTTACCGCAATTTGGCTACATCTCCTACAGCTAGGGTTTTTGACGGGGTTGTCACCCCGTGAGGGATTTTAATAAAGCAGATGAATTAGAATTGAATTATATCAAAGCTTAGATTAATCAAGGATTGTGTCATCATCAATTAGGAGATCATGATGCTGAATTTATGAATGAATAAAATTAATAGCAGAATCCTGTTATAAGGGTTAAGCAAATAACATATTTAAACTAATCAATAATAAAAATAAAGCAAAGGCATTTCGGATTTGCTCACCGGAAATAATATGAGATAAATTTGTCCCTAAAAAAGCTCCTAAGATTGTAAATGGAGCAATTAAGAATAAAGCAGGTAAATAAATATATCCTGTTAATCCAGGGAGAGAATAAACACCATCAGAAGCAAATAAAAAAGCTAAGGTTCCTAAAATAGAAATGGGTAAACTAAAGGATGAAGATGTTCCCACCACTTCATACATTGGTAATCCACAATAAATTAAAAATGGAACACTAATTGCCCCACCACCAACACCCAAAAGTCCCGACTTAAATCCAATTCCTAATCCCACCGCATTGATAATTGCTGATTTGGGTAAGGTTTCTGATTTAGATTGGGGTTTAAAATCTAACAACAGCTTTAATGAAATCACTAATAAAAATAATCCAAAAATAACTTTAAGCCAATCACTCGATAACCGATTATCTAATATTGTTCCTAATAAAACACCCAATAAAATACTCGGAATAATTTTCCAAAAGACTCGCCATTGCACATCCCCTTTAGCATGATGGGCGACAATAGAAGATGTTGCCGTACACACCATCACACTCATCGAGGTCGCAATGGCAACGTGCATGACCAGGTTCGACGGAAACTCCATTAAATTAAAAATATAAAATAACCCTGGAACAACCAACATCCCCCCACCAATCCCCAATAACCCAGCAGTAGTTCCGGCGGTTAGTCCCAGTACGGCTAATAAAACCCAAGGTAAAATCTCCATGATGCCATCCTCAAGCGTTACAAATAAAGGGTTTTAGGCTTTAGGTTTCGTATTTAAGTATTTAACTTTTTCAGTTAATTTATCATCTCATCATTTTTGGCTTCCTCGGTAGCTATCCTCCATCTGGTCATACTCTTCCCAATTGGGATTAGCCGATGAACACCCTAGCTGTAAAATAGTGCAAAGTGCAAATTGACAACAACAATGATTCCTAGCCCAGCGTGAGAGGGGATAGGGTTATTTGACGATTTTTGTCAAATGCACGTTAAAAAAACCTGAAGTGATCTATTAGTCACATTTTGTTAGTTAAGAGCTTCGGTATTCTAAGGGAGAAGAAACGAATGTATCGTCCAAGTGGAACTGGTGTTGCACCAAAGATGGGGGTTAACAGCCGCGTCTTTATTTTTGAAGTCGAGGGAATGCGACAAGGGGAGAATACAGACAAACTCAACTTTCCCATTCGTCGCAGTGGTGCAGTTTACATCACTGTACCCTATGAGCGCATGAATCAAGAAATGCGCCGTATTAGTCAGATGGGAGGAAAAATTGTCAGTATTCGCCCCGCAGGTGAACCTCAAACTGCAAGCACCGTGGCTCCAGTAAATGGACAACAGAGCCAACCATCTGAAGAAAAAACTAAGCCCATGACTCACGCCAAGGCTAAAACGGATATTCCCGTTAATATCTACCGTCCGAACAATCCCTATATGGGGAAATGTATCGAGAACTATGAACTGGTGGGTGAAGGAGGTCTGGGTACAGTCCGTCACCTCACCTTTGATATTTCTGGTGGAGACTTACGCTATCTTGAAGGTCAAAGTATTGGGATTATTCCCCCTGGAAAAGATAATAAAGGTAAACCCCATAAGCTAAGACTGTACTCCATTGCTTCCACTCGTCATGGCGACAAAGTGGATGATAAAACTGTTTCCTTATGTGTTCGTCAACTGGAATACAAACATCCTGAAACTGGGGAAACCGTTTATGGTGTTTGTTCTACCTATCTGTGCAATTTAGAAGTGGGGGCGGATGTCGCCATCACCGGGCCAGTCGGTAAGGAAATGTTACTACCTGATGATGAAGAAGCCACGGTGGTTATGATGGCAACGGGTACAGGAATTGCACCCTTCCGGGCTTTCCTGTGGCGGATGTTCAAAGAACAACATGAAGACTATAAATTCCGAGGGTTAGCTTGGTTATTCTTTGGAATTCCCTACACCGCCAATATTCTTTATAAAGAAGAGTTGGAACAACTGCAACGGGAATTTCCTGATAACTTCCGCTTAACTTATGCCATCAGCCGTGAACAACAAAATCCACAAGGTGGCAGAATGTACATTCAAGATCGGATTAAAGAAAACGCCGATGAACTATGGCAGTTAGTTCAAAAAGAAAATACCCATACCTATATTTGTGGTCTTAAAGGTATGGAAGGCGGTATTGACGAAGGAATGTCTGTGGCTGCGGGTAAATTTGATGTCAACTGGAGTGACTATCAAAAACAACTCAAGAAAGCAGAGCGTTGGCACGTTGAAACTTACTAAATCAGCTACTTAGCTTTCATTAAATATTAAGATCAATCACCATGAGCGAGTCACAAAGTTAAGAACGCTCCTTCTAATCAATTGTAGTGCGAGGAATGATTGTATTCCTCGCTTTTATTATTTGGAATAAACAAACAACCAATCGTCCCAAAATCTGCAAATGAAATGTATCAAAAACCTCTATGCAGCTTCGCATAGCCTCCGAATTTATAATCATTGATTCTTGGACGTTGATCAACCTACTTATGAAGATTGGCTCAAGAGGTTAGACCCCATTAAAGTTAGATTTCCTCACTGACTCGTAGAGAAGCGAGGGGCGTTCACAAAATAAAATTCCTGTAGTAGACCTATTAACAAGTTATCTATCCTAAATTGTTTCAAAGGAAATTATCTTGATAGAAAAAAATTTTAGTTCAATCTCTATCCTATGAGATAACTATCAAAATTGGCGATAACAACCATCAGGATTTACCATCTAAGGGAAACCCCAATCTGAAACCATTTGATAGGTGATTAGAAATCGCCAAGCCAGAGCCATCAGGCATGGGTAAGCGGAGGCACCTAATTACAGCGTTTGCCGAGAAATGAGTTTTTCCAAGTCTGCCTGGGTTTGCTGAAGCAGTTGCTCGCGAGAATCACGCGCTTGAGTCAGGTTGGGAACTAAGTTACGGGCTTGTAACGTCATGTGCAGTTGTAAGTCGGCTACATAGGCACTCACGCCTTGGTGATTAGAGGTTGCTAAGTGTCCCATCTCTAACTTCACAGGTTTTTCTCCCTTCATTAGAATAGTGTTTCGTCGTCATGGGTAGAAAGTATCACGGCTTTTGACCAACTGCATCATCTTGTAATGAAGTTTAATCCTTTGAGGGGGTGGTCTTTATATTTTGTTACAAATTTAGGAAGATAGAATTCCTCTGATCCCCTAAATCTCCGTAATTTCTGGGTTGAACTCTGTTAAGAAAAACACAACTGATGGGTAGACTACCAAGTATTAGGAGTATTTCTATAACAGCAAGTGGACATCTCAAAATGCAAATTTGAGTACCCTGTTATTCGTTGACCCAAAAACGGGTAGCTTAATGGAATTTTTTCCTTTAATATTTTGACCACTGACTTAAACTCAAGGTAAGCACAAGTACCCAGCTAATCAATTTAGCAATCGGATGCACCACCTTCGCTCAATAAATTTTGTATTCTTTAATACAGAAAAAAAACACATTTTACCCTGTTCATACTTTTAATTAACCACCCATACAAATTAGGCTTTTGGATATGGCACAAATTCTTGGTACGGCAAGCAATGATTTTTTAGCCGGGACACCTGAACCCGATGAAATCCTTGGATTTTCAGGAAATGATACCCTACAAGGATTAGCGGAAAACGATACCCTTAATGGTGGCCAAGATCAAGATTGGCTTTTTGGGGGGATCGGGGATGATCTTCTGTTTGGGGATATTGGCAACGATACCCTTGATGGAGAATCAGGAAACGATACTGTATATGGCAATACAGAAAATGATCAACTCAATGGCGGTGAAGGTGATGATTTCCTCTACGGTGGGCAAGGAAGCGATACCCTATTTGACAGTAGTGGCAATGATCAAATGTTCGGTAATAAAGGAAATGACTTGCTTTACACCGGAACAGGAGTCAATGAATTGACTGGAGGGGGCGGTTCCGACGTCTTTGTTATTGGTCGAGAACTGATTGACGGCCAGCTTGATATTTTAACGGATTTTCGCATAGGAGTCGATTTAATTGGATTAACCAATAACTTAAAATTTAGCGATTTACGGTTTGTACAAGTCGGAAACGATACGGTTATTGAAGATATACTCAGCAATCAACAACTAATTATTGTTCAAGAAACCCAAGCCACAACTCTCAATAATCAAGCTAACTTTACCCAATCGATTGAAAGTATTACACCGATTATTGAATTTGCTGACAAGAATTCCCTACAGGTTCAAGAAGGGGATACTTCAACCTTGCTGGTCAATGTTCAACGGGCAGGTTCACCGTTAAACGCCGTGAGTGCTACTCTGAGTTTGACACCTGATACAGCGACAGAAAGCGATGTCAGTTTAGAAGCCTTTGAAGTCATGTTTCAACCCTATGAAACCTTCAAGACTGTCGCCGTTCCCCTAACCGTTGCTGATGATGGTCAGCCTGAACCGAATGAAAGTTTTCAGTTAACTTTATCTAACCCTCAAGGAGGAGCAACTCTCGGAGAATCCCAGGAAATTGTTGTCACTCTCCAAGATAATGATACCAGTTCAGCCCCTTTACCTACCCCGGATAACGGATCGAGTGTTGTTATCCCTTTGCCCCCATCTCCTTCTGAAATTAGCCTGTCTTTATCTCCGGGTGAAGTCCTAGAAAATACAGGGGAAAAACTCGTTTATACTTTTACTCGCCAAGGTGGTTCTGTTAATCTTCCGATCTCGGTTAACTTTACAGTGGGAGGTACAGCCGTATTTGAAAAAGATTACACTCTCATAGGTAATATCACTTTTAACGGAACTCAAGGCACTGTTTCTTTTCCTGAAAATGCGACTACCGCTACCGTTACGGTTGTTCCGATTGATGATGATCAATTTCAGCAACAAGGAAAAACTATTGATCTCACTGTTACAGACTCCGGCTTCCTCTACACGGCTAATCCCCAACAATCGACGGCCACAGGAACCATCATCAGTGAGGATCTGCCACCTGCACCCCCGATTTATAACTTTAGTCAGGCTCAATATTCGGTGTTTGAGGGTGATCCCCAAGTTGCTCAAAGTGCTGAGATTACGATTGAACGCACCTTTGAGACTGACCTCAAATCAAGTTTAAAAATTCTGCTCCAACCTACTTCTGAAAATGGAGGAACACCAGGTGATGATGTAGAACCTACGGAAATTGTGGTGGAGTTTTTAGAAGGGGAAACGCAGAAAACCGTTGAAATCCCGATTATTGGTGATAATACTGTTGAACCGTCTGAAGGAATTCTTCTGTCTTTTGCTCCAGACGGCTTTGAACCTACAGGTCAGCCCGGAACTGTTCAACCGGAGGCAATTCTCACGATTAATGATGATGATGGCCCCACAACTTACGATTTCAAACAAGCTTTGTTTGAAACTCTGGAAGGGAATTCTAGTCAAGTTACACAGATGGTTCAAGTTGGCAGATCTGGGGATATTAATGTTGAATCTTCTGTTCAGGTTAACCTAACTGGAGTTAATGCTGTTCCTAATGTGGATTTTGCGCCAGGGCCGATCAGTTTGAATTTCCGATCAGGGGAAATCGAGAAAAATGTTCCGATTACTATTATTGGAGATCCAGTACCTGATCAAAACAAAACCATTCGTTTATCCTTTAGTGTTCCGTCTAACGCTCAAGTCGGAAATCTTTATCCGACTGCGGATCTGTTGATTATTGATGATGATGATGTTCCGACCTATGACTTCACCCGTGATGTTTATCAAGTTCGGGAAGATAACAGTAATCTCACTTACAGTGAAATTACGGTTGTTCGTTCTGGGAAAGTTGATACAGCTTCATCCGTGACAGTAGATCTGAAGACGGGTGCTGAAAATGGAGCGACTTCCGATGACTATCTTCCTGCTGAAATTCCTCTGAAATTTGCAGTTGGAGAAACGAGCAAAACCCTACAAATTACGATTGTTGGAGATGAAGTATCTGAATCTAATGAAGCCGTCGCTTTGTCATTCTCTAACTTTGACAATGATGGACAACCCGGAACAACTGTTCCCGAAGCAATTCTAACTATTGAAGATGATGACTCCCCTCCTACCTATAACTTTGTTCAAGATACCTATGAGGTTGAAGAAGGAGATAAATCCACTAAATTTAATCAAGTCGAAGTGGTTCGCTCGGGTGATGTTAGTCAAGCAGGCAGTGTTGATGTCATCCTCACGAGTGGTACAGCTATAAACGGTACGGACTTTAAACCGGGGCCAGTGAAATTGACTTTTGGCCCGGATCAAGATAAGCAAACAGTTCCCCTTGAAATTATCGGGAATGAACGGGTTCAACCGGATCGAACCTTCGAGCTATCCTTTGCTAACTTTACCAATAATGGTCAAAATGGGGTCGATAACCCTACAACCACTGTTGTTATCAATGACGATGACATCGCAACTCTCAAACTGACCACCACACAACCCATTGCTACAGAACCGACCACTACTAAAGTTGAAAATGAACAACCATCAGATGGGGTTTATCGAATTAGCCGGGAACCTGACAACTTTGGAGCGTTATCGGTTAATCTGACGGTGGTATCGAATAAAATTACTGCCAACGATTATACTCTCAAAACCTCAACGGGACAAACGGTTGCCGTTACGGCAAATGGAACGGCAACTGTCACAATTCCGAATGGACAATCTAGCATTGACCTGATTTTAACTCCTATTGATGATGTTCCCGCAGAAGCGGATGAATCTTTAACCCTAGCTTTAGCAGAAGGGGAATACAATATTGCTGCTCAAGAAAATACGGCTTCGGTTACGATTCTAGCCAATGACACAACGGTTACCCAACAGGGAGATACGACCAGTCAAGCACCGAAAGATTATGCCTTAGTGGAAGGATCTCTACGTCAAGCCATTCTTAATGCTGAGTCTCTAAGCGGAGAAGATACAATTACCTTTGTGAACCAAGCATCCTCTGGGGTGATTAACCTGACGGGTGCTTTACCTTCTCTCAATAGCGATATTGTCTTTGATGGGCCAGGAGCGAATCAACTGACAATTCGTCGGGATACCGGAGGGGACTATAACATTTTTAACGTTAATGGGGGTAATATTACGTTTGAAGGATTAAAACTCACGAATGGCTTCCCACGAGGAACAATTCCTAGTAGTCCCAATACTACCACAGGTAGCCGAGGGGGTGCAATTAATATTACTTCATCGACGAGTAATGTTACGGTGCTGGATAGTTGGTTGGATGGAAACCAAGCGAATAACGGCGGTGCGATCGCTAATTCTGGTAAACTGATTATTCAAAATAGCACCATCAGTAACAATATAGGCAGTAACGGTGGCGCTATTATCGTGATTGATGGTCAAGTCCAAGTTGTTAACAGCACCATTACCAATAATAAGGCTGATATCGGTGGCGGTATATTTAACTCTGTTGCTGGGTTGATTATTACCAATAGCACGATTGGTTTTAATGAAGCGACCGGAAATACGGGCGGTGTGCGAAATATTGGTGGAGTCAGCAATTTGAAAAACACTATTATTGCTGGCAACACGGCGCCTTCGAACCCTGATGTTGGGGCATCCCTTGAGTTTGCCTTCAATAGTGGGGGTAACAACTTTATCGGAAATGGAACTGGAGGAGAAGGGTTTGCTAACGGAGTCAATAACGATCGAGTTGGTAGCGATACTAACCCTATTGATCCGTTATTAAGTCCTTTACAAAACAACGGTGGAACCACACCGACCCTTGCTTTAGCCAGCACCAGTCCTGCTATTAATGCCGGAAGCAATAACTTTGCGACTCCCTATACTAACCCCGGACAATTTGACCAACGGGGGCCTAACTTCAACCGGATTATTAACGGGATTATTGATATCGGTGCTTTTGAATCTCAACTGTTTTAATCAGTAGGGGAACAGGCAAGAATTAAGAATTAAGAATTACGATTCTTAATTCTTAATTCGTTAAACAGGATGCCTGTTCAACTGGCTCTACAACTGATTATTTCACAGATGCTGCCCTTGCTGCTGCGGCTTCATCGGGATGGATATTCAGACGAGTCAAATTAATCCGACCTTTGCTGTCAATTTCCCGAACCTTGACAATCACCTCATCCCCCACAGAGACTTCATCTTCAACCCGGGGAACCCGATAATCTGCCAATTGGGAAATATGAATCATTCCTTCTTTACCTGGAAGTAATTCTACAAATGCTCCAATGGGGATAATCCGAGTAATCCGACCCACATAGACATCCCCAGCATTGAGTTTGCGGGTCATGCCTTGAATAATTTGATAGGCACGGGCGGCATTTTCGCTATCGGTTGAAGCAATAGTAACCGTCCCATCATCATCAATATCAATCTTGACTCCCGTTTCCTCCGTAATCCCCTTAATAGTTTTCCCACCAGGGCCAATGACCAAACCAATCAAATCGGGGTCAATTTTTAAGGTTAATAACCGAGGAGCAAACGGAGATAAATCCGAGCGGGGTTTGCCAATCACCTCTAACATTTTTTCGAGGATATGCAGTCGGGCAGGTTTGGCTTGATAAATGGCATCGGCTACGGTTTTCATCGATAACCCGGTAATCTTCATATCCATTTGCAAGGCGGTGACACCTGTATCCGTCCCAGCAACTTTAAAGTCCATATCTCCCAAAAAGTCCTCAATTCCTTGGATATCTGTGAGAATCCGAACTTCTTCCCCTTCTTTAATTAATCCCATCGCTGCTCCACTCACGGGTTTAGAAATGGGAACCCCAGCATCCATTAACGCTAAGGTTGATCCACAAACCGAACCCATTGAGGTTGAACCGTTGGAAGATAAAACTTCCGATACGACCCGAATTACATAAGGAAATTGATCCTTAGAGGGTAAGACAGGGACTAAGGCTCGTTCTGCTAAGGCGCCATGACCAATTTCTCGCCGTCCCGGTGCGCGCATGGGTTTCGTTTCCCCAACGGAATAGGGCGGAAAGTTGTAATGGTGCATATAGCGTTTTTCTTCTTGGGGATGCAAATCATCTAAATCCTGAGCATCTCCTGGTGTTCCGAGAGTAGCAATGGACAATACCTGAGTTAAACCCCGATTAAACAAGGCACTCCCATGTACCCGTTTGGGTAAACAACTGACTCGACAAGAGACCGGACGGACTTGATTTAAGTTACGACCATCAACCCGCATCCCGTCTTGGACAATTTGCTGACGCATTAATTCCTTGGTGAGATCTTTGAAAATCTGACTCACCAATTTAGAATCTTCCGTTGTTAAAACCCGCAGTGGATCATCTTCCGATAACGCCTCAATGGGGGTAATAACTTGTTGTTCCTTAATTTCATCCAAGTGGGCATCCCGTGCCGTTTTATCCAAGTCGTATTGTTGTAAAACTTGTTTAATCGGTTCTGTGACGCGATCGCGGATAAACTGTACCAAACCCGGATTTCCTTCTGGGGGTTCTCCAGGTTTGACATCAATTCCCAAATCTCTCATTAACTCTTCTTGGGCTTTGATTAAATCACAAACCGCTTCATACCCAAAATCAATTGCTTCGATAATATCCTGTTCCGGTAGTTGGTTGGCCCCCGCTTCTACCATGACAACCCCATCAGGGGAACCTGCCACAACTAAATCTAAATCCCCATTCTTCACTTCCCGGTAAGTCGGATTAATAATAAAATCATCTCCAACTAAGCCCACTCGCACCGCAGCCATCGGCCCAAAAAAGGGAATTTTTGCCAAAATTACCGCGACTGAAGCACCCGTCACCGCTAGTACATCCGGGGGCACCTGTTCATCCATTGATAACGTTGTCGCCACAATTTGAATATCATCGCGTACCCAATGGGGAATCAACGGACGTAACGGACGGTCAATTAAACGACTCGTTAAGGTGACTCGATCCGGTGGACGACCTTCCCGACGCAAGAATCCCCCTGGAATTCGTCCTCCGGCATACAGTCGCTCTTCATAGTCCACTAACAGAGGCAGAAAATCCACTCCAGGTCTACCTTCGGCGCGAGTCGCAGTCACTAAAACTGATGTATCTCCCGACTCGATTAATACGGCTCCACCTGCTTGCGGCGCCAGTAAACCTATTTTGAGTCGAATATCCCGTCCATCAAAGGATATTGACTTAATGATCTCTTCCATGTATTTTATCTTCCTTCTTCTTCCACGTTTCTCTCTCTGTCGTGATCGTAACACGGTGATGATGATCGGTCGGGAAGGTTGACACCCCGGCAGTGAATCTTTTCTGCCTGGATTGTTGCCTAACTCCGTTACTCTTAATCGCTCAAACCACATCATCGCTGTTTTAAGATTCTATCCCTGAGTTGGGAACCCTTTAGAGCAAAGGGATTTGCAATTCAAGTTTAGGCACTTGGGAAAAACCCCGATTTTACAAACAGAGAGGGAGTTTTAAAGTTGGACTAGGGTTTCTGTTCTTCAATCTCATCTGTACCTTGGATTTTAGGTTGATTTCGACTGACTATGAGTGTTTGAGAAACCTAAGTTCAGTTTTTCATTATAGTTCCTGAGCTTCTCAATCCTCTCGATTTGGGTCAAAGTCCCTGAGTCCCCTTCAACAACTATTAACTTTTGGGCAAATAGGAGTCACGGGTTGCAAAATAAGCTAAACTAGAAATTAAATCCCCCCCAGGGGGATAAATGTTGTGATATATTAAATATGATAATTTACTTCATAAATCTTAAAGATCTTGCTCAATATCTTACTAGGTTCTATTTTGACTACCACTCAACCGATTCAATTCACTTCTCGATGGCTTCAGGCACTGCTGTCTAAAGTTAGACAATCCCAGACTGGGCTAGTATTTTTAGCGTCTGTGTTTTTGGTGTCCGTACCTGTGTTTTTCCAAGCTCCCCTGGTGCGACAATGGCCCGAACTTTCTTTAATATTGACCCTGGGATGGCTTGGCATTAGTTGGAGATTGCTGAGACAACCTGCCACTTGGGTTTGGGGAGACTTATTATTAGGATTTAGCTGGAGTTGGCTGACGGGAGCCATTTATTGGGGTTGGTTACGCTGGGAACCGTTGTTGCACTTACCTGTGGAAGCGTTAGGGGTTCCCTTTGCGGCGTGGTGTTTATATCGAGGCTGGGGTAAAGTCGGAAATTGGTTTTATTTGGGTTCCCTGTTTGGAACTGCGGTGACAGACGGGTATTTTTATATCACCGGATTAATTCCCAGTTGGCGACAACTGATGCACGTTGAACCCGCCTTAGCGTTACCGATTTTTCAAAATGCACTGCAAATGGTGACTACCCCTTGGGGGATTAGTTGGGCTGTGGGATTTGCCTTATTTTTATTTGGGGTTGGGGTTTTCCCATTACAATCTAAAGAAGAACATTGGTGGGCGTTTGCAGGAGCGGTATTGAGTACAATTTTAGTAGATAGTTTATTTCTAATTGCAGCTTGTTTAGCTTGAACAAGACTCAATCAGGGGTACAGCTATGCTTGCCCTACGATGACTGATGGGGTAAATTTTGCAAATTTAGATTAATTTTTTCAACTTAAATCATGTGGATAAATTCGATAAAATCAGGATTCTCCAAAACGATATCCTTTGCCATAAACCGTATGAATTAAAGGAGTTTCTCCCGTTATTTCTATTTTTCTTCTTAACAGGCGAATTTGGGCAGCTAAGACATTACTGCTAGGTTGTTCTCCGTCTCCCCAAAGATGTTGATGGATTTGTTGATGGGTTAATAACTGCCCCGGAAACCGCATAAAATAGGCTAAAAGTTGGCTTTCTTTTTCGGATAAATCAATCATTCTTCCGCTTCGATAAGCCAGTTGATTGTCTGGGTCTAATTCTAAGTCTGCCACTTGTAAACGATTAGAAGGATTAACCAGAGGTTCTGTCACTTGATAACGGCGCAATAAGGCTCGAACTCTGGCTAATAATTCCCGCAGTTCAAAGGGTTTCATTAAATAGTCATCTGCTCCTGCATCTAATCCTTGAACTCGATCATCTAGGGTATCTTTTGCAGTTAAAAATAAAATCGGAGTTCGGTCAGATCGCGATCGCAATTCCTGACAAATTTCTAACCCGGATTTTTGGGGTAACATCCAATCTAAAATTAATAAATCATACTGATTTTGACCCGCTAACTCACAGCCCAAACGCCCATCAGTTGAAATATCAACCGTATATCCTTCACGAGTTAATACCCGACTCAAGGGTTCTGTTAATTCAACTTCATCATCAACTAATAAAATTCTCATCAGTTATAGGGAAGAGGGAACAGGAAATAGGAAATAGGGAAGAGTCTTATGAGAAACTAACAAAGCTAACAGTTAAAACTCAAGCGTTAACCCTCAACTGTCAACGCTTCAAAAGTACATCATTTGAGGTTGTGAACTACCAACACTTCTCTACGAGTAAGTGTTGGCTTCTGATTTCTTAGCCCGATGCCTCATCATTCGAGAATGAGCGGGTCTTACACAGGCTCCCTCAGCAGAGACGGGGTTCCCTCCGCCTTCATTTTTAATTCTGATACCTTCATTTCTGATATTGAGTGCGGCATTACCGTCACGGTCATGATGAGTATAACAGTTAGGACAATCCCACTCTCTGATATTCAGAGGTAACTCATCTAGTACATGACCACAACTCGAACAGGTTTTGGAACTGGGGAAGAAGCGCTCAATTTCTATCAGTTCGCCTTCTTTTTGTTTGAGTTTGTAATCCAGAAAATTAACAAACATACCCCATCCCACATCAGATATTGATTTTGATAGCTTCCGATTCTTAACCATTCCCTTGACATTGAGGTTTTCAACGACAATAATTTGGCTTTCATCTACCAACTTTCTTGATAATTTATGTAAGAAATCTTGGCGGGAATTGGCAATTTTCTCATGAACCTTAGCTACAATCTTTCTAAACCGCTCTCTCGATTGACTCCCTTTGGTTTTTCGAGAGAGTTTTTTCTGTTTTCGAGCTAGATTTTTTTGATGACAATATAAATGTTTAGGGTTAGCATATTTAGTGGTGTTATCTCCGTCATGAACAATCGCAACATCTTTTAAGCCCAGATCGATCCCGATAATTTTATCTCCTGACTGCTTAAGATCAGTTCCTTCAACTTCACACAACATTGAAGCAAAATATTTATCAGTTGGAGTTTTAGAAATTGTTACTGTTTTAATCTTTCCCGTTACTTTTCGGTGAAATACTGCTTTTACCTCACCAATTTTAGGAACTTTTAGATATTCACCCTGAACAGTAACACTCTGGGGATATTGGATTGATTGCTTATGATGTTTGGATTTGAACCTCGGAAATTTAGCTCGTCCTTCAAAAAAGTTTTTATAAGCCCTGTCTAAGTTAATTGCTACACACTGGAGAACCGATGAATAACAATC
>JACCEC011263504.1_pt1 | contig 13713 bp, 8 predicted proteins | sample 7450121 | NCBI WGS metagenome assembly JACCEC01 (sample SAMN15323455, study PRJNA562643) | freshwater metagenome | isolation source: river surface water | place: USA:Blue River Watershed | collected 2017-08-18 | reverse complement strand
GCCGTGGGCGGCGCCCCACTCTCGCCGGCACTCGCGCGGCGGATGGTCGATTTTTTCCGCCAGCAAGCCCCCCCGACTAATCCGTTGGATGCCTTGACCGCTCGGGAACGGGAAATCTTGGAGCAGCTGGCAAAGGGGCAACTCTACAAGGAAATCTCCGCGGACCTCGGACTGAGCTACAGCACCGTCCGCACCCACATCGAGCACATCTACCAGAAACTTCGCGTGAACACCAAAGCCGCAGCCGTTGCCCAGTTCAACGAGCATCAAGGCTGAGCCTGCCCAAAAGATTCGGCCCAAAAGATTGGCAAACCAGCGCCCTCAGTTCGTTCTTCAACCAAACCATGCTTCAGAGATTTTGCGTTGCACCATGGGAGGTTTGCCAGATACTTCCCGAACGTCTCGGGAGAAGAAAAACCCGTCTCCAATAAGAGAATCCCCTCCTTCGAATCCTCATGTCTCCCGTGCGCCGAAGTATTCCGAACATCGTCCACGCCCTTTTGATTTGCCTACTCGCTTCAGGTGGCACTTCGGCGCGCGGAGGAAGTATTGCTGGTTGGGGACGCGGATCTGAAGGACAGATTGGGCACGGTATGCGCGAACTCGTCCGAGACCCCGCGACCGGCGTGGTAATCTCCACCCGCGGCGAGATTCCACTCAGTCCAAATCAACCCGTGTTGGTCGATTTACCCGAGAGCGTAGGAATTTCGCGAGAAGACACCGCTCACTTTGAATCGCTCGGCATTCAGAAAGACGATATCAAACAACTCAGCGCTGGACGGGAACATACCCTACTCCTGACGACGCGCGGCCATGTCTACGTTTGGGGAAACTCAACAAGAAAACTCGGACGCTGCAGACTAGGTGACTCCACAGCCCCTGCTGATCGACGTTCCCCCACCCGAATCCCCCCTGAACGCTTCGAAGACCGGAAGATTGTACAAGTTGCGGCGGGCGACTTTCACAGCCTCGCAGTCGACGAAACTGGGCAAGTCTGGGGTTGGGGAGACAACTCCTCGGGCCAACTAGGAATGGATGGAATCCCAGTGGACACTCAAGGCAGACTATGGGAAGCGGGCCCCTCAACGACTCCAACTCTTCAGAAAGAGTCGGTCCTTGTTCCAATCAAGCTTTGCGTTAGGCAGCCTGAGACCAATGTCGTAATTCCACTCAAAGTACCTTCAGTGATACTCAGAAGAGCACTAACGGGTCGCTTTGTCTCCCAGCCACGTCCATTCATTGCAGCGGGAGAAAAGCACTCTTTGGTGATTGCAGAGGCTAATGGCGTCAGTAGCCCATGGTGCGTCTACGCATTCGGCGACAACACGGACGGACAGACAACTTCATCGTCCGGCCATCCCGTACTCATTTCGGCCGACGGAGTGCCCATCTCGCCAACTTGGGTGATTGCCGGGCCGAAATCATCGCTCGCGTTTGAGGACGCAAACCTGATTGGGGACTGGGGCTTCAACTCGGGAACCCGCGCGATTGGTTGGGGCGACAACTCGCATCAGCTCTTTGGGGAGGCCAAGCGCATCTTGACCCCGACCGCTATCCCACCACCTGCCGCTCTAAACAACGGTAGCCGAGGTGTCCCAATCGAAGAGATTTACATTTCATACAATCACAGCCTCATCCGCATCAGAAGACAGCCCCACCACACCACGGTTGACGAGCAAATCGTGGTGACAGGCCCCAGCACCCTCGAAGCAGCGAAGGTTCCGACTATTTCTTCCGTCATTCCTGATTTCGATGACCCTTCCTCTCTTCTCAAGCAAACCATCACAGCGGCCGCAGGAAACGGCAGTTTCAATGCAGCCGCCCTAAGTCGCGTCGCCGTTATTCAAACGAACTATCGCTCAGGCTCCTTCATCGTTTCAGATGCAGATCGGAAAAAATCTGGCGCAATCTTCATTGTGCCCGGAACAAAAGTTTACGGCGACGGCATCCTGCCTGACACGGTCATCTCAACCGTGGAGTACGAACAGCTGGATACCCCAGCCATCTTGCCGCGCGTGCTGTCATTCAGTGTTTTTCCGCCACCCGTGGAAAGCCAACTGTCTGCCACGCTTCAGCTAAAGGCAGCCCCCGCAGAAGGTCACAGCCTCATCGCTCAAGGGGTTGATGAGGTCCACTCAATCCACGCGGTCATTGTCAACGGCTCCATCCAGACAAACAGTACTGTCATGCGCGTCCTGCCCTCCGCGCTCGAGCACTACGGGTTCGCTGTCGATCAACTACAGTCCACCGGCACCGCAACCACTGACAGCGTCAGCCGCCGCATCTACTCAAATCCTCTCACAGGAAACCGCTCAAGAGTGAATCCGATTTACCCCGGAATGAAGGTTTACGGTGCGTCCATCGCCCCCGGAACGACAGTGAGGCAAGTCCTACAAAACGACGGCGTCGTCATTCTCAGCAACCCAGCCTCCGCCACCCTCTCGCCACCGCCGGCGTCCGCGACTTTCGCATTTGGACCAACGACAAATGGCGTAGCCGCTAATCGACTGAAAACGCCGGCATCCTCGCGCCTCTGGAACTTCAATGCTTGGTATGTCAGCCGATTGCCCAGCTCAGACCCCGGGTCCAACTTCACGCCCCCCGTTTTCGGCTTTGATTCAGGCCCGACCACCATGGATTCGCAGGTGAACTTGACCGAAAGTGGATTCCTGTTCGTGCCGCCAGAAACCGTCGTCCTTCGCTCCGTGGAGTGCGACATCAACTCTCCCTACGATATCAAGGCGATTCCCGTCGACTCCTCCGCGGAGCTGGAGGCCGGGATGCAGATTGCCTCCCTCCCGCACCCTGTTTCGTTCATCGGCGACAAAGCCCCACTATCCGCCACTGCCATCGCCAATCAACTCGACGTCAACGACGTCTTCTCGCTCGAAAAAATCACCGGCTTCGACATCGGATCAAGACCAGCCAACTCGGAAGACGTCCCGACTGGAACCCGAGTCAACCCGAGGATTCGCCTCGTGCGATTCGACCAATCGGCCGACAACGGCGCCACACAACTAACACTCTCCCACCGAGTCTCTAGCTCCTACCCCGCCCCAGGATACCAAAACAAGGGAGTCTTAATCGCCTTCAAACACACCCCCGTGATGGCAGGTGACAGTCTTGCAGGACCCGGAATCCCACTGGGCTCCACCGTCAAAGCTGCCAACTACATTGACGACTCGGGATCAATCCGTGGCGAACGCATCCAAGTGTCCCAGTTCTTCGATCACTCTGATTTTACCAAAACTCTCACCTCTGGACAAAACACCATCCTCCACTCCGTCATCAAACTATCCCCCCCGCCAGCCTCATCCCCAAGCGTCGCTAAAGACTCAAACAACGTGGTGGTCACTCGGTCTCCTCCCACTCAAATCGTCGCATGGGGCGATAACGCCTTTGGGCAACTCGGAGACGGAGGCAGTTCACAAGGCAGTGCCCCTGCCGATGCACCCGCTGTCGTTAGAAACGAGAATGCTCTGTCAGGCTTTGACCCAGTCGCCCTCGTTGCAGGTAGAAACTTTATCTTTGCAATATCCCCAGAAACAAACAACGACAGTTATCGGGGCCGATGGGACATTACGAACGACAAATCATTTCGAAACGAGCAGGCCTCGCCGACAGATGCCACCATCCCACTCAGACTTTTCTCTCGGATTGATTTCAGCCACCAGCCTAGCCCAGTCGTAACCGACAACGGATCTCTAACGCTTTCCGCGGAAATCAAGGGCCGATACAGCTTTGAATCTCTATATCGCTACGATGCAGGGGCCGACAGATATGTTCAAGATGTGGATCAGCCATTCCAGTATCCTCCCTTGCCTTCTCCGCAAGGAGCGAACTCTCCGGCGCAATCAGAACCGGTGACATGGGTCTGGTACCACCAAAGAAACAATAGAACAACCGCGATTGATCTACGCATTAACAATCTAAATAACCAACGTGGCACCCAAACCATCAGCACCACGTTGACAGCAGCGACGACCACCGTCGACCTCACCGGCTACACCCAACCCTACTTTCTCGGGCTAAATCGGTCCTCCAACCTTATCTCCCTCTCGCGAAACGAAATCGATACGGAGCGAAGCCGTCCGCTCACGAGATTTTGGTCTGCGACACCCTACCAAACCAACCGAGACGGAGGAGCACCGCTGCCTGGTGAGGCCGAGATTACCTCCTCCAGTCGCCTAGCGTGGAAGGGTCCGAACAATGACTTGGATGTTTCGGGCGACTATTTTGCGATTGCCATTATTCGAGATGGGAGAGGTAACTCCTACAGAGTTCAGTCCGACAGGGTTTCAGTGCCCAGTATTCCCGTCATACCAACCGCTTTCGATTTGGCGGGAATTGATGGACAGACCAAGAGACTGTCCGTGGAAACAGATCTATCCGTCAATGGCATCACAACCGCTAGTCTCAAGAACTCTCCCAAAACAAGCTTTCAGTGGTTTACACGCGATTTCGACTCCACCCCAGACGACTTCAAGCCTATCCGGAATGGCGGAACAAGCGACATCCCTATCTCATTCATTCCGACCCTCGCAGCGTATTACAAGTGTAGGATTACTGACGCGTCAAACGTCTGGGAAAGCACACCCGCCCTCGTTTGGGCAGTGCCTCCCCCCGTGAAAGCGACGGTTAATCGTCAAGGATCGATGGACTCCTCCCCAGGCTCGAGTATCAGCTTTGAGTCGACCTTTAATCACTCACTTCCTCTGGCAATGAAGTTTAGGCGCACCAACGCCTCCCCAGTTAATCCGTCACGGTGGAGACAATCGCGCACCACTACAATCCCGCTCGAATCCTTGCTCTCTGATTCTCCGCAAAATGAGCCCCTAGGGCTGTATTTTCGGCGGGGTTACGTCCTAGAGGCCGTCGTCCCTCTCGAAAAGGCTTCCCAAGACGATAACGACTCAGAGTTCATCACCAGCGACCCTCGAAGAGTCATCCGTCAGATTGTCATTAGAAAAACGCAGGCAGCCCCCAAGCCTCCAATCTATAGCATTGCCTTTGTAAAAGTCGGACCCGGAACCATCGAAGATGACCCCTACCAAGAAATCGACGAACCCCCAACCCGCGAGACGATTTTTCTCAAGTACAGAGATCCAGATTTCCCGACCGACACACGTATCCGACCGCTTGAAATCGGATCCTCCATTGACGGCCTCACCGCGTCAGACCTGACCACGGCGCAGCTTCAATGGAGCATCGAGTTCCCAGTGCAACCCGCCGCTGACTACGAAACTTCGATTGCGCCGCGATTCCCAGTCCCTTCCGGGTTTTTAGCCCCCGACTATCAAAACTTCATCGTCAATATTTACAGTTTCGACAGCAAAGCTAGTGCAGACACGTTGACCTTGATAAGGCATATGGTGCCGACCGCTTTTCCGTCGAACCGACAAGTTTTGCAGACGCAAGTCTTGTTCACGACCGAAGTGCCCCCTCCAGACACCTCTGAGTACCTCACCTTTTTTGGAGATCTCGTTCTAGATCAAAAACACATCAACCCGAGGCGTCTCTCCACGGTCGCATTCACGCAGTCCGACCCCATATTCTTGGGCTCTTCAGACGGGGCAGCACCTGTCATCGAGGAACTCACCTTGCAGACTCCCGTGGAAGGGCAACCTTTTACCTTACGAATGACCAGTGCGGCTTCAGCGCGAACGAAGTTTCAATGGTACAAACAGGCGACTCCAGACTCCCAACCGATCCCTATTCCGGGCGCAAACTCTCCCCGACTCGATATTGCATCACTCAAATCTTCGGATTCGGCGCTTTATTACGTCGGAACACTCCATCCTGACGAAGCGGAGCCAACCCTTTCCGCAGGCTTTGATTTGCGAGTCATTGCGAAAAGTGCTTTCGCCGGCTCTTATTCAAACCTCCTAACTCACTCAGAGGCCTCCCCAGAATCCGATATCGATCTCCGCGCTTGGCTGGGACGTCTTTCAATCAACCTCCTTCCATCGGGAGTTTTCTCCGGAAAATCCGGATACCGCGGATACTCCGACTCTCTGAGTGGATCCTTTGTAAGAAGCCGTGAGACCACGCTGAGTGTCTCGAATCGTCGAGCAGCACGAAAATACGTCATTCGCCTCTCTCTTTCTAGTGAGTGCGATCCCGTCGAAGCGCCAACCTCCGATTCGATTGAGAACATAGGATTAGATTTACAGAGACTCAACCGTATCGGTGGCACCGAGATTCTCTCTCGCTACAGGCTCCCAGGAGAATCCGCGACGTTGTCAGTTTCTGGCACGACAGAGGTTCCTAGATGGCGACTCAACGGGGTTGAGATTAATCCAGAGGGCAGCCACGCCTTGCTCTTCAAGCGCGGAGTATTGGAGTTCTCGCCAGGGCGACAGCACCTCGTAATCAAGTCCATGCAGAGAGAAACGTCGGGGTATTACCAAGTTTACACCGTTCAAGACGATGTGATCGCATCGCCTCCAGTGCCCGTCCTCATCACCACACCAACGCTGACTGCATCGCTATCTGAGATGGAGGAGACAGGAGGTGATAGCCGGCTGTCCTCTGGGTTCGCCTCCTTCCGAATCCCCCGACCGACGGACCCATTTTTTCCTGCAGTAACCGAATCTCCAAAACTCGCAACCGCTCTTCTGGAGGGAGGCTCACCGACCGTCGGGAGTAACTCGCGCCCAGTAGACGGCTACCTGACATTCACCACCACGGCAACCGGCGCGACCTCGTTCATCGGCAAGCTCTCGACCGGCGAGACATTTTCCGGAACAACTCAGGTCTCATCCATCAACAATGATGTACCTTCGGTTCCGATCTACAGCGAGTTTCGCTCTCCAAATAGCCAGTCCGTGAATTGGGCCTCTGGCCAAGTAAACCTCCCATCAAACCTCGGCCCAAGATCAAACTCCACTGGGTCCCCCCAAGTTCAGACGTTCTACACAAACCCCCGATCAAACATTGGCGCTCTCACGGCCGTATCAAACGCGATTCCCCTCTCCGCGAGGGTCTCGGAAACGGACCTCTTCCCCTTCCTGCCTCCCGCTCTATCCAATGCACCTGTTTTCAGAACTCCAGAGGGTTCTGAGGACCTCGGGATGTACCTCTGGGGCTTGTCGAAAACCTCTATTCTCGCCGACTCGCCGACTCACTTGTCTGCTCAACCGACCGTTACGGGTGTCACTGTTGACCCTCCAAACCAGCAACGGATGACTCTTAAAATCAACCGCCTCACTGGAGTCGTGACAGGCTCGGGAATTAATCCGACTGCTGCGCGCCGAGATGCATCCTCCATTCTTCGCTTTGAAGGAGTCATTTCAACCTCAGGGGGGGACACCTCCTCCGCAAAATCATCCGCTGCGGGTTTCTTCAAGTTCGGATCTGTCTCATCACCCAGCATCGGTCGCTGGGAAGTAAACTCGGAAAATTAAACTACACCCTATGAAATCTCCACTTGTTCAACGTGCGTTCTCCGCTCTCATGTTGTTTGTTCTCGTAGAGTTCCAAGCCATGGCCATCCGCGGAGGTCCCTACGAAGTCGGAACCATCTCCGATCCTTATCGCATCTTCGACGGAACGTACTCACTCACGCTTATCCCCGAAGAGAACCTCTTGGATGAGACAATCGACGACACAACCACTCCCGTAACCGATTTAGAAACTTACGACCCAAAGAACCCCGGTTCAGCACTCGGATTCGCCTACTTCCTCGCCCCCGCCGGAGGCGTGGCCAGAGGCAGTATCGGGCTCTTCTACAACGGTCGATTGCTGATTGGCAACATGGCGGGGTCCATTCGTCCCTCCGACGGAGCTTTCTCTTTCCTCGCCCAACTCCTTGCGCCCTCTCCGAACAACTTCCAAGCATTCGACGTCACAGCCTCCAACTCCTCTTCTACAGGAACGAGTACCCCCACTTCTGGGTCAACGACTGGAGGAACACCCACCGGCAATACTGGTACACCCGCAACGGGAACTGCCTCAACCAACTCAGCCGCATCCCAATCGAGTGTGACAACAACAACCACCCTAGCTGGAGCGTACGCTGACGGACAAATCTCAGGCAAAGCGACGGTGACAAACCTCAAGGGCAGTTTTCAGCCGGTCAAAATGATAACGTTAGATGGACGCGCCACCATTCGAGTTGTGACTAATCCTGAAAACGTATTGGGCGACTTAGACTCCGAAATGATTTTGCGATTTTACGTCACCGGATCTCGTCAATCTACTGAAACTGACTACTCTGCCGATGCCTTAGCTCTTCCATTTTGGGTTAACTCACTGAGCAACACGAACCTCTCCCTGTCTGCGCTCAATCGAAATACCTCTGCGGCAACACAGCCAACCAATACGAATCAACCCGACCGCCTCCCCGCTCTCCCCGCGAACGCAACGACGACCGCTGGCGACCAGCGCCGCGTAACGCCAGGCTCAGCGACCTTCATTCAGTCCATCTTCAAACCGGTTGCAAACTAGCCGTCAACATCCCCTCTCGCGCTCCGGGTTCACGCTGATTGAGCTCGTCTGCGTCATCGTCATCATCGGCGTCATCGCCTCCATTTCCGTTGGAGCCTTTGATTCGCTAAAGAACCGCGCCAGAAGGCTCAACTGCGTATCCAATCTGAAAAGTTTGTACGGTGCCGCTGCCGCGCACTTGAGCGACAAGGGCCAGTGGCCCCAAGTATCAGCACGCCTCATTAATCAATCTCCCGGAGAGTACACCTCCCGATGGCTAGATGCGCTCAGTCCCTACGGCATCACCCTCAAACAGCTGACCTGTCCAGCTGCAGCAGCTTCACGAAGGAATCGCGAGTCAGATAATCCTGCTAAGCCAGATTTCGTCGATTACATCGCCACGCCCTTCGGTAAAGGAGCAGACACACCCTTCAGATACCTAACTCAGCCTTGGTTTGCCGAGACCACTGGCTCACACGGCAAAGCCAACCTCCTCATCCTCGGCAACGGTGAAGTTCAAGAGCTCTCCGAAATCATCCGAAGTCTGACAAGTCCAGCTCCCCGTTAAGACACGCCTAAACTGGCGTCGCAACCAAATCGTAGACCTGCGCCTTTGTGACCTTAACGTTCACAAAAACCCCAGGGACAACCGGTCGGTCAAGAAACACCCGTCCGTCAATGTCAGGAGCATCCCACGCACCTCGAGCCACTGAGTCCGTCTCACTGAGAACCCTCAGCACCTTCCCCACTTGCGCGTCGGCAATCTCCTTTGCAATCCGTTGCTGAACCTTCATCGCCCGCGCATACCGCTTCTGACGAACCTTGGCCGGAATCTGTCCCTCCATCTTAGCCGCCTTCGAGCCCTCCTCCTGAGAGTAAGTAAAGACACCAAGACGCTCAAATCTGCGGCGCTCAATGAAATCAATCAGGTAGTCAAACTCCTCATCGGTCTCCCCAGGGAATCCAACAATAAAGGTCGTCCGTATCGCAATCCCCGGAATCCCAGCTCGAATCCGATCAATCAGATTCTCAATGTGCTCGGACGATGTCTCCCTCTGCATCACTTTCAGAAGTCTTGGGTGGATATGCTGCAGCGGCATATCGATGTACCGACACACCTTCTCATTCTGAGCAATCGCTCGAATGAGTTCGTCACTCCAGTGCGCAGGGTGGGTGTAAAGCAATCGAATCCAGAAATCCCCTTCAATCTCACCCAACTCATCCAACAACTGAACCAACGAATCCCCACGCCCAGAGTCCACCGGCTGCCGAGGACCCGCCTTCTCCGCCCAGCGATCCATCCCGAAATAGGTCGTATCCTGAGAAATCAAGTTAATCTCCCGAACGCCCTCCCCGACTAATCCGCGCACCTCCCGAACAATCGAATCAATCGGACGAGACCGATGCCGACCTCGCATCTGCGGAATCACACAAAAAGAACACGGATGATTACACCCCTCGGCAATCTTCGTGTAAGCCGTGTGCCCCGCAGTCAAACGCACCCTCGGCGTGTCCCAATCAGGGATGTAAACCGGCTTCTTAGTCACCAAATCGACCGGCATCGGCTCGTCCGACGCCGCTGCAGCAGGCCGATTCATCACCTCTCGAATAATTCGCCCAGCATCTGCCACCTGATCCAACCCCATGAACGCATCAACTTCGGGAAGATCCACCGCCAACTCCTTGGAAAACCGCTGCGCCATGCATCCCGACACCACCAACCGCTGTCCTTTGCGCCGCTTCCCTAACCCCCTCGACTGGTGGGCCTCCAAAATCGCTTGAACCGACTCCTCTTTTGCCGAATCGATGAAAGCACAGGTGTTCACAATCAAGACATCCGCATCCGTCTCGTTGTTCACAATTTCCATCCCCTCCGCTCGAATGCCTCCCAGCATAATCTCCGCATCCACCAAGTTTTTTGCGCAGCCCAGGCTAATCATTCCCACTTTGACGACCGAATTACTCATTGTCCCTTCGTTGTACGCCGACTGACCCAAACCGGAAAGAGCAGTCTTCGAGAGACCGGCCAACGTTGCGTTGTCAAAGTGCCGCAATGCCGTTACTTTATTGTAAGTTCCCCCCCCCAATGGTCCTCTCCCTCGGCTCAAATCTGACTAGCGATCCATCGCTCCGCGCGATGTCTCGTTTCTCAGACCAAATTGGGCGGAGCATGCAACGCATCGGCTCTGGGCGCAAAATCAACCTTTCGACCGACAACCCCAGTGGCTCCGGTGTCTCACTCAATCTCTCCAGCCAGCTGCGCCGCTACCAAGCCATCAAAGACGGCATCGCCAATGCCGCTGGGCTTGTTCAAGTGCAAATTGGCGCTCTCTCGGATATCCAACGCCTTCTGACCCGTGCTGAAGTCATCGCCATCAACTACAAATCACCGTTCCGGTGGCAGATGGAAACCCCGAAAAAGAAGTCCTCGGTCAATCAAAACCCAAACTTCGGCGGGGCGGGTGCAGGGGATTTCGGTCCCGTCGAGGGAGGCGACTTCGGCGGCAGCACCGCATCCCTCATCATCGATAACCTCGAGTGGTCGAACATTTCGCCATCCGGAACCTCCTCGCCCACTGGCGTGAGATCAACGATTCAAGGCCTTCTCAAATCCGCTTTCAACGGCATCAAGCTGTTCAGTGAATCCAATACCGAGCTGCTCAAGGTCTACACCAACCTAGAAAGCTCAAGCTTCGTCAACGTATCACGCCCCGGACTTCAAGACCAAATCGCACAACTGCGAACCCTCGTCGAGGACATCGACGACGTCTCCTCAACAGCATTCGAAGGAACCGTCAAAAATGCCAAATCGGAAGTCGAGGACGTCCTGACCACCAAGGCCTCGGACCTGAGACTCCTCCAAGATTTTGTGGACCAGATGGCAGCGCGAACCTCGTCAACCGAACGTAACCTCTCACGCATTCAAGACACCGATCTCGCTGCAGAAGCCGTCTACAAAACGCGCAGCATCATCGGATACCTCGCCTCGAGTGCAATGCAAGCGCAAGCCAATGTCCGTCGCGACATGGCTCTGAAACTCATTGTTTCTTAGCCCTCCACCCTCTAGGCCCTCTGGTTCCTCCGGGGCCAATATCACGCCATTCTATCGTCCCGAAATCTTCCGGACTGGTCGCCCGAACACCCACTCCAATCCGCGGGCCAACCGCTCCTCAAGGTACGCACTGTGCCCCCCAGGCGACTCGTAAAACTCAACCGCTGGGTGCCTCGGCAAAGCCTCCTTTAACGCCCTCGCGCCCAACTGCGCCTTGAACTCGTCCCGCTCCGCCCCATCAAGGTAAATGCGTTGATCCGAGGAGAAAACCGAGGCATCGCGGCGCGCCATCACCACCGGATCCTGCTCTAACCACTTCGCCCAAACATCGTCCCGCCAACGCCCCTTCTCATCGTACAACCACAGAAACTTGCCCGGTGCCTCCGTTCCCACAGGCGCGTACGCCGCCGAAAGCCCCATCCAGATTCCCACCATCCCATCGCTCGGCCTCCGCCCGCCAGTCCCCAACGCCGAGTACGCTTCCACATCCGCCGGACGCACCGCTCGCATCGAGGACGTCATCGATAAGCCCTTGTGCGTGACCTCAAAATCCGTATCCGGAGAAAGCGCCACCACCGAACCAATCCGCCCCTTCTCCCGCATCGCCAATCGCAGCGCCCCAAACCCGCCGCTCGAATGCCCCGCCAAAATCCGGTCCCGCGCAGCCGTAGGCGCACCGTACTTTTTCTCAATCAACGGAATGACCTCATCCAAAACATAATCTGCGTACCGTCCTTGCGCCGGACTATTCAGAAACTGACTCCCCCCAAAACGATTTCGCGCGTCAACGACCACCAAGCGAACCGGCAGTCCCCCCACGGCCAGTTTCGGTAAAGCACGAATGAATCCCCCCCCGGCCCCGTGTAAATATTCCTCCGACCCTCCGCCATACCCAGGAAGGTAATAGAGCGTCTTCATCCCCTCGCCTCCAGCCAGCTTCGGCTCATACACCGCCGCAATACGCGCAACCGGGTCCCCCAACGGGTTCCCGCGCAACGTCTCCCCAGGAATCGACACCGGAACAAAACCAGCGCCCCTCGCAACCACGCCGCACACCGCTCCCCAAAACACAACGGCCATCAACCGAGCCCAACTACCTCCAAACTTCAGCTTCATAAGCGGAGAAAAGCCAATCCCGCGCCTCCGTCACCGCTTTCTAAGACGCCGCTCTCCCGTCCATCACACGCGCATGATGAAACAAGTACTGCTGCGCATAACCCCCGTACGGACCAAACCCCGATTCGCAGAACTTCCTCACCGCCGCCGCACTCGCCCTCCGCCGCCCCGCCAAAAACGACTCCCGCACAATCCGGTCAATCCACACATCCACCGGCACCGCCGCCAACCGCTCATACCCGAACAACATCACACAGTTTGCCACCTTCACCCCAACCCCAGGCAACCCGCACAACGCCTCGCGTAAATCTCCATCCGAAAGACCCCTCCATCCCTCTAAATCCGCCTCACCCGACGCCACACGCTCAGCCGTCCTCCACAAGTTCGGTGCCCGATAACCCAGCCCGCACTCCCGCAACGCAGCCTCACCCGCTTGAACGAGTCGCCCAGCCTCGGGATACGCAAACACATCCCCCACCACCGTCCCAAGCCTCTTCCCAAACCTTCCCCGCAAACAGTGCGACATCGCGCTGATATGCGACACCCGCTTCATCGACGACGTGATGAACGCCGCAAGACACTCCCAAAGCGGCTGACGCAGAATGCGCATCCCTCCGCATGCCGCAACCGCCGCCCGAAGCCGCGGATGATCCGGGAACGACCGATGAATCACCGCAATCTCATGATCCAGCGCCAAGTAACGCTCCGCCAACAGCCTCGGTATGCCGCACCCACGGAGCACCTTCCCTTTCTGACACAGCCATCCCCCAACCCCCTCGATAACCCCCTTCCAACCATCCCCTTCCGCCACCCAGTGAAACGCCTGCCCGCTGTTGAGCGTCAAACCCAAATCGAAAACATCCTCGCCCCCAAGCTCCACCACCCACTCTGAATCTCCAGCCTCAGTCACCTCAGTGGTTCCCGCACGTCTGGCAGGTTTCATCAGAAAAATCGTCGTCCACCGGTACCCGACCCACCTCAAACGTCTTTCCCACCATCCTCAAAATCCGGTCCTGAATGCTCTGAACGCCCTGCTGCGCCTCCGCAAACTCCACAATCACCGCTTTCTCCAACGCTGCCTTTCGAAGCCCCTCGTAATGCCCCACCTCTTCCTCCGT
>JACCEC010741452.1_pt1 | contig 13713 bp, 18 predicted proteins | sample 7450121 | NCBI WGS metagenome assembly JACCEC01 (sample SAMN15323455, study PRJNA562643) | freshwater metagenome | isolation source: river surface water | place: USA:Blue River Watershed | collected 2017-08-18 | reverse complement strand
TTCGATTGTTTTATCCCAACACCATTTAAAGTGTCCTTGTTGGTCGTATTCAGATATTAACACATCTTCACCCAGATAGGTGTCTTCAATTAAATCATGTATAGATAACAAAAAGTCGTAAAAAAGTTCTGTTTTTTCACGACTTATGTTATATGCTCTATACCAAATATCTATTTGATGTTTGTAGCTTTCTGACGATATAAACTCTAAATACCCTTCTTTATTTTCCATATTCTCTTCATTTAAAATATAAGAATAAAAGAAAACAAAAAGAAGAAATTATTGAGTTTTCTTGTCATATGAAGCAATTTTTTTCATTTTACCGATTTCTTCATTTAATAAATCAGTAAATTTAAAAGTTGATTCATTGACATTTTTAACCGGTTGTACATCTTTGTTGTACATTGGTGCCTCTTCTTCTTTTTTATCTTTTCTTAATACTTTCTTTAGTAGATTTTTTCCTGTGTCAGATTTGATTACGTTTGCAGCGTCTTGTGAATTACCCATTAATTTGTCACCTTCTAATGACATCTTAAGTCTTTTTTTGAAATTTTCACTTGGTTCAGTATCATAATTTAAATCTTCCATTCCACCACCTCTATTGTCTGCAACCTCCTCATCTTCTTTCTCACTATTCACTCTAGCAACCTTTTCACCTTTACCAATTGGTTTTGGGAATTCAGGGTTATCATTATTGTCAAATGAAGAAGCCTTTTTTAATTTGTCTGCAACTTCATTTGCATGTGCTTCATTATCTTTCTTAGATTGTGTTTGTGCCTTTTTTGTTACATCCATACCTGGAACTGATTCACTAACAATCTTTTTAATCATCGTTAACATTTGTGATTCTGTTAAACGAAGAACCTTTTTCTTTTTAGATTCCATCAATTTAGAACCACATTCAAGACATATACCTTCTTTCATTTCACCACCACATTCATTACACATATCATCACCTTCCTTCATGTCTCTTAATTTTTTAAAGTCGTCAGAATCAATCTTACCATTGTTATTTGCATCGATTTTTTCTTGGTCTCCTTTTAATTCTTCTTTCATTTCAGAATCACCACATTCCATACAGTCTTCTTTGTCACCTTCAGCCCATTCACCTTCATTTAATTCTTCTTCAGACAATTGATTCCAACATTCTTCAACATCGTATTCTTTACCGTCTACTGTGAATTTTTCTTTTCCAGATTCTTTAGCCTTTAATAATGCGTCAGTAAACATGTTACCTTCCATTGGTTCTTGATTTTCCATATTGTGATTTTCTTTTTCTTCTAATTCTTCACCCATTTCATCTAATTTATCAATCATGTCAGAGTGTGAATCGTACTCACCCTTTTCGATTATTAGTTCACCGGTGTGTTTTGCTTTATAATCTGGTAGTGCCTCTTCAGCTTCCTTTTCACTGTTGAAGGTTGCAATGGGTTCACCATCCATCATTATATGATATACATCTTTTTTACCATTACTGATTTCTTCTGAGATTATATTTCTAACCTCATTAGTGATGGTATTTTCGATAATTGTGGTAATGTCTGATAGTTTCATACTAAATAAATATCTGTTTTATTTCTTTTAATACAATTTTTTCCACTTCACTGTATGGAATACCCAATTTTTGTGAAGTTTCTTTAATTGCTTCGGTTAAACCCTCTATTTCTAAAAGTTCTACCGCATTAATATCCCCCTGATTACAATAGGGGTATTTTTTACATTTTTCTTTAATTTTTATATATACCCCTTCAGGTCCACCCCATTTAGGGAAGTTTTTGTCTTTAACAGCTCTACTAGATTTTATACTTTTTTCACCACTAATTTTTAAAGGATTTTTTCTACCTTTTGTCCCACCAAATAATGGGACATCGTATCCACCGGCTGACGATGCATCCATGGCCTCTGTGAACTCCTCTTCTTCATTTACGTTATACTTTTTTGTATTGTGTTGCCTGTATAAGTCTTTCTTAAGTATTGGTGTACTTAAGATTGGTCCTACAAATGAACCTGACGAATCTGCACCCATTGATTCTTTTGTTTCTATTTTCTTTAATTCACTATAATAACTTGGGTCTTCCCATAGATGGTCCAACGCGATTTCTTTTGCCTTATCTTTATCATTGGTGTGTTCCATTTCCACTTTCAAACCCATTTTAAGTTGTTCTTTTAACGAATCAACCATATTATTAATGTGGTAATATCCCTTAGCATCGTGTTTCTTTGCTATTTGTACCAATGTTTTATTATCTGCTAACCCACCTTTAATTTCTTCACTTTCGTTCATTGTATCGATTTTAGCAATAAATACTTTAGGGTTAATCCCCATTGCCGACGCAGTTGATAATCTTGTGTTACCAGCAACCAAATGATATCGGTCACCGAAATTTATGATTAGTGGTCTTTTATATGTTCCCTTTTCAATGGATTTTTTTAATTTTTCAGGGTTAGTCTTATTGTATCTTTTAGCAATACCAAAAACCGCCTTCCAATTATCTTTAGTGATTTCGTTAGATTCTGTATTCTCTAATTTTTTCCAAATTTCGTCTGTTAACGTTGTTTCAGATGATTTATTAAATGCATCAACAAGTTGGTCGACAGTGATTTCGATGTTCTCATCACGACTAAGGTCTTGGACAACTCTTTGTAGTTCATCCATTTCACTTTCTAAATCAGGTCTATTTTTCTTTTTATCTAACATTTTTTAAAGCTGATTCCCAAAAAGACTTTCTTTGCCACAAAGTCTTGAATAATTCAACTACAACCTTAGTTGATAGGTCAACGATTTTATCGTCAATTTTTTTAGTACCAAGTTCGTCCTGTATCATCTTAATTACAATCTTGTGTGCATTGGTTGACGACATGAAATCTTTGATTTCTTTTTTTGTAATTCTTTCAATCTCTTGTTTGTCTTGGGTACTTAAAGCCATTTTAGTTTGTTTTTCTTTGTCTAATCATTGGTTCAACAGCGTCTTCAAACGTCAATTCGAACTTAACAAGTTTATCTAATGTTTCCATCACTTCAGGGTGTAACATTAACATATCCGCATTAATATATAAACCACTCTCTTCGCCAGCTATTAAAACAAAATTTATATCTAAATCAGGGATTGAACCGTCTAATCTTATTTGTGATTCTCCGATGGTAAAACCAGGTTTTAAATCTGCAATTTGTGATACTTGCTCTCTAAATGAATCAATTAAACCTGATAATGAGGTTTTTTCGTCATCCATTAATTTAATGTCTGCACTGTCTGTAGATGACAATTTAACATCTACATCGTTAACAACACTTATATCATCTTTTAATGGTTCTGTGCTAACTTCTGGTTCTGTTTGTTCCGATAACGTATTAAACGATGTTCTATTTTCATTAAGTCTCCTTAATGTGTTTAACATCCTTTTTGTGTCATCATATTCCTTTATTAGTTTCTTTTGCATGGTTAAATAGTTTTCTAAAATTAAACGAAGGGTTTATATCTGTATAAATATTTGAGAAATTGGATTTACATACCACCCCATTGAAATTTGTGATTCTTTCGATATATCCCTGAGATGGTACATGTTGTTTAAAAATATCGTGTTGGTCACATAGGTGTTCACATAATTCGGAAATGACCTCCATTTGATTGTCGTTGTATCTATCCCAAAAATAATAATTTCTCCAATTTCGTATGTATGGTTCTGACCTATATGGGTCACCAATCCAATTATTAAAAAGTCCCGTGATGGTATTTTTATTTAACCATCCGAGATTTTCTACCGCAATTTTAATGATTTTTTTATCGATTTTGGGGTCACCGAAAGTGTGTGAACTGTAATTGGTATCATATAGTTGATACACCATACCCAATTTTGTAATTAAAAAATGTGGGATATCGTCAAATTTACCATTTTTACGATATTTTATTTTATTAATAAAATCGTCCGCTCTTCTTTGTGTATCGTAAAGTAAAATTTGAGTTTTCTTAGATTTTCTTCGGACTATATTTAATTTCTGTTTATCTAAAACGTCTACGTCGTGTGTTACCAACATTTCTTGATACTATTTTCTTTACCACCTCCGTGGGTGTTGGTGTGATTAAATCACCACTTTGAGGTTCGTTTATTACAGGTATTTCAATATCATCCATTTCCCAATACAAATCATCGTTTGTCATCATCGAGTCTTGGGGGACCGAAGGTGAGGATTGAATATCTTCCGTGTTTAAGTGGAGGTTTATGACCTGTACTTCTTCTTCTAAGAATTTTTTTTTTCAGTCGTATCTTCTATTGAAACGACTTCGGTTGGGGTGTTCTCTATTTGTGGCACCTCGATTATACTCTCAATTGGTGTACTTAATTCTTCGGGTGTTGATAATGGTTCGGGAACTTGTTCTTCCCAATATTGTTGCTCCAATTCTTCAGTCCAACCTTCTTGTTCAGGTATTTCAAATTCTTCTGTTGGTGTTTCTATTGTTTCGGATAGAACTTCACTTATTTCACCCACCATTTCATTTTGGAAAATATTTTCCGTTTGAGGTTCTATAGTGGAAAAATTACTCTCTTCTTCCTCTTCTGTTGGTTCTATAGTGGAAAATACTTCTGATTCTTGTTCAAAATCATTAATATCTTCTGACTCCTCAACCAAAGTGACATCTATGTTAGGTATCTCATCATCACCAATTAGTTCTTCATTCGTTAAACCACCCCAATCATTATCTTCAGATTCTTTAATTAATGGATTATCAAATGGTTCATCATATAGACCTAACTTTTGGTCATATTCCATCATTCTAATTAAAGCCTCTCTTTGTCTTTCTTTATCGTCGGTTTCTACGATGTTTTCATTTATCGTTGATTCCTGTGATTCTCTTTTTTGTTTTATTTCTTCGGCTTGTTTTAAAATATCTTCTTCAGTCTTTTCTTTATATTTTTCCGCAGCCCTTATCAACTCTTCATTTGGTGAAGGGGGGTTTAATAAAATTTCCTCTAACTTTTTTAAATCGTTTTCAGATAATCTAACTTTAGAAACTTCCGCAACTAAATCACTCGCATCTATTTTATTTTCTTCATTCGGAGTTTCAATAATTTTTTTTCTATCTTCTTCACTAAATTTAACTAACATGTGAAGAAATGATAGTGATATTATTGGTAACATACCTCCAGCAAAAAACGCTAAAAATCTTTTATGACCAACAAAATCAGTTGGTTCGATACCCATAAACTCAACAAATGGTGACATTAAATCAACCCAATCTCTAAACATTTTTGCATTAATATCGATATATGAATAGGCGAAAAATATGTTACCAATAAATTGTACTAAAGTAACAATTGCAAATGGGAAATAAACTTTAGAACCCATATTCGCAGATATTGCGGCCAAGGCAGATAGTGCCGCAATTTCAATACCTATCGATAAATAAACAGACCATGATACTGGATTTGAAATCCCGTACCATTGTGTTACGTGTGAAATTGAAACAATTGCGACGGTAATGATTGGTACCAAAAACGCGGCAATTATTAATGTTTTATAATTTTTTTCTATCCAATTTTTCATTTAGACTCTTGTTCTTTTTTTAGATTCTCTTTAACAATAAAATGTAGTTCCATTAATTGAGGTCCTCTATCTTTTTGTGTAATCCAATTATCGTAAAAACTATGGATTGCAATTTTCTCATTTTTATGTGCAATCTTCATACTATCAATCATAGTAACATATTGTTTTTCATTTTTTTCTAACTTAGTCACCTTACTTGAGTTACTGCAAGAACGAAAAAAGAAAATAACTGTTAATGAAATCAGTATTTGTAGTTTATATGTTTTGATTAAATCAATTAACTTTTTCATAATATTATCTTTTATAAATAGTTTAGTAGTCCAAAACTCTCGTTTCGGAGTTTTTTTATCGCTTTATCTCTTAGTTGTCTAATACGTTCTTTAGTACACCCAAATTCTTCACCTAAATCGTCTAAATTACATTCAACACCCGTGAGTCCATAATACTTTTCAATTATCGTTTTTTCTCTTGGGTCTAATATACTCAACATTAAATTTACCTTTTTCTTAATCTCTTCTGGTGAATTTATAAATTCCTCAGGGCTATCCGCATTTCTATTAGGTATTAAATCAATTAATTGGTCCCCTTCTTCATTTATTTCACTAAATAATCCAACACAATACGGTAAATTTTGACCTACAACGTCATCTTCTTTTTTGTATAAGTACGAATCTTCTTCAGATACTTCTTCTTTTCTTTTTGCCTTCTGTGCTTCTTGAACAAGGTTTGAAGGTATTCTAATAGTTCTTGCATTATCATTTAAGGAAGCCATGATAGATTGTCTAATCCACCAAACTGCGTATGATATGAATTTATTTCCGGTTGTTGGGTCGAATTTCTCCGCAGCACGAATTAAACCAATATTACCTTCCGAAATTAAATCCATAATATCTAAACCTTGGTTTTGATACATTTTTGCAACAGAAATTACAAATCTTAAATTACCAACAATAAGTTCGTCAAATAACTTATTCTTTTCCTTTAAGGTAATTTCTTTTCTTTCAAGTTCTTTAAAAATTTCCTCTTGTCTTTCGTGACTAATAACGGGAATCTTACGGATGTCTTTGATATACTGTTGTATCTCTTCCGTACTAATGATAATTGATTTTTTCATTGTGAAAAAGTTTAGGGTGTTTGTTACAGTATAAAGATACAAAAAATTTTTGATTATTTAAAACCATCAAGGAAATTTTTTTCATCTTCACTTAAACTGTCCAATCCTAACTTTTCAATTTTCTCTAAAACCTCATCTAAATCAAACCTTACCGGTTGTTTTAGGTATTCAATTTTAACTGACATGTTTTCAGTTACAGGTTTAAAAATAAAGTCTTTTAACTTTTCGGGTAAGTGTGCGGTCACAATTTTGTCCATTGGGAATAAAAAATAGAACTTTATTGTGTCCAAAACCATAACTGATACCAAATCTTGTGCAATGACACTATGTTCAGATTCTGAATCAAATATAACGATTATATTATTTGATGAGTCGTTTTCGATAACATATCTTAAAGCTTTAATTGAGGGGATTTCTGTTAAAATCTCCATACAAAAAAACTCAATTTCTTCATGGTCTTCGAATAAACCATAAATGAATAACATGTAACTCACCATGTGTTTTATTTCTTTTTTAAGTTAATTTTCCAATATACCCCACCTCCTAAATATGGTGTAAGTATTCCACTATTGTCATTAATAACAGTATTGTTAACACCAACACCTAACTTATATATTTTTTCAGTTTTAGTTTTATACATAAGCCCAACACCTAAATTACTCATAAAATTTCTTTTATCAAAATTGGCATCGATACCGAAATATAACAAGGGTTTTGGTGGTTCAGGGATTCTTAACGTATCTAAAACTACTTGTTTTTTAACCTTAATATTACTATAGGTTCTTGAAAGTACTTTGTTTTCACTAATAACTTCATTCACCACTAATGTACCTATATTATTTGGTAGTGTTAGTGTCTCTTTTAAGTTGTTTTTTTCATAAAAAACTTTCAATATCCCTAAAGTATCCACATTTTGGTAAACGGGTACATTCACTAATTTTTCAACTTCTACCGGTACCTCGACTTCTACTGGTACCTCAACTTCAACCTCAAAAGGAATAGTATCATGTACAGGATATGGTATCGAATCTTTTACAGTTTCATACTTAACTCTGTTAGGTAATATTCCCTTTGGGTTAATAATTGATAGTCCTAAAAGTATAATAAGAATTACAATTATAATGTTTCTTATTTCAAAAATTTTCTTCATTACTTTAATAAAAGAGCAGATGTTGCTATAATACCAACAAATGAACCAACTTTATATAGGAACGTTTTTCTTCTCTGTCCTTTTAGTTCTTTTAATAAACTTTCGGATTTTTGTCTTTCAAGTGAAAATTGTTCATCTTTTTTTGAAATTATAAGTTCCAAATTATTTATTTTTTGGTCCTTTAGTGTGTCCTTTTGTTTAAACAATGTTATTTGTTCGTCTTTTAATAATATTGTTTTGTTAAGGTCAGCAATTTCAAGTTGTGCACCATCACCTTTAATTAAGTCTTTAATGACCAATTTTGCCACAGGAACCTTTAATGCCACAAGAGTATCAATGTTGGTCTTTGTAACGTTCTGTGAAAAACTTTTCAAGGTCAGAAAAGTTAAAGTTGTTAACAGAATCAATTTTTTCATTTGTTTGATTTTTAATAATTGTTATGTTTTTTGTCACTTTTTCAATATCCCCGTCGATATTGTTAATGTCACCATCGATTGTGGTGATTTTCTCAGTTATTTTTTCATTTACCACTTCAATAGAGTCTATTTCATTTTGAATTGAGTCTATTTTGGCGTTATAAGCTGAAACATCAGTTTTGATTCCATTCATTTGGAATATTGAATATCCGGCCAAAATGACGATAATAACGAGTAAAATGTCTTGTTTGTTTATTTTCATATTGAACTTTAATTTATAAATATTTTAAAATAGAGAAGGGGACCAATAGTCCCCTCTCTTTTATGTTACTTATGTCCAATTATTACTTTTTTTTCTTAACAATTTCGTCAATAATACCATATTCTAACGCTTCTTCAGCACCTAACCATAAGTCTCGACTTGCATCATTTTTTACGGTTTCAGCGTCTTTACCACAATATCCACCCAATAGTTCAAATAATGTGTCGTTAATCTTCTCCCACTCTATCATTGTGATACGAGCATCTTGAATGTTACCACCAGCACCTCCTGATGATTGGTGTAACATGGTACGTGAAAATCTTAAAGAACCTCGTTTACCTTTAGTACCTGCACCAAGTAAAACCGAACCCATAGACGCCGCCATTCCTGTGTTTATAGTACGAATATCAGAATTAATATACTCCATCACATCTACCATAGATAAACCCGACTTAACAGACCCACCAGGACTATCAACGTGCATTGTAATGTCATTATGGTCAATACTGTCCAAAAACATTAATTGAGCCTGTACGATGGTTGACATGTGGTCATTTACTTCACCCGCAACCCAAATAATTCTCTCCATCATTAAACGTGAGAATACATCCATAGCAGTTACATTTAATTGTCTTTCCTCCAAGATATATGGGGTTAAACTACTTTCAATCCTTTTGTTGTAATAATCCATCCCTAATGAACTAATACCTCTGTCTTTGGCAAATAAACCAAAATCTTTATAATCTCTTGGGGTCATATAATAAGTTTTTAATGTTTTACAAATATATAATTTTTTATTTAAATCAAGAAATTTTTGTTGTTACAAAATCAATTGATGACACATTTTCCTCTTTTTTAATCATAATAATATTGTCTGACCAATTACGTACCAATGGGTTATGAGAAATTACTAATATATGTTCAAAATAGTCTTTTATCTTTTTGAAGAATTCTCCCACCATTTCTAAATTTTCATCGGCAATCTTACCGAATACTTCATCCATCACCACGATATTTGGTTTTGGAAGTGAGGAGATTTTAGTTAAAACACTTCGTAATGCCAATGATGATATTGTTCTTTCATATCCTGAACCTGAATTTAATGGTTTCACCACTCTGGTTTCCGTATCAATCATTATAAACTCAACTTCATTCTTATCGTTAACATTTAGTTCTAATATAAAATGACAACTATCAACCAATAATCTATATAACTCATGATTTAATAGTGGTATCATGTTTTTCATTATGATTTTGGAAATACCATTTTTACCATAGATTGTTAGATAAACTTTAAAAACTGCAGATAATTCTTCCTCAACTTTAATTTTTTTAATTAAATCATTATTGACTGAAATTTTACCATTCATTGTGATGATGTTATTTCTATGTCTTTCGATGAATGTGTTGGATTGTTTTATATCTGCATTTGCCGTCTCAATCTTAGCTCTGAGTGCAATGATTTCGGCATCAATCTTTTGATTCTCTTCTAATTTTTTCTTATTACTTTCGTAATTGTTTAATTTATTTTGTTTTAAATCAATTTCTAATTGTTTTTGTTCTACCTCTAATTCATAACGAGCCTTACGAAGTTTGTTTTTTTCATACGTATCAAATTCAGTCTTTAATTGTGTGAAAGAACGAACTTCCTCTTCTTTATTTTCAATTTTAGATTTTAATTCTGAAATCTTCTTTTCAAGGTCCTCAATCTCTTTTTTTATTTTTTCAATTTCATCGGTATGGTCTACATCTTCTAACGGTCGATTACATGTTGGACAAATAGAGCCCTCTTCAAATTGTTTTATTAATTTTTCTTTACTCTCGATATCTTTTTGTGATATGAATAAATCACCTCTTATTTTATTGATGAGGTTATTTAATTCGTTATGTTCATCTTCATCGTAATATTTTGAAGGTTCTTTAACGTCAACCGATTCAGCATTTACTTTACTATTATCCTGTTGTTTAATTAAATCATCAATTTCTTTTTGTAGGAAGATTGGATTTGTTTTGATTAACTCTTGGTCGATATCATTATTTCTCGAACCTAATGTTTCATCCCTTTTCTTCTCCATTAACTTAAGGTTTTTTTCAACGGTTTTTAATTCCGATTCCAACCTTTCAATTTCATTTTCCGAGTTTGTAATACTATCCCTATGGTTAGTATTGTCAATTTCTAATTGTGTTATATTATTGGTATTCGAAATTAAATTTCGAGACCATTCATTATACATTTCTTTTGCAACATCTTCCTTTACTTTTAAACTTTCTAACCCTAAAAATTTAACAAGTATTTGACCCCTGGCTGTCGGTTTGGATTCGATTAATTGTTCCAAATTATTACCAGTTGTCATAATGGTTGTAAGGAAATCTTCCTCAGTACCAATTGCTGAAGAAATGAAACTTTCAGTTTCTCTTCTTTGTTCTCCTGTTAAGTTTTCAATTGTACCATCGATATTCTTTTTATAGAACTCAAGTTTGTTTGTTACATTATATTCCCCTGATTTTGTTTTCTTTCTTGATACTTTTCTTTCAATTACATAATCATCACCATCAATCGTTATTTCACCTCTAACAACTACATCATCTTTATCGGTGAACTTATTAAAAACCTCACCGATTGTTTTGGTTTTGGTTGTTGAGTTGAAAAATAAAAACATAAGTAAATCAACGGATGCGGTTGACTTACCACCAAAATTCTTAGGTGTGGATTCAATAACTGTAATACCATCTAAATTGGTGTAATCAATCTCATTGTTATCACCGAAAGAAAGAAAGTTTGAAAACTGTATTTTTTTAACGAACCATTTATTGTATCTAACTTTATTTTCGTTTTTCTTATCAATATCGACGTTTACCTTATTATCTAACCTATCAATTAATTCCCATTTAACATCAATCTTATTTTCTTTAATGAAGTCTTTCATTAACTGTTTTTGATACTGATGGTCTAAGATATTATCGGATGCCTCTAACGACTCTAATTTAATTTCAGATGTGTTTGTTAGGTTTTTAGTTATTACTTGAATATTCTTACCCTTATATTTGTCTTGAAAATATGATTTTACCCTCCTGATTTTTTCAGGTGTAAAATTTTCGGGAGTATCCTCCCATGTCACTTTTATAAATGGATTATTATATTTCATGTGTTTAGTCTATTACCCAAGTACCGTTTATTAAATTATAAGTTTCAACATGTTCTTTTCGAAATGAAAGCCAATCTTCCATTTCATTACTATTATTTGGTATAAACTTACTTCTTATAAGTTTATTTTCATCTCGTATTGTTTCGGGTCGAATAACTATCATTTGTGTAAAATCCTTATTTGACCTTACAAAAATATTTTTATCAAATGATGGATTATGTCTTTCTTTATTATAACGAGTATAATACTCCATCCAATATTTTTCTTTCCTAATCGGAATGTTTATTGTTTGAAACTCATGACCTGAAAGGTACGAATAAGTTTTATTTTTCCAAAAACACCCGTTCCATCCACCTCCTTCAACTTCAACCCCTAAATCGGTTTGTGTGGTCCCCGTTAAGTCGATTACTTTCATTTCGTGAGGGGTTTCAGTTAACAATACATTAAAAACCAATTCAAAAAATTCGGTAACGGCTTTTCTGACGGGTCCGTCATTATAACTCGTACCTCTTAAAAATGCCATTAAAAATTTATTATTTATCTACCTTCCTCGAAATATTCGACGATGGCATTTATTGACCATACAACTCCTGCAGTATACATACCGTCGAAGAATAGTCCCACAAACCAATTAACATCACATATTGATGCGGTTAATCCACCTAAAACTAATGACATAAAAAACCCAACCCATGTTGATGTACATAAAGTACAACTAATTAAGTCACCAAAAAATTTGGATTTAGAGATTATCCATTGTCTAGTCGATTCAAATATTGAACCCCAAACAAGTATTGACGTCATCCCATATGCTGCAAATGACCATAAAACTAAGTAAAACATAATATTATTATTTTTATAAATTATACGTAAAATAATGAGAAAAAAGAAATTTTTTGCCGGATGTTATTCCGAATATAAACTTCCCAAATCACTGTTTTTCATGTATTTCGCTTTATTGAGTTTATTTAAAGAATCGTTAATTTTATCTAATTGTGATTTTAATTCTTGATTTTCCATTTTTAGTCGTTCGATTTCATCATCATCTCTAACGATTCTGTCAACAGGAATCTCTTTTATAACCTCAACAATTTTTTCTACAGGTACTTCCTTGATGATTTCTTTGGTTACGACCTTAGTGTCTCCTTTAATTTCTATCGGAACTTCTTTAATTACCTCAACAATTTTTTCTACAGGTACTTCCTTGATGATTTCTTTGGTTATTATTTTCTCAACAGGTACTTCTTTTATCACCTCTACAATTTTCTCGACCGGCACCTCTTTAATAATTTCCTTTATGACTTCTTTCTCAACAACTTTTTCTTTATATCCATTTAACGGAGTTTCGGGATATTTTAAAAAAGAGAACCCTCTATTGAATGTTTCTTTTGCCAATTTTTCGACATCAGTAATGTTGTTTAATTCACAATAAAGAATAAACTCATTATCCAAGGTTAAGGAGCTCTTCTTTTTCATTTTCAATATCTTTAATGTCTGTTATTCTAAAGTGTAAAAACGGTTGTTCATTTTCCAAATCATGGAATGTATATTCATCATTTTCAATGTCGTATATACCATAACCATGATGTTTAATCGTTTCACCAAAATTCTGTTGAATTAATGAACCAACCATTATACCTTTCCCATCATTTGGTAACTTAAACTGTTGTCTTTTATGGATGTCTCCACATAATAATAAATCCAAATCAACAAAATTCAATCTATCATATCCATCTTCAAATTGGAACCCTAAATCTGTGGACATTCCTTGAATTGGTCCGTGAAAAAGTCCAATGTAGAATTTCCCTTCCTCTTTTTTGAATTCAGGTTTTTCATTATGTTGATAAAGTGAATATACCACCCAATTGATAATATCATCTTGGTAAACACCGCTATCTTTGTAATAAACAATATTATCATCGTTTAATAACTCAACAACGGGTGTAATACTATCTAATCTTTGGGTGTTGTTCTCTAAAAAATCATGGTTACCCGGTATAATTACAACCTTACCATATGATGTTAATTCTTTCAAAAACCAACTAGTTAAAAGAAGTTGTTCATTCGAGATATTAATTTTTTG
>JACCEC012586161.1_pt1 | contig 13715 bp, 13 predicted proteins | sample 7450121 | NCBI WGS metagenome assembly JACCEC01 (sample SAMN15323455, study PRJNA562643) | freshwater metagenome | isolation source: river surface water | place: USA:Blue River Watershed | collected 2017-08-18 | reverse complement strand
GGTATCGAGGGTCTGGTGCACGTCTCTGAGATGGACTGGACCAACAAGAACGTCGCGCCTTCGAAAGTGGTGCAGCTGGGTGACGAAGTTGAGGTTATGGTGCTCGAGATCGACGAAGAGCGTCGTCGTATCAGCCTCGGCATGAAGCAGTGCAAGGCCAATCCGTGGGACGATTTCGCGATGTCGCACAAGAAGGGCGACAAGGTCTCCGGCGCGATCAAGTCGATCACCGACTTTGGCGTGTTCATCGGCCTGCCGGGCAACATCGATGGTCTGGTGCATCTGTCCGACCTGTCGTGGACCGAAGCAGGCGAAGAGGCCGTGCGCAAGTTCAAGAAGGGCGATGAGCTGGAAGCCGTCGTGCTGGCGATCGATGTCGAGCGTGAGCGTGTCTCGCTGGGCGTCAAGCAGCTCGAGGGTGACCCGTTCAACAATTACTGCGCAATGAACGACAAGGGCGCGCTGGTTCACGGTACCGTGAAGTCGGTCGAGCCCAAGGGCGCAGTGATCCAGCTCTCCGACGAAGTCGAAGGCTATCTGCGTGCGTCCGAAATCTCGCGCGATCGCGTCGAAGATGCTGGTACGCACCTGAAGGCAGGCGACAAGGTCGAGGCCATGATCATCAACATCGATCGCAAGGCACGCAGCATCCAGCTGTCGATCAAGGCAAAAGACAATGCCGAGACGCAGGAAGCCATGCAGAAGATGTCGAATGACTCCGCGGCATCGTCGGGCACCACCAGCCTGGGCGCGCTGCTCAAAGCCAAGCTCGACAACAAGGGCTGATCGGGACGACGCTGATGACAAAGTCGGAGCTGATCGCCCGTCTGGCCGAACGATATCCGCAGCTGGTCGCTAAAGATGCGGATTTCGCGGTGAAAACCCTGCTCGATGCAATGACCGATGCACTGGCCTCTGGCCAGCGCATCGAGATTCGCGGCTTTGGTAGCTTCGCGCTGAACAGCCGTCCGCCGCGGATCGGTCGTAATCCCAAGTCTGGCGATACGGTGATGGTGCCCGAGAAGCGGGTGCCTCACTTCAAGCCGGGCAAGGAATTGCGCGAGCGGGTGGATGCCATGGTCGGCCAGCCTATCCTGAATGATTGAGTCCTGACCGGCTTACCGGCAACGGCACCCCCCGGGGTGCCGTTTTTTTTGGGGGCCGTTTGCAAGCCGGAAAGGCCTTCCTTTTCGCGTACAATCCCCGCAAATCCGCTATGCCATGTCCGGGGGCATTTTTCCCATGAAGCTCATCTTCCGATTGTTTGCGCTGGCGCTGTTCATCGTGTTCTTCGACTTTGCGCTGAAGAACACCGATGAGGTCGTGCTGAATTTCTTCTGGGGCAGTCAGGCACGCTCGCCGATGATCTTGCTGCTGCTCGCGTTCTTCATTGTCGGTGTGGCCCTGGGCGTGCTGGCCATGATGACTACCGTGATGCGCTACCGGCGCGAACTGGTGCGGCTGAAGAAAGAGGCGGAGCAGAAGACGCATGATGCCGCAGTCGCTGCCCGGGTGCGGGAACAGCCGCCACCCCCGGAAACCATCATTGAACAGGTCGGCCTCTGAGCCACCGCGATCCCGACTCCCGAACTGAGCAGATCTTTCTATGGAATTTGAAACCTGGTGGCTTCTGGGCATACCGTTTTTCTTCGGTCTGGGCTGGATCGCGGCGCGCATCGACATTCGTCATGTGATCGCCGAATCCCGTAGCCTGCCCCGCAGCTACTACAAGGGCCTGAATGCATTGCTCGACGAAGATCCGGACAAGGCCATCGACATCTTCGTTGACATTGCCCGGCTCGACCCGGAAACCGCCGAGCTGCATTTCGCGCTGGGTAATCTGTTCCGTCGCCGTGGCGACATCGAGCGCGCGGTACGGGTTCACCAGAATCTGCTCTCGCGCCCTGATCTCTCGCCGGAAGTCGCCAGCAAGGCGCGTTACGAGCTAGGACAAGACTATCTGAAGGCCGGGCTGCTCGACCGCGCCGAAGAGACCTTTCATCAACTCGCTTCCACGCAGTACGCCAGTCAGGCCAGTCGCGCACTGCTGGAAATTTATCAGCGCGAAAAAGAGTGGAAGCGCGCAATCGATGCCGCGCTCGCCCTGCAGGCCTCGGGCGCGGGCGCCTATCAGAAAGAGATCGCCCAGTTCCATTGCGAACTGGCGCAGGATGAGCTGGTGCACGTGAACCCGGACGCTGCGCTGCAGACGCTGGAGAAAGCCCTCGCCCACGACCGAAACAATGTGCGCGCGATGATGCTGATGGGCGATGCGCTGATGGCTAAAGGCGATGCCGAGGGCGCGCTGCGCGCATGGCGTCGTGTGGAGCAGCAGAGCGTGCCTCATGTCGCCCTCGTGGCCCAGCGGCTGATGGACGGCTACCGCGCTGTGGGTCGCGCGCGCGAGGGTGTTCATCTGTTGAAGACCTATCTGGCCGAAGCGCCGTCGATCGACCTGATGGAAGTCGCTTTCAAGGCCGTGCTGGAGCTGGATGGCCCGGACAGTGCCAACCAGCTGGTGTCCGATGAGCTGAGAAGAACGCCCACCCTGTTGGGGCTGGACAAACTCATCGAGGCGCGGCTGATGTACGCTCCCCCCGAAGGTCGTGCCGAGCTGTCGCTGGTCAAGGGGCTCGTCGGTGGGTATGCGCAGAAACTCGCGCGCTATCGCTGCAGCCACTGTGGCTTCAAGGCCAAGCAGTTCTACTGGCAATGCCCGGGCTGCAGCCAGTGGGAAAGCTACGCGCCCCGGCGCACCGAAGAGCTGTCGATCATTAACCAGGGCTAGCAGCCTCATGCGCGGCCCGATGTCTCGGGACCGCGATGACCTCGTCTGACCTGATATCCGACGGATATCTGCGCGCCGGCCAGTGGCGTCACCAGCTGGCCGAGACGGTCGCTTCAGTACGCGTGCTTGTGGTCGGGGATGTGATGCTGGATCGTTACTGGTTCGGTGATGTCAGTCGCATCTCTCCCGAGGCACCTGTGCCGGTGGTCCAGATCAGGAACAGCGACGACCGGCTCGGCGGGGCGGCTAATGTCGCACGCAATGTGGTGTCGCTGGGCGCGCAGGCCACGCTGGTCGGCATTGTCGGCGCTGATGAAGCGGCCGAATGCCTGCAGGCGCTGCTGGTCCGTGAACGCATTACTGCCCGCTTGCAGGTCGATCCTGCTGTCTCCACGACGGTCAAGCTTCGGGTGTTGTCCCAGCGGCAGCAGATGCTGCGTATCGATTTTGATGCATCAGCGAACAAGACGGCTCCGCTCAATGACGACCAGCTCTTGCCGCTGCTGGCATCGCATGATGCGGTCGTGTTTTCTGATTACGCCAAGGGATGTATCACCGCCCCCGGCACATGGATTGCCGCTGCCCGACATCTGGGGCTTCATGTGATCGTCGATCCGAAAGCCAGCGACTTCAGTCGCTATGCCGGCGCGACCGTGCTCAAGCCGAATCTGGCGGAATTCATTCGTGCAGCAGGGCTCCCGGCCGATGAAGACGAACTCGCGGAAAAAGCGCAGTCCCTGCGGCGCTCACTGAATGTTGAATCCTTGCTGCTGACGCGTTCTGAACAAGGCATGAGCCTGTTCGACAGCCGGGGCGAGCATCATTTTCCGGCGCAGGTGAGAGAAGTTTTTGATGTGTGCGGTGCCGGTGATACCGCCGGTGCCGTGATGGCGACACTGCTTGCCGCCGGCATCGACCTGCGCCTGTCAGCCTGGCTGGCCAACCGCGCCGCCGGCATCGCCGTGTCGCGCACGGGCACGGCGGCAGTCACCATGAATGAGCTTGTCAATTCTCTGCAGTGACCGTGATCTTCTTGCTGAATCTGCGCTCCCGCCATTTCTGCATCGCGAGCCTCTGAGCTCAGTTGTAATCAGTAACGACCAGACTCTCGATACAAGTGGCGCCAGTCGTACGCCACCTCTTCATCCATTGTTGATTCAGGATTTTCCGGAAATCATTCCAATCTTTTTTGAGCAATCACATGCATCGATGGTCTGCAGCAAACTCCGACAAGCTTGATCGCTGATAGATCAATGTGTTCAGAAGCGCGAATTATGCAAATTAATCATGATTTCTTTCGTCACTTGAATGATGCTATTGCAGTTTAATACGATCCGGCATGACGGCGTTCTTGGAAAAACGTAATGTCGCCCTGTGCCGACGACAGACGGTATGGACTTTATAAGCAGTATTGTGAAGTATCTTTAATTTTCGATTGGAGAAAACTTATGCTGAGCAGAGTGGTGAAATTCATCGCGATTGCAGTATCGCTGTTTGGAATGCAGTACGCATTCGCTGCAGTTGAAATCAACACGGCAGATCAGGCGCAGCTCGATAGCGTCGCGGGTATTGGCCCGGCCACCTCGCGCGCCATCCTGGACGAGCGCAAAAAAAACGGCAACTACAAGGACTGGGCTGATCTGGAGCAGCGCGTACGCGGTATCGGTGAGCGTAACGCGGTGAAACTGTCAGCAGCGGGGCTGCAGGTCAATGGACAGCCGCGCAATACGATGCCCGCGTCGGACAAATTGCCTCAGGCCGTCAAAGTCGCCAAGCCCGTGAAAGAGCCGAAAGGCGCAGGTAAAGAGTCCAAAGACACTGCCGAGGCAGCAGATGCTCCAAAGGGAGGTGAGGTAAAGCGCTGATTTCTTGCTGTTCGTAGCCCGGGCTGCGGCGCTGCCGTGCGGCAGCCCGGCGCTTCTGCGGCAGAGGCAGGTCTCTGCCAGCCCTCGTCACACCGATTAAAATGCGGTTTTCTGTGACGAAGGACAAACCTCCCCATGCGATTCCCGTCGATCGAGGACCTGGTCGGTAACACACCACTGGTGCAACTCAAGCGCATACCCGGCGAGGACGCTGCGCGCCGCAACAACATCATTCTCGGCAAGATGGAGGGGAATAACCCGGCAGGATCGGTCAAGGACCGGCCGGCACTGTCCATGATCCGGCATGCCGAAGCACGTGGTGATATCAAGCCTGGCGATACCCTGATCGAGGCGACCAGCGGCAACACCGGCATTGCGCTGGCGATGGCCGCTGCGATGCGAGGCTACCGGATGATTCTGGTGATGCCGGAAAACCTGAGCCTGGAGCGTCGTCAGAGCATGGCCGCGTATGGTGCCCAGATCATCCTGACGCCGAAGACTGGCGGCATGGAATATGCGCGCGACCTCGCCGAGCAGATGCAGAAAGAAGGCAAGGGCCTGATCCTCGATCAGTTTGGCAATCCCGACAACCCTCGGGCGCATTACGAATCGACCGGTCCTGAGATCTGGCGCGATACCGAAGGGAAAGTCACGCACTTCGTCAGCGCGATGGGAACGACCGGTACCATCATGGGCGTATCGCAGTATCTGAAAGAAAAGAATCCCGAGATACGCATCATTGGCGCTCAGCCCGAAGAGGGCTCGCAGATTCCCGGCATCCGGAAATGGCCGGAAGCTTACCTTCCAAAAATCTTCGACCGGAGCCGGGTCGATCAGGTCGAGAATGTAGGGCAGGCTGCGGCGGAACAGATGGCGCGTCGTATGGCAGTGGAAGAGGGCATCTTTGCGGGGATTTCTGCAGCCGGTGCCTGCGAGGTTGCTCTGCGCATTTCCCAGACGACTGAAAACGCGGTGATTGTGTTCATCGTCTGCGACCGGGGTGATCGCTATCTGTCCACCGGCGTGTTTCCGGCCTGAGGCAACGGATGAGCACGCAGGCCTGCGCGTAATGACAGCCTGAAGCGGACGATGACGCGGTCAGTGGTGCTGTCGGTAAGTTGCGTGATGCGCTGAGTGCGCAAGGCCTCAGCGAAGGAACCGCTGGCAGTGCAGTGCTGCATTGCCAGCGGGCTTGATGCAGGTGTACTTCTCCGGACACATCCTCAGGCAGAGCGGCTCTGAAAATCGCAGCCATTAACCGCTCTGCCTGAATCCGCGCCCATCGCTTATTGGCCGGACTGCTTGGGCTTGAACTGCTTGTCGCTGATACGAAATTTTTCTCGCCTGTCGCCCATCAGGATACGCAACTCCCGGATGCTCAGGTCGCTGACTTCATGCATACGTATCAGCAGCGAGGCACCCACAGGCAAACGGCGGTGCCGGATCTTGCTGATGACCGGCGGAGCGACTTCCAGCGCGCGTGACAGAGCGGCATCATTTTTCAGGTGAAGCTTTTCTATCAGTGAATCGAGCAGGTTGTTCGGATCATAGGCGACCTGATCTGCAAGCCGGTTGCTGTCCTGGTTATCAAACTGTGTCGTCATTTGATTGAGCATTCCCTATAACTGATGTTGATTGAAACACGCCAGTTGGCTTCCTCTGGTGACAGGTGTGTTCCCCGCTGTACCGTCCAACCTTTGCACGCTTTGTTGTGGGCGATGGGCGCTCGCTGATCGCTGGTGTCAGACACGACGATCACCGATACCGCCCACCCGTCAGTGCCTGAAATCTGCCTGAGCATCCTCCCTGCACCTGTCCGGTCAGCAATCTCATGACCGCTCCGCCGTCGCCCGGCCAGAGGCTCTTATTCCCAACTTATTAACAAATTCTATTGGGTGTTAGTAACAAAGTAAAATTATTTTTTGCAAAAAACTTAATATATACAGGGGTATTGCATTTCACAGGGCTGGATAAGTATGTGATTTGTAAGGATTAATCCTTTTTCCTCTCAGACGTTTCCGGTAATCGCGATCTCAGCGGATTGTTAAATCTATCGACCCCCGCCAGGTTGCCCTTTTTCAAACTTGATTCTAGTTAATTACTTTTCGATGCTATTTGAGCATTCGCAAGTCGGCAGAGAATTGGCGATTACGACAACAGAGCCTGCGTCGGATGAGTTTCCGGCGAAAAGGTTTCAGTCCGAGCGCGTCGGTCGGGAAGCCTTGCCTGTGAAGTGTTCGGGATGCGCCTGTCAGTGGGCAGGCAGAGCCTGTTGCTGATTTGAAATAACTATTTCTGCGAGGAATGTTGCCCGGCAATTTGGGGGGTGGCTGGGCACCCGGTGGGAAGGCTTAGCTGCTGATGCGTTTCAGCAGGCGCTGTTGCAGCGCCGCCCAGCCGGGATGGCCGAGTCGCCTGAGCGTGTCGAGATTGCGGTCGACAATCTCCGAGGCGTCGGGGAAGGCAGTGGTCGCCTTGTCCAAGCTGTCCTCGCGCAGCAGGTGCAGCGTGGGAAAGGGCGATCGGTTCGTGCAGTTCGTGATGTCGTCAGGCTCAGTACCTGCAAAGCGGTAGTCCGGATGAAAACTGGCGATCTGCAGCACCCCCGTCAGTCCTGCATCGTCAAGAAGGGCGTCGGCCACATCGAGATAATCGTTGTAGTCGGTGAATTCGCTGAGCACCCAGGGATGAATCAGCAGGCAGGTATCCGTGATGTCTGCCGGAATGTCCATCAGCGCCTGCATCGCGGACAGCAGGTCACGTGACAGCATTTCTCCATCGGTGGCCCGGCTGACACGATAGTCAATTTGTCCGTTCACGTGGACTGGCTTGGCGAACGGACAGAGCCTCAGGCCGATCACTGCCTGCTCGACCCACGCGCGGGTCAGCGCGATGGCAGTCTCGGGCGCTGCGGGATCGGCAAGAGATAGCGTAATCACGAGCGACGCTGCTGGCGGATCGCATTGCCCAGTTCGATCACGGCCATTGCATAGTAATAGCTGCGGTTGTACTTGGTCAGTGCGAAGAAATTTTCGGTGCCCACAAAGTAGCGGGTCGGGCGTTCGCCGTCCTGCAGGTCGACGAGGCCCACCATGAGGTCGCCCGGCACATCGACCGTTGCATCGCCCGTCACCAGGACGCCGGCGTGACTCAGTTCATTGACCGAGTGCGTCGCGGCCAGCGCAATCCCGATCAGCGGCTTCCACACCGATTCGCTGGCCGGATCCGGTTGTGCCGGGTATACCAGCGGCAGGTCGGTCGTCCATCCGTGCTGCGTGAGGAAGCTGGCGACGCTGCCGATGGCATCGGCCGTCGAGTGCCTGAGGTCTATCCTCCCATCGCCATCAAAATCAACCGCAAATCGCCGTATGCTGCCCGGCATGAACTGCGGCAGGCCAATGGCGCCTGCGAATGAGCCGGACAGGGTGAAGGGATCGATGTTGCTCTCTCTCGCATACAGCATGGCCTGTCGGAGTTCGCTGCGGAAGTATTCCATGCGCGCGAGCCGGTTCGGCGTCTCCGGATAAGCGAATGCCAGGGTCGTCAGCGCGTCCATCACGCGGATATTGCCGGTATGTTGTCCGTAGAGCGTCTCGACGCCGAGGATGCCGACGATGATCTCGGGCGGCACGCCGAACTCAGCCTGTGCGCGGAGCAGCTCTTTTTCGTGACGGCTCCAGAACGCCAGCCCTGCCTGAATGCGCTTAGGCTCGACAAAGCGATCGCGGTAGAGGGTCCAGTTCTTGGCCTTGCTGGCAGGCGGCGGGTTGATCAGCTTGACGACCTTGTCAACATAATGTGTTTTGGCGAACTGCGCATGCAGATCGGCACGGTCGAAGCCGTGCTCGCTGCTCATCTGGTCGATGAATTCACCGACAGCCTTCCACTGACCGAAATTGGTGAACTCCGGCTCATGTTCGCCGCCCCTGTGCGCTGCAGATTTTTTATGTGTAGCGAGAGTGGTCTTGTGCGCCTTCGTGGGGATATGTTTTCGCGGGCGCTCTGATGATGCCGTCCCGGTTGTCGCGAGGGTCGTCATGGGGGCAGACAAGGACAGTACGAGGCATAACAACAGCGGGGAATGTTTTATGGACTGCATCGGCGGTGGCTGGTCGTGTGAGGACAAATGACCGTCCAGTATAGAGCATCGCCCTTGCCGGCAGGCCGCGCGGGCTGGAGGATGGACAGCTCAACGACCGCGTGCATAATAAAACCATGAACACCGCTTTTTTTTCGCATCCCGACTGCCGGCTGCACGAAATGGGGGACTGGCATCCCGAGTCCCCGGCCCGTCTGCAGGCCATCGAGGATCAGCTGATCGCCAGCCGTCTGCTGCCCTTGCTGGACTGCCGGGAAGCGCCGCTCGCCTCACACGCGCAGTTGCTGCGTGTCCACACGCCTGAGGCCATTGCGCGGGTACGGGAGCAGGTGCCCGGTACCGGCGAGGCTGGCGCGACTGGTACGACTGGTACGACTGGTACCGCACAGGTCGCGGGTGGCCCGTACTATGCGCTGGATGCCGACACCTTGCTCAACCCGCATAGCTGGCAGGCAGCGCTGCGCGCGGCAGGTGCTGCGGTTGCTGCGACGGATGCCGTGATCGCCGGAGAGGTAGGGAATGCCTTCTGCGCGGTCAGGCCGCCCGGGCACCATGCAACACCGACGACCCCGATGGGCTTCTGCCTGTTGAATAATGTTGCCATTGCCGCACGTCACGCGATGGACGTGCATCGGTTGGAGCGTATCGCCATCGTTGACTTCGATGTCCATCACGGCAACGGTACCGAAGATGCTTTTGCCGGTGACGAGCGCGTGCTGATGGTCAGTTTTTTTCAGCATCCGCTGTATCCCTACACGGGCACGCACCCCGAGGGAAAGACGCCGAAAAATCTGGTGAATATTCCCGTACCCGCCTACACGCGCGGCGATGTCGTGCGCGAACTCGTGCGGCAGCACTGGCTGCCGGCCCTGAACGAGCATCGCCCCCAGATGATCTTCATTTCTGCCGGATTCGATGCACATCGCGAGGATGACATCGCGTCCATGGGGCTGGTGGAAGCCGACTACGCATGGATGACACGCCAGCTGGTCGCCGTCGCGAATCAGTGGTCAGAGGGGCGCATCGTCAGCTGCCTCGAGGGCGGTTACAGCCTGTCCGCATTGGGGCGCAGCGTGGCCGCGCACCTGCGGGTGCTGGCCGGTCTCGACTAATGCTGGTGTCGCCCGCGGGCGTGCTCACCGTGCGAGGGAGGGTCCGCGCGCCGTCGCCGGGTAGAATAGCGATATGGCTGTGCTCGTCATCGCCATCGCCGCTGCGGTCATGTCCGTGGCGCTCTCCGCTCAACATTGACTCCTGCTGAATTCTCCGATGTCCATCCAATGGTTCCCCGGTCACATGAACGCTGCGCGCAAGAAGGCCGCAGAGTCCATGGAAAAAACCGATCTCGTGATCGAGGTGCTGGATGCACGCCTGCCCGAGGCCAGCAGCAATCCCATGATTGGCGAGCTCAGGCGCGCACGCCAGCGAGCCTGCCTGAAAATACTGAACAAAAGCGATCTTGCCGACCCGGCCGCGACCAGCGCCTGGCTCAAGTACTACGGCGCACAGGCGCAGGTGCATGCGGTGGCGCTGTCCTGCAAGAAGGCGGCGGAGGTCGCACGGATTCCTGATCTGTGCCTGAAGCTCGCGCCGCATCGGGGCACCGCATTGAAGCCGCTGCGCGTGATGATCATGGGCATACCCAACGTGGGTAAATCCACCTTGATGAATGCGCTGCTGAAGAAAAGAGTTGCAAAGGTGGGTGATGAGCCTGCAGTGACCAAGACGCAGCAGCGACTGTTTTTGGGAAATAACATCGTGCTGGTCGATACACCGGGGATGATGTGGCCCAAGATACAGTACCCGTCCGACGGACTGATGCTGGCCGCGAGCCATGCGATCGGCGTCAATGCGATCATCGAGGAAGAAGTGGCCGCCTTTCTGGCAGATTTGCTGTTGCAGCGCTACCCCGCGCTGCTCGCGGCGCGCTATGGGCTCGCGCCGGAGGGTATGGACGGCATTGGTGTGTTGGAGAGCATTGCAGCGCGGCGTGGTTTTCGTGTGCGCGGCGGCGATCCCGATGTGGAGAAGGCAGCCCATACCCTGTTGCAGGATTACCGAAGCGGCACGCTGGGACGCATCAGTCTGGAGAGTCCTGACAATCGCCCCGCGCTGCTGGCAAGCTACCAGCCGCCGCCCTCGCTGGCGCTCGGAAGGGAACAGGAAGAGCACGAACCTGAATAAAATCGCGTTGACGACAGGCGGCACTATCAACAGCCTTCTGCCCAACGATAACAACAACGAGGAGACATCATGGCCCAGCCGGACATCCCCTATGTGCTGAACCAACGCGAGGAAGGCGTGGTCACACTGACCCTGAATCGCGGAGACAAGTTCAATCCTCTGTCCGAGGAAATGCTCGCTGCGCTGCAAGCAGAGATCGGGAAGATCGCCGCCGACCCTGCGGTGAGGGTCGTGATTCTTGCTGCCAGCGGCAAGGCTTTTTGTGCCGGGCACGATCTGAAGCAGATGCGGGCCGCTCCGTCGGCGGCCTACTATAAGAAGCTGTTCGATCAGTGCAGCAAGCTGATGTTATCTATTCAGCAGATGCCTCAGCCTGTGATTGCACGGGTTCAGGGAATTGCGACCGCTGCAGGATGCCAGTTGGTGGCGATGTGCGATCTGGCGGTTGCCTCTGCCGAGGCGAGATTTGCGGTCTCTGGCGTCAACTATGGCTTGTTCTGTTCCACGCCGTCGGTCGGCCTGACGCGTAACGTGCCCCGCAAGCAGGCCATGGAAATGCTGCTGACCGGTGAATTCATCGATGCACAAACGGCCTGTGAGCGCGGACTCGTCAACCGCGTGGTGTCGTCAGAGCAGCTTGATCAGGAAATTGCATCGCTGGTCGCCAGTATTCTCGCCAAGCCAGCGGTGGCGATCGCAATGGGCAAGCAGTTGTTCTACCGCCAGCTGGAAATGGGCATTGCTGCCGCTTACCAGCTGGCGGGAGAGACCATGGCCTGCAACATGATGGATGAGGCGGCGCTGGAGGGTGTGCAGGCTTTCATTGAAAAGCGCCCTCCGGCGTGGAAACGCTAGCCAGATCAGACCCGAATCGCATGAGGCTCTTTGGGACGGTTGTCGGCTTCTGACTGGTCCGGCTTCATCGTGCAGTAAACATGCGTGGCAGCTCCCGCCGCGCTTGTCCTCTTCTCAGCCCCCTCTATGAAATACATAGGTTTGGGAGGCAGCATCACTTCACATTCGTCGATACTGTTCGAGTCGTTGAACATGTGAACGCGTACTCCCTGCGCATGCAAGATATGGAGTTTGCTGCTGCGGTAGTCTCCTTTGTTATTGTAGCTTTCGCTCTCTTTCCGAGTGACTGAAGACCAATGCGGACTGGTATATTCCATGCCCGGTTGAATCTTTGACAGGCGATAGGGTCCCTCGGGGGTCATTAGTGCTATCCCCTTCCATGCCGGGCCCTCATAAACAAATGCCTTATGCATCGATAAAATCCGCAGTGCTTCGTCGAGTGGTGCGGAAATAAAGGAAGTGATCACGGCCAGATTGTCGATGCCACAGAGTTGCCATACCCGCTTGCTGTCATTGATTGCATTGAAATGCCCCGTCTGGGAGCTGCAATAATCGGCAAGTGCAAAGATATGATTCTCGTCAAGCTGAGGTGTGCCCAATTTTTGATTTGCAATAGAAAGCCGCTTGCCTTCCGAGGGGCACGGAATTCCCAGTGTGCACAGTACATCGGGGCGTATCACACTGGTGAGTGCTATCTGGTCTGAGAGGCACAGTTTCCGGAAGCCGCCATGAAATGCGCTGAGCAGGTAATCTCTGTGCGCCACGCCAATCGCATCAACAAGCGTCATGCCGGGAGCGTGTATTGCGTAGGACTCCAGTAATGCAGCGACCGCTCCCACGCCTCGCGCTAGCTGATTCGCTTGAGCCCGTTCTTTCGCATGTTCGGAGCTGTCGGGTTCAAAGATTGCATGATCGGGAAGCGCCTGATAGTCGGCCTCCGCCAGTAGCTGAAGATCTAAATAGTACAGCTGTTTAAGCTCGTTCATTGTTGTTTGCAGCGCTGGAGTGGCCTTCAGCTTCCTCAGATCCGACATGCAGTCTTGTGTCAGTTGTGCGAGTCGTGAGTTTGCCTTTGCTTTGGTGTGTAACAGGCGCTGGGTTTTGTGATTTTTTGCGACGTTTCCAGGGATGTGCGAATAATGACCAATTCTTGAGGAAATTTTGCTAAGCATGGTGTCACCCTCCTGTCCGTTCAGACCTTGTTTTCTATTAATCGGCCACCATGGCCGTTAATTATTTCTTGATATCTGAGTGCCAGATAACAGGCGATGATCGTTTCAAAAGTGCGACAAAAAGCTGACTCAGCTCAGGAGTTCGATCAGAAAACAGTTGGTCCGATGAGCAACACGTTGCATCGGTAACAGAAAAGATTCCGGCAATAAAAAAGCCCGCATCGCTGCGGGCTTTTGACAGACGGTCAGGTCCTGGCTGGATTACATCATGCCATCCATGCCCATGCCACCCATGCCGCCCATGCCACCCATACCGCCAGCACCGGCTGCCGGCTTGTCTTCAACCAACTCGGACACCATGCAGTCGGTGGTCAGCATCAGGCCAGCGATCGACGCGGCATTTTGCAGCGCAGAACGGGTGACCTTGGCCGGATCCAGAACGCCCATCTCGACCATGTCGCCGTAGGTGCCGTTGGCGGCGTTGTAACCGAAGTTACCTTTGCCTTCCAGAACTTTATTGACGACAACCGATGCCTCTTCACCGGCATTGGTGACGATCATGCGCAGCGGCTCTTCAATCGCACGCAGCACGATCTTGATGCCAGCGTCCTGATCCGGGTTGTCGCCCTTGAGCTTCAGATTTGCACGGGCGCGCAGCAGTGCCACGCCGCCGCCGGCCACGATGCCTTCTTCCACAGCAGCACGGGTCGCGTGTAGCGCGTCTTCGACACGGGCTTTCTTCTCTTTCATTT
>JACCEC010048011.1_pt1 | contig 13717 bp, 13 predicted proteins | sample 7450121 | NCBI WGS metagenome assembly JACCEC01 (sample SAMN15323455, study PRJNA562643) | freshwater metagenome | isolation source: river surface water | place: USA:Blue River Watershed | collected 2017-08-18 | reverse complement strand
TGGTTGGTGAAGCAACATTTGCCATCCCAACAAATCTGCCGCTCGGATGGCACACACTTCACGCAACAATTGAAGGCAACGCAACGCGTAAAACTATGCAGGCGTCATCAACAGTTGTCGTTACACCAAGTGTCTTGCAACTCCCAGAAAAAATGCGCGGTAAGCGCACTTGGGGATTGATGGCGCAGATGTACGCAACTCGCTCCAAAGAGTCTTGGGGGCTTGGCGACTTGCATGACCTTGCAACTCTTGGCAGCTGGGGCGGAAAACAAGGCGCAGGATTTGTATTGGTAAATCCGATGCATGCAGCTGAAGTTTCGGCACCGATGGCACCTTCACCATACTTGCCAGCAACTCGTCGCTATTTCAATCCGATTTATCTTCACATTGAAGATGTTCCTGAATATGCAAATTTGAAGTCTCGCGATAAAGCAAAGATTGAAAAACTCGCAGAACCTCTATTGAGACTAAATCACACTCCAGATTTGCTAGATCGAGATCGAATTTGGACTGCGAAAAAAGAAGCTCTAGAAATACTTTTGGACGACAAGTTAACTCCAGCTCGGCAGGCGGCATTTGATGCGTATGCCGCAAATGAGGGTGAGGGACTTCGTTTATTTGCAACCTGGTGTGCATTCGCAGAGAAGTACGGGATTTCATATGGCGATTGGCCAGAAGGAATTCGCACACCTGAAGGTGCAGACATCAAGAAATACACCGACAAGTTTTCAAAGCGAATTGATTTCTATGCGAAACTTCAATGGCTAATCGATGAGCAGTTTGCTCGCGCCCAAGCAGCCGCCCGTGAAAGCGGAATGGTTGCAGGCGTTGTGCACGACCTTGCAGTAGGTGTGCATCCAGAAGGCGCGGATGCATGGGCACTCCACTCCGTCCTTGCACAAGGAATCAATGTTGGTTGCCCACCAGATATGTTCAACCAACTAGGTCAGGACTGGTCCCAGCCACCATGGCGTCCAGATGCATTGGTGGAAGCGGCATTCAAACCTTTCCGTGACATGCTTCGAACCATTCTTCGTCACTCGGGCGGAATTCGTGTTGACCACGCGCTTGGACTTTTCCGTTTGTGGTGGATTCCACAAGATGGTGGCGCAAAAGATGGAACTTATGTCTGGTATGACCACGAAGCAATGGTCGGCATTCTTGCTCTTGAAGCTCAACGAGTTGGCGCATTCGTAGTAGCTGAAGATTTGGGCACTTTGGAACCATGGATTTTGGATTATCTAGTTGAACGCGAAATCATGGGAACAAACATTGCATGGTTTGAATACGACAAAGATGGCAACCCAAGAGCACCAGAAGATTGGCGCGAATTGTCGATGGCAACTGTTTCAGTGCACGACATTCCTCCAGCTGCTGGATTTATGGATGGAGAACACCTAAGAATTAAAGAGGATCTCAATTTGTTTACAACAGATTCTGAACCTTTTTGGGCAGAACACCGCGCAAACATGGCGAAGTGGGAGTCATTCCTGCGCACCTATGGTTACGTCGATGAAACTGCATGGAGTCGTCCACTTTCAACCCAAACAAAAATTGAAGGTATGCATCGCGTCTTGGCGCATACAAAGGCTAGATTGCTTGGTGTTTCACTTCCAGACATCGTCGGCGATGTGCGCGCACAAAATCAGCCAGGTACAGATCAGGAATATCCAAACTGGCGAGTTCCAACGTGCTACGGTGATGGCAAACCATTGCTATTAGAGGATTTCACAGAGAAGCCAGAAACTGCAGAACTTGCAAAACGTATTTTTGCAGCGGTCACACATCGCAGACATTGGTAAGCGAATAGGATTCAGGTATGAAAATTGTGAAAAACACAGTTAAATTTTTAACCGCAGCAATCACTTTTATTGCAGTTTCAATCACGCCAGCATTTGCGAATATTCCTGATGCGGGCGAAGAAACTGGTGAAGGCTTAACTGCACTTGAGACCATTATGTGGTTTGTGGTTGCCCCAGCAGCAATCTGGATAATCATTTGGTTCTTATGGTCAATTCCAAAGTGGCGCCGAAGCAACATGCCACAGACAGGCGAGAACTGGAATCCAAAACCCTCATCGGATGTTGTAAACCAATAACCTAAAACAAAAAGGCCGGCTATGAAAGCCGGCCTTTTTATTTTGGAATTTATTTATCAGCAGCTTGTGCAGCGAGTGCACGCACTAGGCCATCTCGACCTTCGCCCACAAGACGCTTGCATCCGTAAGGTACTTCATCTTTTTTCAAGAATTCGTTTGCCGCATCAACTGTGGCTTGCGAAATTTGAATCGCTGGGAACAAACCATTGGTAAGAGTTTGGGCAATTTCATTTGAACGAGTTTCCCAAAGCTTTGGCAGCATTTCGAAGTATGGCTTTACATAACCTGCACTCAATTCACGGTTGTCCAGATCCATGAATCCGCCAACCATTGCACCGATAATTTCATTTGAAAGTTCATTGTCGTTTAGCAATGAATCCCAAATCTGTTTCTTGTTTTCGGCAGTCGGGATTAGTGCACGTGCAGTTGCGGCATTGCGCTTACCTGCAGAAGTTACGTCTGCAATCTCTTCCTTAGCGATTTCTGCTTCACCAACTCGACCAGTTGCGGCAAGTCGACTGAGCAGCATCCAGCGGAAGTCAGCGTCTACTTTGATGCCTTCAATGGAAACTGTTCCATCTAGTAAACCTTCAACAACTGCAAGTTGCTCATCGGTTCGAGCGATGCCAACAAAGTTTTTCGCTGAAGCAAACTGTGCATCGCTTCCGGCTGGCAAGGTGCGTGTCCAGTTGAGATACGCATCTGCAAGCTTCAACATGTTCTTTTCTCGCTTGTCAGGATGCGAATACAACTGAGCGGCAGTGCGAGTCTGCATCAACACACGCTGAATAATCGGAATGAAAGATTCAAGTGGGAGCGCTCGTTCGATTAGATCAATGAAGTCGCTTGTTGCCATTTCAGCATCGCGAGTCATATCCCATGCCGCAGACATCATCAAAGCACGAGCTAGTGAGTCTGGAATTGTTCCAAGGCTTTCAACAGCAGTCTTGAGTGAACGTTCGTCTAAACGAATCTTTGCGAATGTGAGGTCATCATCGTTTAGCAAAAGCAAATCTGGTTGCTTAACTCCAACAAGATCTTTCACTTCAGTTCGAGCACCTTCAACATCTAGTTCAATCTGTTGAACTCTTTCGAGACCTTTCGCGGTCTTGTTGTAGAGACCAATGGCAATGCGATGTTTGCGAAGTTCTGGTGAAAGTCCAGCTGGTTCTAGCGGTGGCAACTGTGTGATTGCCACAGACTTGTAAGTTCCATCTGAATTCAGTTCAATTTCTGGTTTCAGCATGTTTACACCAGAAGTTTTCAACCAAGAATCTGTGAACTTAGAAAGATCGCGACCACTTGCAGCTTCCAACTCGGTCAACAAATCTTTAAGTTCAGTGTTGCCCCAGGCATGCTTCTTCAGGTAGGCCGAAACTCCAGCCAAGAAGTCTTTTTCACCAACGAATGCAACTAGTTGGCGCAGGGTTGAAGCACCCTTTGCATAAGAGATACCGTCAAAATTAACTTCGACTGTGTCTAGGTCAATCATGTCGGTTGAGATTGGGTGAGTTCCAGACATTTGGTCTTCGCGGTATCCCCAAAGTTTGCGGTCAACGTGGAATGAAGTCCACGCCTGATCGAATCTGGTTGCAACATTATTTGCGTAGTACGAAGCCCACTCAGCGAATGATTCATTCAACCAAAGGTCATCCCACCATTCCATAGTCACTAGGTTTCCGAACCACATATGTGCCATTTCGTGCAAAATTACGTTCGAACGAAATTCGCGTTCATGGTCGGTTGCACGTGAACGGTAAATCACACCTTCATAGAAAGTCACGCAACCTGCGTTTTCCATTGCACCGGCGTTAAATTCTGGAACAATGATTTGGTCATACTTTTCAAACGGATAACCGACACCAAAATCTTTTTCGAATTGTTCAAAACCTTGCTTTGTTATCAAGAACATGTCTTCGTGATCCAGGAATTCGGAAAGTGACTTACGGCAGTACCAACCAAGTGGGTAGGTGCCAAATTCGCCTTTGTACCAGTCGGTCACGCCGAAGTAATCACCTGCGACGATTGCAGTGATGTAGGTAGACATAACTTTGGTTTCGGCGAACTTGTGGCGTGCACCGTTTGGCAAATCTGTTTTTTCAGCAAAAGTATTGCTGAATACTTTCCAGTGCGCTGGCGCATCAACAGTGAATTCGTAAGTTGCCTTCAAGTTCGGCTGGTCAAAGCATGCGAAAACTCGGCGTGCATCAGCAATTTCAAATTGTGAGTAAAGATAAATTTCATTGTCGGCTGGATCTGTGAATTTGTGGAGACCTTCACCAGTGTTTGAGTAAGCGCAGTTTGCAGTTACTTCTAAAACGTTTTCTTCCTTGAGACCGGTCAACTGCAGGCGAGTTCCATCGAATGAACCAGAATCAATTGCCACTCCATTTAGTTTGGCTTCGATTAATTCTGGTGCAATCAGGTCAATCCAAGTTGAGCTGCCTGGCTTTGCTTTGAAAGACACCCGGGTAACGCTTGCGAAAGTAGCACTTGTGGCAACATCCGTTAGATCTAGGTGGATTTCATAGTTCTGTACAGAAACTGTTTGTGCGCGAAGTGCGCATTCCTCACGGGTGAGATTCTCAGTCGACACTGAAAAGCCTTTCTCTTAGGCAACGTTGCCTTTTCCTGCCCTTATTCTCACACGATAGCCGCTCTTTGAAGCGGGGGATAGCCCAAGCCCTAAGGCGCTCTGCCACAATTGCGCTATGCGTATTCATTTGGGAACAGACCATGCCGGCTTTGAATTCAAAAATGCTCTAGCCGAATACCTTCGATCAAAAGGCCATGATGTGGTCGACCACGGTGCATTCGAGTACGACGCCGAAGATGATTACCCAGCTTTCTGCATTTCAGCCGCAAAAGCCGTTGCAAACGAGCCTGGAAGTCTGGGAGTTGTGATTGGTGGATCTGGAAATGGCGAGCAAATTGCCGCAAACAAAGTTCCTGGCGTTCGCGCAGCACTTGCATGGAGTGTTGAAATCGCAAAACTTTGCCGCGAGCACAACAATGCAAATGTAATTGGGCTTGGTGCGCGAATGCACGATCAAGAAACCTCTTACGCAATTGTCGATGCATTTATTGAAACTCCTTACAGCGATGCTGAGCGCCACAATCGCCGTATTGCACAAATCGCCGAATACGAAAAAGGTCGTTAAAAATCTTGACTTGGGAAATTTCCAAAAGCACAATGCTTTGTGTTTCCCTTTCAGCGCGGCCAAGCAACATTGGAACCAGATTCCACAATTATCTATATCGTGCACTTGATTTAGATTTCGTTTATAAAGCTTTTGCGCCAACAAATATCGACCAAGCAATACTTGGGATTAGAGGTTTAGGGATTCGTGGCGCTGCAATCTCGATGCCATTCAAAGAAGCTGTAATTCCACTTATAGATTCACTAGATCAAACTGCAACAATAATTGAGTCGGTAAACACCATCGTAAATACAGATGGAAGTCTGCGGGGATATAACACTGACTTTGCAGCAGTAAAGAGTTTGTTGCAAAGAAATGATTTAACAAGTGAAAAGTCAGTTCTAGTGATTGGCAGTGGCGGCATGGCTAAAGCTGTTGTGGCAGCGGTTTCTGACTTGGGATTGAAAGATTGCAAGATTCTTTCACGAAATGAAGTTGCTGGGCTGGCGCTAGCGGGTAAGTACGGTTTTTCTCGAACCGCAAATGAAGTTGAAGCGGATTTCATCATCAACGCAACTCCGATAGGGATGAATGGTGGGGCGGAAGCGAATCAGATTCCGGTTTCTGAATCTGTTATTCAAAATGCTGAGCTGGTTTTTGATGTGGTTGCTGTACCAGAACTCACACCTTTGATTTCAAAAGCAAAGTCATTTAATAAAAAAGTTGTAGTTGGCACAGAGGTGATGACACTTCAAGCGGTTGAGCAGTTTGTTCTCTATACAGGCATTAGACCGTCTGATGAATTAATTTCAAAAGCTGCTGAATATTCCCGGTCCGAATAAGTCTGTGTTACTAGTTCAAATGGACTAGTCTTAGGAATATGAAAAATCGCGGGGGGCGACAATTATTTATTGCGCTCACAATTTCTTGTTTAGTTTTCGGACTTGGACTGGCGCCTGCTAATGGAGCACCAGCTACTGGAAGCAAAATTAAAGCCACCGCACTCTTAAATCTTTTGACACTTCGAAGTGAACAAAACTCGTACACGTATGACCGCGGTTTGTTTCATCATTGGGCTGACCTCGATGGGGATAGATGCGATACTCGCGCTGAAGTACTCATGCTGGAATCGCAAAAATCTGTTACTTACACTTCAGCAAGCGGTTGCACTGTTTCAACCGGTAAATGGTTTTCGGTGTACGACAATCAAAGTGTCACGGTTGCTGGCTCTCTAGATATTGATCATTTTGTTCCACTCAAAGAAGCTTGGGAGTCTGGTGCAAGTAAATGGACCTATAGCCAACGTGAAGCCTTTGCAAACGATTTGGCTTTTGGCCCAAGTTTGATTGCAGTCACTGCATCGACCAACCGATCTAAAAGTGATCGAGATCCAGCATCCTGGCTACCGCCAAGCAGCGGCTACCACTGCACATATGCAAAAAACTGGATTCGTGTGAAATATCGCTGGCACCTCTCGGTTGACTCTGCAGAGAAGTCAGCTCTCTTAGGCGAGTTAGCAACCTGTTCCAATAAATTTGTCAAAGTTCCACCGCGAATGAAAGTAAAACTAACTGGTGGATCTGGTGGCTCGGTTGATAATGGCGGCTCATCGAACAATGGAGGGTCTAGCGGTAACACCGACCCTAGATTTTCCGCATGCTACAAAGCGATAGCTGCGGGGTATGGTCCTTATCGTCGCGGAGTTGACGAGGAATACGCCTGGTATCGCGATAGTGATGGCGATGGAGTGGTTTGCGAGTAATCTCAAGCCAAGAGATTGGAACCAAGATGGAAACCAACGGAACTTGGCGCAAACATCCTGGTGTGCGCAGTGGTGAAAAACTTTCAGTAGGTGAACGTGCTGCTGATGCAATGCGTAACGGCATGGGATCGTGGCCTTTTGTATTTTCGGCAATCGCATTTCTATTCGCCTGGATTTGGGGAAATGGTGACACGGGGTTCGATCCATTTCCTTTTATTTTGTTGAATCTAATTCTTTCTTGCATAGCCGCTTTGCAGGGAGCCATTCTGCTAATTGCGGCAAAACGTGAAGATCAAATCTCGAGTGAACTGGCCGAACACACTTACCAGATTGACCAGGAAAATCTTGAATTAACTAGACAAGTTCATGAACTAACAATTCGAATTGAGAAACTAACTCAAGAAGTTCATTCTGCAATGACGAAAATCGACAAGGAATAAAGTGCGTATTTATTTTCCATTAATCAAATCTGAAGTTTTAGAGTTGCAAAAGTCTGGAATATTGCCGACCCAAGTCCGCTTAGGTATTGCGGCTACTGATGGATTCAAACGTACCCTTGAAACAGACGATGCTGATGAATTGGAATTGATTGCCGCTTTGGCTGCAAGTGACTTAATTGAATCTTCAGCAGTTGTGACAGTTGTTGACATAGAAGGAAAAGTGATTGACGACGCACTTGGTGAGATTGAATTTGAAGGCGAGATTCGGCTAATAGATTGCGAATGCTTGATGATTGCAGATGTTGAGAGCCAGGAATTAAGTTGGTTTGGCATCCAGGAGATTGATCAAGTAGTTAGCGCTATTGGTTAATTTCCTTTAGATAATGCTTATGTTCTAAATCAATCGCTTCAAGCATTTCTTTCTTAATAATTTCTTCCCCAATTTTGTTGAACAACATGTTTATATCAACTTTGATGTGACCGGTGATAGAAACGGTGCAGGAATTTTCCTTTTGTGTGATTGAAAGTTCTGCATCAGCCACAGCCTTGTCGTTTAACGCTTTAATTTTGGTGATGCCGTTGCACATATTTCCTTCTATCGGCTTCCAAACCCGCTCCTCGTTAATAGCTAGGGTTTTACCAATCGTGCTCTGCGCAAAGCTTGGCCATTCACCTTCAAACTCACGGTATATGCGAATAGTGGTTTTTCCATCTGGACTGATGTCCACTGAATGCTTCGGGTTTTGCGCGTACGAACTCTGCATTAATCGGTTCAAGCAATCAGCATCAGTCATAAGCCGGAGCAAAGCTTCAAGATTGCAAGGAACTTCAAAGGATTTAGAAAAAGACGTAGTCATGTTTTGCCCCTAGCGGTTAGGAGGATGTTACACAGAGTTAGTTTTTGAGAGGTTTCTTAACCTTTAGGTGAATCTGTTTAAATATTGGAAATAAAAGTTGATTTGAGAAGTTTTCTAACTTAATTTTCTACTAAGGGTCCTCCCCTTAGCGGGTTAGTGTCTATAGCAGGCACTAACCCGTTTTTTATGCTGATTACGAACGGCTATGAATAAACCCTTACTCTTTGCCATTATGGCAATTGAACCTCGCGAACAACTAGCTGAACTTTCTGCAACCTTGCAGACAGTTGAATCAGTGATGGATTTGCCAAAAATGCGCGAGGAATTAATTAAAGTTGAAGCAGAAGCATCAGTGCCAAATCTTTGGGACGACCCCGCACACGCGCAGACCGTAACTTCGCGGCTTTCTTTCTTGCAGTCCGAATTGAAAAAAGTTGTGGCATTGCGCCAAAGAATTGACGATGCCGAAGTGTTGCTTGATTTGGCTGAATCTGAAAGTGATGCAGATTCTCACGCTGAGGTGGACAAGGAACTCACCGAATTGAAGCACTTGGTTAGCGAAATTGAAGTTCGCACTTTGCTTAATGGCGAATTTGATGCACGTGAAGCTTTGATCACAATTCGGTCTGAAGCCGGGGGAGTCGACGCAGCTGACTGGGCTCAAATGTTGATGCGAATGTATTTGCGCTATTGCGAACGACACAATTGGCCAACTGACGTTTATGAAACTTCTTATGCCGAAGAAGCGGGAATTAAGTCTGCAACTTTCGCGGTGCACGCCCCTTATGCCTACGGAATTCTTTCGGTGGAACAAGGAACACATCGTTTGGTGAGAATCTCTCCATTCGATAATCAAGGCAGGCGCCAAACTTCTTTCGCCGGTGTTGAAGTGATTCCAGTTGTAGAACAAGCAGATGCAATTGCAATTCCTGAAGACGAAATTCGAGTTGATGTTTATCGCTCATCAGGTCCAGGTGGTCAAGGTGTTAACACCACTGACTCGGCAGTTCGCTTAACCCACATCCCAACCGGAATTGTCGTGTCCTGCCAAAACGAGCGTTCGCAATTGCAGAACAAGGCGACCGCGATGAATATCTTGATGGCCAAGATTTTGGAACGAAAGCGTCAAGAAGATCAGGCCAAGATCGATGCGCTCAAGGGTGAATCAGCAGGTTCTTGGGGAACTCAAATGCGCAATTACGTTCTTCACCCGTATCAGATGGTCAAAGACGCAAGAACTGAATACGAGACTGGCAACACCCAGGCTGTCCTAGATGGTGAAATCGACGATTTCATCGAGGCTGGCATTCGCTGGCGCAAACGGTCTTAATTCAGCCAATTTTGAGGCATTTGCCCTATTTTCGTGTCGTCAATCGGCACTTTCAAACCCCTCTGACCCTAAACTGCCCTAGTCGTCCCCGAGCTTTCCCAAGGTGAGATTTTGATTCGTTTTGATCAAGTAACCAAACTCCATAAAGGCGCATCCCGCCCTGCCTTGGAGGATGTAAGCGTCGATATCGAGCGCGGCGAGTTCGTGTTCCTTGTGGGCGCTTCAGGCTCAGGTAAGTCCACGTTCCTTCGCCTACTACTTCGCGAAGAGCGCCCAACTTCAGGCACCGTCTGGGTAGCGGGTAAAGACTTAAACAAAATCGCAAATTGGAAAGTGCCGGCCCTGCGCCGCCAAATCGGTTGTGTATTTCAAGACTTCCGCTTGCTACCAAATCGAACAGTTGCAGGCAACGTGGCTTTTGCTCTTGAAGTAATTGGCACCCCGCGAAATGAAATCAACGAAGTAGTCCCAAACGTGCTTGAGCTAGTTGGTTTAACTGGCAAAGAAGATTCGTATCCAAACGAAATTTCTGGTGGTGAACAGCAGCGAGTTGCAATTGCGCGCGCATTTGTGAATCGCCCTTCCATTTTGATTGCAGACGAACCAACTGGAAACCTCGACCCAGAAACTTCAATCGGAATTATGAAGTTGCTCGATCGCATCAACAAAATTGGCACAACTGTTGTGATGGCAACTCACGACGTTGCAATTGTTGATCAGATGCGTAAGCGCGTTATCGAAATTGATACAGGTCACGTTGTTCGCGACCAAGCCCGTGGCGTTTACGGAATGGGTGCGTAATGCGTTTTAGATACTTAGTCAAAGAAGTTCTAACTGGAATTCGCCGCAACTTAACTCTTTCACTTGCCGTGATCATTACGGTTGCGGTGTCACTTTCACTTTTTGGTTCTGCTTTGTTGATCAATGCACAAGTGAACCAAATGAAAGATTATTGGTTTGATCGAGTTGAAGTTTCAATCTTCTTGTGCGGAAATATTTCTGATTCACCCAATTGCATCGATGGGGCAATTAGTGAAGAAGAAAAAGGACAGATTCGCGCGGACCTTCAAGGAATGACTGACATTGTCGACACGGTTTATTATGAATCAAAAGACCAAGCGTTAACTCGATTCAAAGAGCAATTCAAAAACTCTCCGATTGCAGAGACTGCTACTGCTGATCAAATGCCTGAGTCTTTCCGTGTGAAACTAATTGACCCAACCGAATTCGCTGTAATCGAAGGCGCTTTTGGTTTACGTCCTGGTGTCGAACAAGTTGTAGATCAACGCCAAACTTTACAAAAACTCTTTGACGCATTGGGTGGATTGCAAAAACTTGCCCAGGCGATTGCGGGCGTCATGATTTTGGTGACAATTCTCTTGATTTCAAATACCATGCGAGTTGCAGCATTCAATCGCCGTCGTGAAACTGGAATCATGCGCCTTGTCGGTGCAAGTAATTTCACAATTCAGCTGCCATTCTTATTAGAAGCTGCAGTGGCGGCAGCAATTGGTGCATCGGTCGCAATTGGCGCACTAGTGGTTGGAAAGATTTACCTAATCGATCAAACCCTTGCAAAAACTTTTACATTCACCACATTCATTGGTTGGGATGCGATCTATAGCGTGATTCCAGTAATGCTTGGGGCAGGTGTTGGTTTAGCAGTTTTGGCAGCAGGTTTGACGCTTCGGAAGTACTTGAAGGTTTAACATGCGAAAACTACTTGCTTCCCTAATCGCAATCACGTTGCTAGCGTCTTTGGCTTCGACCGCAAATGCTACATTTTCGACTAAAGATTCTTTGAAAAATCAAATTGCTGCAGCTGGTGATGCAGTAGATGAAGCAAATGACAAAGTTGCCAAAGCATTGCGGGACTACAACAAGGCGGCAGCTGCCCTTCCTGCAGCGCGTCAACGCTTATCCACTGCAAATGCAAACCTTGCCAGGGCGCAGAGCGCTCACCAGCAAGCCGTCAACGACTTAGCCAAATCAACCGCAGCAACGGCCCGCGCGGAAGATAGTTTGAGTGTGACGCAGCAAAACCTGACCACTCAAAATGGCGAAGTTTCAAGGCTTGTAAACATGATGTACCGCCAAGGGCCGATGTCAGAGCTAAGCATCATTTTCAACACTGAGTCGCCAGCAGAATTTACAGCGCGAGTTCAAATTGTTAAGTCCTGGTTTGATAGCAAGACTGCACAAATCAATCAACTCACCAAAACACGAGAAGACTTAATTCAAAAGAAAAAAGCACTAGACGAACTTGTCCAAGACAACATTGAAAAGAAAGCTGTTGCTCAAGAAAAAGTTTTAACTGCAGAACAAGCAGCTGCTGAAGCGAAAGCAGCCCAAGAAGCTGTTAATAAAATTGTGAAGGCGCGCAAATCTGCATTTGATGAAGCAAAGAAATATCAAGCAGCGGTTCAAAAGCGATATGACAAACTTAAGCGAGAACAACAGCGCCTTAAGAACATTGCTAAGAAAAACAATGGCAAGGGTAAAAACCTTGATCCTTCGGATGACTTTTTATGGCCAGTCGCCGGCGCGCCAAAAACTTCAAATGCGGGAATGCGCTTGCATCCAATTTTCAAAATTTGGCGCTGCCACGCTGGTATCGATCTTGGAGCACCCAGTGGCGCAAAAATTCGTGCTGCTGAAGATGGAGTCGTTGCAGACGCTGGTTGGTCAACCGGATACGGCAACTACGTGATGCTCGCACATGGAAAAGGAATCACTTCCTTCTACGCCCACATGAGCCAAAAGCTTGCCAAAGACGGTGAAAATGTGTCTCGTGGCGAAACCATCGGTTTAGTTGGTTCAACTGGCTGGTCGACTGGTCCACATTTGCATTTTGAAATTCGCATTAGTGGCGAGCTCTATGACCCAATGGGTTGGTTCGGCGGCTCTAAGAAAAAGATTTGCTAAAGCAAGTTTTTAAAGTCAAAGATACTTTCCGCTAGTCTCGGCTCTATGGCCAAAGAAACTGGACGCAAATTAATTGCGCAGAACAAAAAGGCCCGTCACGATTTCTCCATTGAAGAGACCTATGAGGCGGGTCTCGTTCTCGTAGGTACTGAAGTTAAGTCGCTGAGACTTGGCCGTGCGTCACTAGTTGACGGATTCGTAATGGTGGATCGCGGGGAAGCGTTTTTACATAACGTTCATATCCCTGAATACGAGCAAGGTACGTGGACAAACCATGAGCCAACTCGTAAGCGCAAATTGCTTTTGCACGCGGACGAAATTCGCAAAATCAGCATTGCAGTATCTCGACAGGGCTACACAATCGTGCCTCTTTCGCTCTACTTTAAAGACGGGCGAGTCAAGGTCGAAATCGGCTTGGCAAAAGGCCGCAAAACTCATGACAAGCGCCAAGCGATTGCCGAGCGTGATGTAAAACGTGAAATGAGTCGAGCCGAAGGCCGCCGTTCAAAAGGAATGAATTAGCCAAGGTTTTCCACATTTTTGGTTTTCGATTTAGTAAGAGTCAGTAAAAAGGTTTACCCTTTGCCTTAAGAAAACTAAATAGTGGAATCAATAAAACGATTCTCACACCCATGGGGGTGACAGGTTTCGACGGTGAGCGTCGAGACGGGAGAAGCGGGCCGAGAAGTTGTGGTGATCTCGTTAACCACCTACAAAAAATATAAGTGCCAATTCACAACGCACTGACTTCGCTCTAGCTGCATAGCTAAAGCCTTAAAAAGTCCGGAAATCTAGCCAAGCTGTCGAGCTAGAACCTTCCGTCGCTAGACAGCTCACCTGGGGTTCTGGTCACGAGGACCTCCGGAAAATCAAACAGTGACTGCGACTGCGTAACCTCATGGGCCACAAGGAATGAGGTAGTCGAGAACGCGTTACAGAGGCTGCGCCCGGAGAAGACCCTGATCTATGTCATCGGACCCGAGTTCGATTCTCGGCACCTCCACGACGAGCGAATGGAAACAGAACTAGTTCTTGTTTCCTGAGCGAGGAGAGGTGGTTGAGCGTGCCTGCACGCGAACACCTCCACATAAATTAAACCCTCGGCATGATCGCTGAGGGTTTAATTTTTATTCGACTTTAGGAGAAACATGAAGCTTGGATATGT
>JACCEC011952911.1_pt1 | contig 13718 bp, 9 predicted proteins | sample 7450121 | NCBI WGS metagenome assembly JACCEC01 (sample SAMN15323455, study PRJNA562643) | freshwater metagenome | isolation source: river surface water | place: USA:Blue River Watershed | collected 2017-08-18 | reverse complement strand
TTATCTTTAAATTCATTAGTCATTAATACCTATAATATATTACTTTAAAATTAACTATTATTTTTATTTATCATAATTCGTTTTATATTATATATTTTATTGTATAAAAAATATATATGTTAAAAAATTTTGATGGAGTTCAGTATAGATTAGCAGATAATTGGTATCCTTTAGTAAAAGTTAATGAATATAAAGATAAACCAATTAAATATTTAGAAATAGGAACTTTTTATGGAGCAAATCTTTTATCTGTCGCAAATTCTTATGGATTACATAATGATAGTAAATTATATTGCATAGATCCTTGGGAAGATTATAATGAATATTCAGAATATAAAAATGAACAACCAAATATTTATAATTCTTTTATAAATAATATTGAAAATTCTGGAATAAAATATAAAATAGTAATAAAAAGAGGATATTCAAATATAGAACTATTAAAATTAGAAGATAATTTTTTTGATATTATTTATATTGATGGCAATCATGAACCAGAATATGTTTTAGAAGATGCCGTATTAAGTTTTAGAAAATTAAAAACAGGAGGGATATTAATTTTTGATGATTATGGATGGGGTGGCCCAGATTTAACTCAAAGAGGTATTGATGGTTTTTTATTAGGATATCATAAAAGAATTAATATTTTAGGTGGACTAAACTCACAAGTATTTGTTGAAAAAATAAGATAAATTAAAACACTAATGTTTTTTCAAATTCGATAGATTTATCTATGTTTATTTTATTTGATGAAAATGATATATCATTTATTTTTTTCTTATTTTCTTTAAATTCATTATTTTCCATAAAAAATAATTTTGTCCAATATTCTGCTGATTGAATTTGTTCTTCTCTTTTTTCTTGATATGTATCACCGTAATAGTTTTGGGAATTAATGAAAGTAATAATATCACCGATAGCTTTAAATTGAGTATTTAATATCTCAGTATTCATAACAATCATTCTGCTTAAAAACTGTTTAGATAATTCATATTCTGGAAATATATCAACAATATTTAAATTCTTATTTTTATATATTTGCATATGCATATCATTCATTGTTTTTAATATATTCTTAAGTTTTGCATCACTTTCTGAATATTTAAATCCTATACATACTGCATATTTTTCAGAGTTAGATGGACGTGAAGTTAATGGTTTAACCATAAATACTTTATCATAAAGTGCATTTAAGATACTAATAAATTTAAATGAAGTTGTTGTAAATGTTTCAAAAAACTTAACTACAAATGAACCCCCTTTCTTTTGCATATTTAATGCAAATACTATTTGTGAAAATAATAATTTGAAATATTCTTGTTCTTGAATATTCTCATTTACCCATTCAAATCCTCCATCTGCCGTAATTAAATCTACTTTTTCTTTTACTGTTGAATTTGCTCCGCCATAAAAGTTTTGTAAAGTTTCTGGATTCATTAAATCACCGTTATCAAGACCACCTCCACTTTGAGCTTTATTTACTGTTTCGTGTTGAAAAAATCTACGTGGTTTTTCATTCATATAATAATCTATAAAGTTTTTCTCTAATTCCGGAACATGACCTTTTGTGTCTTCTGGATGTAAAGTAATTGCATAATATTTATCATTCTTACTTACTCCTTTCTTGCAAAACATATCTCTAAAAAATATAGTTGCTTGAATAAAAGAACCAGGACCTTCTGCTAAATGTGCTGATGCAAAATTATCTTTATTAGTATCTATTAAGTCAAACATAAAAAATATTTCCCATAATTTATAAAAACCTCTTGATAAAATATCAGGTGTTTTACCTTTTCCTAAATCAAAATAAGTTTTAGAAATATCACCAATACTTTTATTATATCCATCTATATATCTCTCAAACGGGTTTATAACTAAATATACTTTTTTCTTATTTTCAAACTGTTTTAAAATTTCCGTATCTTTCTTAATAGCATGAATATAGTGTTGGAAACCAAGAGAACATCTAGGGTAATCTATGTTTGTATTTAATATAATTTCTTCTTTTGAATCAAAAATAGTTTTTTTATCATCTTTACTATTTGAATCACTAGTTACATTTATACAAAATGGGATATATTTAGGGAGTGATATTGCTTTAGGGTCAACTCCACCTACAATATTTCTTTTAGGTGCCATTAATAATAATTAATTAGATTTTAACTTTTTAAACCATTTATAAAAAATGATTTTTAAACTTAATATTAAAGAAATATATATCATTATAATATATATTATATGTCTACCCAGAATAAATCATATATTAAGGACTTAATTGGGAGTGATGACTACAAAAAAATATCAGACTTATATGCTTCTGTTAAGAAACATAATGAGTTTGAAATTATTTTTGTAAATCACGAAAATAAGTATATTGGGCAAGAAAAATACATACAACTTTTAAAATATATTAAACATAAAAGTGCAATATTAAAGAATCCCTCTAAAACTGTTGATTCATTAGATATTAACTATTCACCTAACCCTGAAGTAACATATCGTGTTACACTTATTGGTTCAGAGATTATTAATAAATATATTCAAAAGTTAGACTTATGGAAATCACATGTAATATTTAAGAGTTTAGTAAAAATTGCTCAAAATAAAAAATCATCAGATATTGTTTTAATGAAAAAATTAAAAGATAAAGAAAATATCATAGACGTTACTGAATTAAATGAACGTGTTAAATTATCATCCGAATTATCTTTTGATAAAGAAGATTTTGATATAGTTGATAAGATTACTTATGAAGATATGGATAAAGTAGTATTCCGTTTAAAACAACGTACAACTTTACAAATTATTAGTACTCCAAAAGAATTTGTTCAGATAGATTTGACTTTAACTAAAACATCACGTAAATATTCTAGCTTAAATTCAACAGTTCCTGCTTTTGAATTAGAATTAGAATATGGATTGTTAGAAGATAAGGGTAAACCAAGTGAAGAAGCATTTGATAAAATGTTAAACGAATCACTTATATTACACAAGATTATACAACAAAGTAATTTTGTTATTACTACATCAAAAACACAAGAAGTATTGAAATATTATAAAAATATTGCTAATGTTAGTGAAACAAGCACATTTTTAGATGCAAGACAATCAGTATCACTTGAAATTCAATATTCAACAGATATTTTACCAAACAAATATGCAGTTACTGATAAAGCTGATGGTGAAAGATATTTTCTAGTTATTATGAATAAACATGTTTATTTCATATCTACTAACTTAGTAGTTAAAGATGGTGGATTAGATTTAAAATCAAGTGATTACGACGGAACTATTTTAGATGGTGAATATATTTTTATTGCTAAATTAAACAGACATCTATTTATGGTATTCGATGTATTATTCATCGGTTCTAAAGATATTCGTAATACTTCATCATTTATGAAACGTATTAAGATGGGTGAAGAATTATGTAATAAAATTTTTGTATTAAAAGGACAAAAAGGATTTACACAAAATATATATAAATCAAAAGATAAGTTTGATTTAGCTGATTTACAAGCTTTTCATCATAAAGAATTTGTTAGACTTATGAAAATTCTTAATGAAGATATGCAATTTGAAAAATCTATACCACTTATTAGAACTAAATATTTTGCTGATGCAACTGGTGCAGAACCATGGGAAATCTTTACATATGCATCTGATATGTGGAAATCATATACTGAAGATGCTGAAGTAAATTGTCCGTATTTACTTGATGGTTTAATCTTTCAACCACTTGAACAACCATATGTTACATCACAACGTGAATCAAAACTATTTGAATACAAATGGAAACCACCAACAAAGAACTCCATTGATTTTTACATTCAATTTGAAAAAGATAAAGCAACTGGTAAAGTCTTAACAGTTTATGATAATTCAAATGATGAATATGTAAGAAATAAACCATACAGAATTTGTAAGTTATATACTGGTAAATTTAATATGGGTAAAGAAGCTCCTGAATTATTCTTAGAAGATAAAGGAATGTATTGGGCATATTTATTTTTAGAAGATGGAGAGGCTCGTGATATAGAAGGTAATATTATAGTAGATAATACAGTTGTTGAATTTTACTATGATAATTCTGAAGGCGAAGATGTATATGTTCCTGAACGCTTTAGATGGCGTCCACTTAGAACACGTCATGATAAAACAGAAAGTGTTCTAAGATATGGAAGAAAATATGGTAATAACTCTGATATTGCCATTAAGATTTGGCGTTCAATTCAAATACCAATGTTAATGACAGATTTTGTTGATTTAGCACGTGGTAATAATCCAGACCGTAATCAATTCTTCTATGATAAGAAGATAGAAAGTTTAAGACAAAAGATTGGTCATGACTTAATTGTTAGTGCATCTAAACAAAATGTATATTTCCAGAAAATTTCAAATTTAGCAAAACCACTTAGAACTTTCCATAGATGGATTACCTCAAATCTTATCTATACTTATTGTAATTCACAATATCAAGGTGATAGACAATTAACTATATTTGATTTAGGTTGTGGTAGAGGTGCAGAAAATATGAAGTTCTACTATGTTGCAGCATCATTATATGTTGGTGTTGATATTGCTAAGGAAGGTTTATATTCAGCGGTTGATGGTGCAATTTCTCGTTATAATCAACAGAGAAAGAAGAAACCTAATTTCCCAAAGATGCATTTCATACATGCTGACTGTGGAACTAAATTACACTACGATGATCAAAATAGATCATTAGGTGGAATGACACAAGACAATAAGAATTTAATGGATAAATTCTTTAATATTAAGTCTCCAACTAAATTTGATGTAATTAACTGTCAATTCGTTATTCACTATTTACTTGCTAATCAAACAACATGGGATAACTTGAAATATAATGTTAATTTAGTATTAAGAGAAGGTGGATATTTCATCATGACTCATTTTGATGCGGAACAAGTATTAAAATATTTAGGTGATAAGAATAGTGCTATTGGATATTATACTGATGATAAAGGTAAGAAGGAAAAATTATTCGAAATAGTTAAAAAGTTTGGTAATATAGATAGATCTAAACCACTTGGTCCAGGTCACGCAATTGATTTGTTTGCTGCATGGATGTTCGAAGATGGTTCGTATCAAACTGAGTATTTAGTTGATTACAAATTCTTAGAACAAGATTTATTAAAAGATTGTGATTTAGAATTAGTTGAAACAGACTTATTTGAGAATCAATTTAAGATGAATAAAGAGTTTTTTGGTAATAAATATTATGCAGCAATGCATAATCCAGATACAAGAAAGTTCTTGGAAAATGTTGCTGAATATTATCAAGAAAATGAAATTAATAAAGTTTGTTATGAATATACCTTCTTACAAAGATATTGTATCTTTAGAAAGAAAGATAAAGCCAAACCAACTAATATGAAGAGACAAGAAACTCAAGAAACACAAGAAACTAAACAAAATGAACAAACTGGAGGTGTTGTAGAATACAAGTTATTGTCTAAAACTAAATATAATGATTCATATTCATTCATGAATTCTATACATTATATTTTACAATCACATCAAATCATTCCAAAGACTTTGAAAGTTAAAGAATTCTTTAAAGAGCATGGATTAAAGATGATTAAAGACCAAGATTTGAAGAAAACTGATATGAATAACATTTGTAAATCTATTAAAATTGCACATGAATTTAGTGTTAATAGTGAATTGAGCGATATGCCAAACGCTAATACCCAAAATGTAGTTGATGGATTATATATCAAACAATTACAGGATATGAAATTATCAGACTTAGTTAAACCAAGTGATAAAGGAAAGAATAAGATTATGATTCTAACTAAAGAAGAAGGAGTGTTCAATCCAGTTTATATTAAATATGAAGGAATGAAACAAGGTATGTTTAAAGCAGATAATACTATTATTAGTAAGATGTTTTAAGTTTGTTTATTTGACTAAATATTATCTATAAAAAATTGATTTTGATATTACTTAAATAATTAATAGTAATAATAATACTATTAATTATAATGGCAACGAAAATCGATAATATTAATATTAGTTATAACATTGACGAGTTCATGAAATATAAAGAACTCAACTATATGTTACCAGTCAATCTTAAACCATATTGTAATGATATTGGTGGAACTGTATATTTCCGTGAAGGTATGGTAAAAGAAGTTGGAGCAATTATTGATACTTTTATGAATGGTCGTAATCCAAATGATATTCTTTTTAAGAATAGCATTATTGAAGCACTTAATAATATTACTCAACGTAATTACCAAACTGTTATTACTAATCTTAAATCTCTTAACTTTGATAAGACTGAACACTTTACAACTCTTGCATCCGATCTTCTGATTTGTGCGATGACTGATATTACTGGTGTTAAAGGTATTAACATGCCGCCTGGACAAATTTCAAGCTCTGAAATTTTTGTTCTTGTTGCTTCTGACTTTTTCCCACTGATGATTGAAGATAATAGTAAGAACATTAAATTCTCATCAGTATTTCTGGAAATGTGTAAACGTCATTTTGATGATTTCTGTGATTCACAAAAACCACTTGACCACAATAACTTGTATCGTGTAGATAACTTTAAAGGTTTCACTAACTTTCTTGGTCTTCTTTATGCTAAAGGTCTAATTAATAGTTTTGCAATTAATGATTGTCTGACTCGTCTAGTAAAACTAATTTATGATACAACATGGGGACAAGCTGAATCAGAAAATGTATATGAAGGATTCCGTCGTATTATGAATAACATTATTAAACATTTTGAAGGTAAGAATCCCAAAGATTTTAAAGATACTGATAAAAAGTTTCTTCAACAACTACAAAAGATTCATGTTGATATTCAAACACGTAATAAATCATCAAGCAAACTTCGTCGTTTTACTATGATGTATCATGATGAGAACGAGAAGAAGATTCAAAAGCTACTACAATAAAATAATTTATTTATATAATGGATAAAAATAATGGATTTTTGATTTTTTGCCCTGAATTTTTATTATGAGGGATTTAACAATCCCTCATAATAAAAATTGACAAATATATATTTTAATTATATATCTTAATTTATTTATTATTAATTAATAAATAAATATGTTTTGCCCAATTACTCTTAAAGATATTCAATACATTAAAAAACAAACGGGACATAACCCATTTTATTATTATGATGGTAATATGATTGAAGAAAATTGTAAAAAATTTCTTTCTTCATTCCGTAAATATTTTCGTGATTTTCGTAATTTTTACAAAGTTAGAGATTTACATAATCCAATAATTTTAGATAATCTATTTAAATGGGGAATGGATTTTGATGTAACAACACAAAGTGAATTTGAAACATTAAATAATCTTGGAATTTTACCCGGTCATATTACATTTACTAATAATTTTACAAGTAAAGAATGCATGGAATATATTTACAATAATCAAATTAATATTAATTTGGATAATATTACAGATTTAGATATATTTGATAAATCAAGAATTAAATTTGATAATAAAGTTATTATTCATGATAATATTATTTGCTTCAATTATAATTCTGATGTAAAAAATAATAAATTTGGTATGTCATCTGACGATATTATTAAAGGTTTTATAAAAGCATCTGAAATGGGTTATAATATATTTGGAATTAAGTGTACTGAATATAATACAAATTATGATGATTTGTTTCAAAATCTATTTAGTATTATTGATAAACTTCGCAAGGAAAAAATTATTATTGATTTTATAAATCTTGGTGAAATATTTGATATTACTGATGAAACACCACAAAATTTACGTAAAATATTTGATAAATATATTGAAATATATGAATTAGATGATGAACCAAAGATATATGCAGAATGCACGTCACATATTACAAAAAATTATGGTTGGTTAATTACAGAATGTGTATCGATTAAGAAAAATAATAGTGAAAATCAAGAAAATATTGAAACTACATATGGATTAAATGCAAATCTAACTAATTTATTCAAAAAAGTTAACGATGAAAATAATATTTCAGTATTTGGAAAAAAATCAGATGATAAAATAATTGCAAATATTGTAGGTAATACATATAATTATAATGATGTTTTTGCCACGAATATAACTATTCCAGAAATTAATATAGATGATACTGTTATTATTCATAATGTTGGTATAAATAATAGTATATATAACGAATATATGAAATATAAACAAAATATTCAAACTATTACTAAAAAAAATACTTATGATAATGACGATTATATTATCTGGATTATTAATTTTATAATAATCTTTTGTGGAGTTGTATTATATTTTCTAATTTAGTTACAAGTTTAATTTATTAAAAAAATGATTTTATTTATATTTGAATATATAATTTAAATAATTAACTATTTTTAATAATTAAATATATGTCAATTATAACTAAATTATTAAGAGATGATAAATCTGGATTAATAGAAGAAGATGATGATGGAAATATAGAATATAAATGGAAATTAGATAGCAAAACTGAATTAACATTAAAAAAACTAACATCACAACTATTATGGAGATTAAATGAGGGTAAAGAATTATATGGAATATATGAAGCTCATTATGTATTAGGTGTATTTGATAATGGTAATTTTGGTAATTTAAGTTTAGAAGAATTAAATTTAACTATTGACATATTTAAATCAGTTATTGAAAAAGTATCTGTTGAAATAACGAATAGTGTTATTGAAAAAATAAATGATTCATATATTTATTGTGCATCAATAAGATATAAACCGATTGATAAAAAAATTAATGAAATTAATATTATGTTTTGTGGTGCAGAACAAGTAGGTAAATCATCTATAATTTCTCACATATGTTATTCAAACAAAGATAACGGTAATGGTAGTATACGCGATTATGTAATGACACACGAACATGAAAAAATAATGGGGCAAACAATGTGTATTAATAAACAAATTATTGGTATTAAGAATGATAAAATATTAAATTATAATTATAGCCAAAATTGGGAAGAAATAGTTAAAATATCTGATAAAATTATTAATATTTATGATACTCCAGGTAATAAGAAATATTTTAAAACAATTTTGAAAGCACTTCGAACATATATGATTGATATTTTATTCATTGTTTCGGATAAAATAAAAAAATGTTCATATGCAAATGAAGATGAATTTGACGAATTTGATGAATTTGACGAGTATACTTCATTTCTAATAGATTATGCTACAAGACTTAACATTAAATATTATTTAATTAAATCAAAAAAAGAAAGAAAATCAACACGAAATAATTTAAAAACTTTTAATCCATTAAATACTTTATTAAATATATCAACTATAAATCCTGATTTATCTGATATGGATAAATTAAAAGAAATTTTAATTGATTCTACTAAAAATAATAAATATACATCTTTCATTCCAAATACATTTCGTATAACATCAATTTATAATATTCCTGATAGAAATAAAATTATTGCTGGTATTCAAACAAATGGTATAATATCATATAATTCAGAATGTTATATAGTATTTCCTGATTTAAATTATACTAAAATTAACATAGAAAGTATATTTAAAAAAAATATAGATTCTATGAATATTTATGAAAAAGAAACTGGTTCAATTAGTTATAAAATAAGTGATTCAAAACAAATAAATCAAATAACAAAAGATTGTATTATTACAGATAAAAAAGGTATAGAACATATTACATATATTAATACTAAATCCATAAAATTAAATATAATAAAAATGTGTGATATTCCATCTAACTTTCAAACAATAAAATATTATTTAATTAACTGTAATGTAAGCTATGTAGTCAATATTACTACTTATGATAATATACATCTTATTGTTGAATTTAATCATAACATATTACTTCAAGATAATATATGTATTTTAATGCCAGTTGAATTAAAAGAATTTAATCAGATTATATTATGCGAAATTGTTAATTAAGTTTTTTTATTTATTCATTATATTCATAAATAAAAATTAATAATCTAAAATAAATATAATATTCTCTATTTTTATTTATTCATTATATTCATAAATAAAAATTGAAATATCCTTTATCTACTACTTTTAATATATAAATATACATTAAAATAAACACATATAATGGGTTGTAAAGGATTTTGGGCATTTCTTGCCCCTATTGTTAAAACAGAATCAATTGATGTATTAGTTGGAAAACCAATTATTATCGATGTCATGTTATATATTTATAAGTATATTATTGGCATTAGAAATAATGGCAATGATATTATTAATGACGAAGGATATAATTTAAATCATATCTACGCTATTAATAATTTAATTAAAGTATATTCTGAAAAAGGAATATTGCCAATTTGTGTTTTTGATGGTAAATCACCTGATATAAAAAAAGATGCTGTTGATAAAAGAAAAAATACTATTAGTAATTCCGATGAAAAATGTAAGATTCTAGAAACAAAAATTAAATCAAATGATGAAAATTGGTATGATAATTTTGGAGAAGATAATGATTTAGAAATGAATGAATATATTAAAAACTTTAAAAAAAGTTTTATTATGAATACTGAAATAATTAACGATTGTAAATATTTACTTTCTTGTTTTGGTATTCCATATGTAGATTCTATTAATGAAGCTGATTCACAATGTAGTGTATTAAGTCATTACTATAAGAATATTATTCCTGGTGTATTAAGTGAAGATAGTGATATTTTAATTTTTGGAACTCATACTTTATACCGTGATATTGATTTTAAATCAAATCAGGTTAAATCAATTAATATTGATGATATTTTAGATTATTTACAAGAGAAAACAAATATTATTTGTAGTGAACATTTTAAAAAACCAATTAAATTTACTAAAGATAATTTTATTGATTTTACTATTATTCTTGGTAATGATTATAATTATGGAGTTCGTTGTAGTGGAGGAACAAATAGAGAAAAGATTTTTGAGTTATTTGTTTTAAATGATTGTAATGTAATTAAGTTCATAGCTCATCTTTATCAAATTAATAAAATTTGTGGTCATATTAAATATTATATACCAGAACAATTTATTGAAAAATGGGTTAAATCTCAAATTAATTATAAAGAAGCAAAAACATTTGACCCATCTAATATTGCTATTCATATGAAAACACCTAATCTTGTTGAATTACAATTATTTCTTTCTGATAAAAAGATTAATTTAAATCAAGTAGATGTAATTAGTAATATTATTAATAAATTATTCCATTATTATTCAGAAAAGAAATTTTGTTTTGAAAATAAAGAACAATATAATATTCATGATGATTGGATTGTTATTAGTAATCGCAAATAATTTTTTTATTAAAAAATACCTAAAAATAAAAATTGATATATTTATTAAATAAGATATATACATAAATAAATAAATACATATAATTAAATATAATGGAAGAAGACAAAGATTATTATAAAACTCTTGGTATTGAACGTAATGCTGATAGTGAAACTATTCGCAAAGCATATAAAAAGTTAGCATTTAAATATCATCCGGATAAAAACCCAGGTGACCCTCTAGCTGAAGAAAAATTTAAAGAAGTTACTGAAGCAAATGAAGTTTTAAGTGATGCGGCTAAACGTGAGATTTATGATAAATATGGTTCTGAAGGTTTGAATCGCCAAGGTTTTCAACCAACTGATTTTGATCCATCTGAAATATTTCGTAATATGTTTGGTTTCGATGATACTATTAGTGTTCCACCAATTGAAACTATGATGGAAGTAACTTTAGAAGAACTATTTACAGGCTGTGTTAAAGAATTTACATATGAGCGTTATTCATTATGTTCTGGTTGTAACGGTAAAGGTGCAAAAGGTAAAAACGTTGATTGTAAAACTTGTAATGGTGCAGGTATGCGTATGATGCGTATGATGGGTGGAATTGGAAATATTCCATGTAATGAATGTGAAGGGAGTGGAGTCAATCCGAAAGCCGAAAGATGTAAAGACTGCAAGGCCAATGGTTCTAAGACTGATAATCATACTTTGCAAGTTCATATTGCTCGGGGTCACAGTCGCTCTAAACCAATTATCATTCAAGATGAAGGTCATGAAATTCCTACAAACGAACGTAATAAATCTTCTCGCGTTCGTTCTAACGTGGTTATCGTCATAAAAGAAAAAGAACATTCAGTATTTACTCGCGGTTCAGTTATCAAAGAACTACGTAAAGTAGATGAAAATAATCTTGTTTGTGATTTAGAATTAACTTTACAAGAATCACTTTGTGGATTTCAAAAGAGCATTACTCATCTAGATAATAAACCAATTAAAGTTATTATGTCAGATATGGTTAAACATTCTGATGTTTTAGTTATGAAAAATATGGGTATGTATCATCACGGTTCAGAAAAACGAGGTGACCTACTAATTCGTATTAAAGTAGAAACTAAGAAATTTAGTAAAAATGATAAACAAAAAATTTGGGCATTGTTTACAGATGAACCGTATGTTCATCATGCTAAGAATGGACCAAATATGCAATTATATGAAGAATATAAAAAGGATGTTGTTGAGGAAAATGAAAAGGAACAAATGAAAGAGGAATATAAGCAACGCAGAGGTGGACGTCCACCTGGCGGAGCACGAATGCCTCAAATGCACCAAATGGGTGGAGGCGGTGTTGAATGTGCAACACAATAAATTTATTTATTATTCATCATCTTCTGGTTTTTTAATTTCTTTCTTTTTAGGTGCTTTAGTTCTTGTAGCAAAGAATAAACCTACAGTAATTAATACTACACCGCCAATTAAAATTAATGTTTGTTTGGGCATTTTAAATGAACCTAATTTAATAAGGTGTGTAGCAGTTGCAGCTACTGCTGCTTCATTTTCAGCTAATTTAATTGCTGCTTCTGATATTGATATAGAAGTTTCCTTTAATGGTTCTTGTTGAACTTGTTGTGTTTGAACTGGTGAAATTGTTTTTTGTTGTATATTATTATTGAAACTTACTGATTTTGGTTGTTGTTGTGGTTGTTGTGGTTGTTGTGGTTGTTGTGGTCTAGTTTGTTGTAATGGTTGTTGTGGTCTAGCTTGTTGTTGTGCTTGTTGTGGTCTAGTTTGTTGTAATGGTTGTTGTGGTCTAGCTTGTTGTTGTGATTGTTGTGGTCTAACTTGTTGTGGTTGTTGTGTAGCTTGTTGTGGTCTAGGTAATTGCATAGTCATTGGTGTTCTTGGCGTATCAACATTTGTTACTTGTGGCATATTAAATATATTTAAATTAGTATTAAGAGTTTCTAATATATCACTATTAGCAGAAGATGTTACAGAATTCATTTCTGGAAATGTCATATTATCCATTTGTTATAAATTTATTTTTTATTATATTTATACTAAATTAACGCTCTTATAAATAAAACTTGATTGCAAAAAATGTTTTAAAATAAATAAAAATTGATTATATAATATTTAAATAGAACAATAATATTATATATTTAATAATAAAATAAATGGATAATATACCATGGGTAGATAAATATAGACCGCGTCGAATTGATAGTATAATACATCAAGACGAAGTAAAAAAAGTATTAAAAGAAACAGTAAAAACAGGTGAACTACCTAATTTACTATTTTATGGACCTCCAGGTTCTGGTAAAACTAGTGCAATTTTAGCATTGGGTTATGAATTATTTGGTCCAGAATTAATGAATGAAAGAATCTTAGAACTTAATGCATCTGATGAAAGAGGTAT
>JACCEC013029407.1_pt1 | contig 13722 bp, 13 predicted proteins | sample 7450121 | NCBI WGS metagenome assembly JACCEC01 (sample SAMN15323455, study PRJNA562643) | freshwater metagenome | isolation source: river surface water | place: USA:Blue River Watershed | collected 2017-08-18 | reverse complement strand
TTGGTAGTTAAAGATGATGATATTGTAGTGGGTACACACGGGCGTAGTTTTTGGATTTTAGACGATATTACGCCATTACGTCAAGTTTCGGAAGAGGTGGCAAAAAGCGATGTATTTTTATTCAAACCACAAAATACTTATCGAGTACGTTGGAGTACTTACACTGATACCCCAATAACGCAAGAAGAGCCGCAAGGACAAAACCCACCAGATGGAGCAATTATCAATTATTATTTGAAAGATAAAATTAATAATCCTGTAGTTCTTGAAATTTTCGACTCATCAAAAAAGTTAATTCGTAAGTTTTCAAGCGATGATAAACCTTATGAATTACCCGATTTGAATATTCCTCATTATTGGATTCGCCCACAACAAATTCTTTCAGCCGAAGCTGGTTCGCATCGTTTTATGTGGGATTTACATTATCCTCCGTTGAACCTTCCCCCATCATATCCAATTTCGGCGGTTTATCAAAATACTGCTCCCGATGCTACTTCTCCGTGGGTGATGCCAGGTTATTATATTGCCAAATTGACCGTGAATGGTCAATCATTTGAGAAATCCTTTTTGGTAAAAATGGACCCTCGTGTAAAAACATCGGCGGTTGATTTAAAACTTCAGCATGACCTATCGTTGGCTTGCTATGAAGGACGATTAAAAATTCAAGCGGAGTTAGAAAAAATGAAAGATTTACGCCAGAGAATCAGAATGACTGAAGAGGGCATGAAACAGTTTGATGCTAAAGAATCTAATTTGAAAAAGATTCAATCAGGGTTGGCTTCAGTACATAATATTTTGCAAGATGCTGATAGTAAGCCTACTACGCAAGCCGTTTTGAGTGCTAAAGAGTTATTAGCAAAATTAGAGTCTGTAATGAAGTAAAGATTATCTTATTTAGTACATTAAAGAGTTGCAATTTTTTGCAACTCTTTTTGTTTGTACGCAACCTAAGTTTTTTTTCTTACGTATAGCCTATGTTAAACATAGTACGAACCTTTATCAATTACATCTTATGAAACACTTTTCTAATCTACTGCTTGTGGCAAGTTTTGTATTTTTTATCATGGTAAGCTGTGAGAAACAAGCTTCCGAGCCAACTTATGGCATTATGGCAAAGACTACAACTCTTGGTACTGTTTTGACTAACCAACAAGGAAGAACGCTTTATTTTTTCTCTTCTGATGTTAGTGGAAATTCGACGTGTTCAGGAAACTGCCTAACCAACTGGCCAGTTTTTTATGTAGATTTAACAAGCGTTGACCCAACCTTAACAGCAACCGATTTTGGGACAATTACACGAGCAGATGGAACAAAACAAACCACTTTCAAAGGCTGGCCACTCTATACTTATAGTGGTGATGCAGCTGCTGGTGATGTAAAAGGTGAAAATGTTGGTAGTAAATGGTATGTTGCAAAAGCAACCTATACAATGATGTTGGCCAATGCTCAATTGGTTGGGCAAGATGGCAAGCAGTATACTTCAAAATACGCCGAAGGAGCAGGCGATACACAATATTTTGTTGATGAAACGGGTCGTACTTTGTATGGTTTTGCCAATGATAAAAAGAATAAAAATAATTATACAAAATCAGATTTTAGTAATGATGGAACATGGCCAATCTTTGGGCCAGATTTAAAGGATATTCCTTCGGCACTCGATAAAAGCTTATTTGGAACAATCACAGTATTTGGGAAAAATCAGATGACCTACAAAGGTTGGCCATTATATTATTTTGGTTCTGATAATAAAGTTCGTGGAGCAAATAAAGGTGTAAGTTTCCCGAAACCAGGCATTTGGCCGATTGTAAATAAAGATACCCAAGATGCACCATTATAAGTATAATTTTAACTCTTCTTTACAGCCATAAATAAAAACGGTCGTCAATTTTGACGGCCGTTTTTGTTTAATTATCTAATTAGTAAATTTTGATTGAACTGTATTTAGGATTTTTCTAATAAATTTTTGTTAATTGCAGTCAGTTTATATACTTGACTTCAAACCTATGAAAAACCTCATTTTAGCTTTATTTGTTATTTTCTGTTTGGCTTGCCAACAGAAAACAGAAACTTCAAGCAACTATTATCAAGAAAAATACCGCCCACAATTTCACTTTACTCCCGAAAAAGGTTGGATGAACGACCCCAACGGGCTTGTATATTATGATGGAGAATACCACTTGTTTTATCAGCACAATCCCGATAGTACAGTTTGGGGGCCAATGCACTGGGGGCATGCCATTAGCAAAGATTTAGTTAACTGGGAGCATCTTCCAATTGCATTATATCCTGATTCTTTAGGGTATATTTTTTCGGGAAGTATTGTGGTTGATGAAAATAATACTACGGGTTTTCAGACTGGTAAAGAAAAACCATTGGTGGCTATTTTTACTTACCATGATATGGTTAAAGAAAAAGCAGGAAGAAATGACCGTGAATCGCAGGGAATTGCTTACAGCTTAGATAAAGGTCGTACTTGGACAAAGTATGCCCAAAATCCAGTTATACCTAATAAAGGAGATGCCGATTTTCGTGACCCAAAAGTTTTTTGGCACGAAGCGAGTAAACATTGGATTATGCCTTTAGCCGTTGGAAAGAAATTAGAAATTTTTACTTCACCAAATTTGAAAAATTGGCAAAAAGCAAGCGAATTTGGTTTAAAAGAAAGCATAAATGACGGCGTTTGGGAATGTCCAGATTTGATTTCTTTTAAAACAGAAGAAGGTACAGAAAAATGGGTTTTGATACAAAATATTGGTCGTGGTGCTATCAATGGTGGTTCGGGAACACAATATTTCGTTGGTAATTTTGATGGTAAAACTTTCACCAACGACAACTCGCCAACAACCAAACTTTGGTTAGATTATGGAGCAGATAATTATGCAGGTGTAACATGGTTTAACGCCCCTAATAATGAAAAAATCTACATCGGTTGGATGTCGAATTGGGACGATTACGCCAATATTGTACCCACATCGACTTGGCGAAGTGGTATGACAGTTCCTCGAAAATTATCATTAATTAAAACTACCGAAGGCTATCGTTTGGCCCAATTACCTGTCAAACAACTTGAATCTTTACGAATTTCGAATACTGATATTCCCAAACAGACAATTTCTAATACTGTTACTATCGATAACAAGTCAGCTTTAAACGAACTTGATTTATCATTTGATTTGTCTAATTCACCATCAACAGAGGTTGGCTTTATCTTATCGAATTCAAAAGGTGAAAGATTGATTGTTGGTTTAGACAAAACCTCGAAGCAAATTTTTATTGACCGTACAAATGCAGGGAAGTCTGATTTCTCTTCAAAATTTGCAAAGAAACACACAGCACCGTTTTTCGATTCAAAAGAATTGATAATCAAGGCTTTAATTGATAAGGCTTCCATCGAAGTTTTTGTGAATGATGGAAGAATTGCCTTAACTGATTTGTTTTTTCCTACCGAAGAATATACAAAAATTGAACTTTATAGTAAAGGTGGAGATTCTGAGTTGTTGGCTGGAAGGCTATATCCATTGAAGTCAATTTGGGTTAAAAAGTAAGATTTTATAAGAGTTTTTAATTAGTTATCGTTAAAGAATAATGTCAAAGAAAAATATAGTTTGTTTTGGAGAAGTGTTGTGGGATTTACTACCATCTGGGAAAATTGCTGGTGGAGCCCCTATGAATGTGGCAGTTCATGCCAATCAACTTGGGTTAAATGCAAGTATGATTAGTGCAGTTGGAGATGATGAACTGGGTGAAGGAATCACTTCATTTTTAACTGGTAGAGGTTTATCCACTTCAACAATTCAGAAAAATGAATACCAAACGGGTATTGTAGAAGTAACATTAGATGAAAAAGGCAGTCCATCTTATACTATTATCCAACCTGTTGCTTGGGATTTTATTCGTTTGACAGAAACTGCTCAAAAAGCTGTTCAAGAAGCCAATGCGTTGGTATTTGGCAGTTTAGCTTTACGGAATGAAATTTCAAAAAATACGCTTTTATCTTTACAATCCTTAGCAAAACTGCGTGTTTTGGATATTAATTTACGAAAACCTTTCTATACTGAATCCTTAGTTGACCAGCTTTTTGAAATTGCTGATATTGTAAAAGTCAACGACGAAGAGTTGGAAATGATTTGTGGGTGGTTTGGTCAGCACGCTGACGAGTTAACTAATGCTATCTTCATCAAAGAGCGATACAATCTTAAAGGAATAATTGTTACAAGGGGTGGTAATGGGGCTTTCTTTGTTGACGAATATAATAATATTTCAACCCATGGTGGCTTTAAGGTGTCCGTAAATGATACAATCGGAAGTGGAGACTCGTTTTTAGCCTCGTTTATTACAAAGTGGTTAAATGGTGAAACACCAGCTGAAGCTTTAAAATATGCTTGTGCTGTGGGAGCTTTTGTGGCAACTCAAAAAGGGGCAACCCCAGTAATTTCTGAAGAAGATATTTTGAAAATTATGGCATAATTTCAAAGCACAATTTTTCATATTGCTCGTACTTAAAAAGCAATTTGGAAAATTGTGCTGCTTATTTTGTGTATTGATAAGCCCAAGCAATCAAAACTAATTGTAGAGGAAGTCTCAACCACAGCAACCACTGTGGTATTTTTTTGAACTTGCCTGAGGTTGCCATGTAAATATTGGCAGGAAAAACCGCAATTAGTAGTAAAATTATTCCCCATGCCGCCAAAGGTTTAGTTTGGGTGAAAAGTAGCCCTATTCCGAGAATAATTTCTGCAATTCCGCTGATAATCACCATTTCTTCGTGATTAGGTATGTACGGTGGCATGGCTTTCATAAAAAAGTTTTTCTTTGTAAAGTGCGAAACCCCCGCAAAAACAAAAAATCCAGCCATTATATAAAGAGCTATTTTCTCCATAAGTCTCATCTTTAAATTTATTCATCGCAAATTAAGCCAAAAATTGATTTTAATAGTTTATTTTACAAATAATCTTTATTAGCAAAATAACCTATCATTATGAATAAAGTTCGTGTATTTAATTTTTTCTTCTTCTTTATTTTCCATACTTTGTGTTTTGCACAAAAAAATAAATCAGAAACTTATTTTCCTGCACCAAATAATTGGCTTTCAAAGAATCCAGTTGAGTTAGGGCTAAACCCCGAGAAACTAAAAGAAACGATTAAGTTTGCTCAAGATAATGAAATAAAAAATCCAAGAAATATGGAAGTGTCTCATTATCAGTCATTTGGTAAAGAGCCTTTTGGTTTTGCGATTGGCCCTTTTGCTGAGCGAGGCGAACCCACTGGACTAATTATTTATAAAGGCTACATTGTGGCACAATGGGGCGAACCAAACCGATGCGACATGACGCATAGCGTGACTAAAAGTTTTTTATCGAGCGTAGTAGGTTTGGCAGTTGACCGAGGTTTAATTAAAAGCGTTACAGATACTGTTGCTTCTTATATTCCGCCAATTGAAGTTTATGGAAGTTCAGTTAGTCGCTCGGCAGATGAGTATGGAAAACCCGAGTTGCTCAATCTTTTCGATACTCCTCATAATAAAACCATTACGTGGGATGCTCTTTTGCGTCAGACGAGCGATTGGGAAGGAACTCTTTGGGGAAAACCCGATTGGGCAGACCGCCCAGACAAAGATGCTTCAAAATGGCTAAATAGACCAAGAAATAAACAAGGAAGTGTTTATGAGTATAATGACGTAAGAGTGAATGTACTATCGTTGGCTGCATTGAGCGTTTGGCGAAAGCCTTTGCCACAGGTGTTGAAAGAAAATCTAATGGATAAAATTGGAGCATCAAACACTTGGCGTTGGACGGGCTATCGTAATTCGTGGATTGTGCTTGACGGGCAAGCGGTTCAGTCGGTTAGTGGAGGTGGTCATTGGGGAGGAGGAATGTTTATCAATGCCTACGATATGGGGCGTTTTGGCTTACTTTCATTAAATAAAGGACGTTGGAAAGACCAACAAATTTTATCTGAAAATTGGGTCAATCAAGCTCTTTCGCCCACACCCGCACAACCCACGTATGGATACATGAATTGGTTTCTGAATACCGATAAAAAACTGCTGCCAAGTGCTTCAGAAAAATCATTTTATCATTTGGGCAATGGTACAAATATGGTATATGTTGACCCAGACCATGAGTTGGTCATGGTCGTAAGGTGGATTTCTACCGAGGCGATGGATGGAGTGGTCAAGAAAGTGTTAGAAGCCTTTCCAGCGAAATAAACATTGTATTTGCATTTCAAGTAACTATTCAAAATAAATTAACAATGAAAAAAATCAACCTAATTGTAGTTTTGTTTTTTATTGCCATCAGTGCATTTTCACAAACAAAAAAAGAATTTTACGAACTTCGCACCTACGAATTAAAGTTCGGAACACCTCGTTCAAACATCGAAAATTATTTTAAAAATGCTCTTTTTCCTGCTTTGAACAAATATGGAGTAAAAAATATTGGAGCATTTGGCGAAATGGGAATGTCGGACCCAGGTAAAATATATATTCTGATTCCGTATGCTTCTATTGAAGAATTTGCTGCTGTCAATGCAAAAATCAAAACCGATGAAGATTTTTTGAAGGCAACGCAAGAATATAATGCTTTACCACCCGAAAAAGCACCTTATGCACGCTATACTTCTTCAATAATGAATGCTTTTGATGGCATTCCTCAATTAGTGAAGCCAACTGCTGACCAAAAACTTTTTGAATTGCGTATCTATGAAAGTTACTCTGAAGATGCCGCTCGCAGAAAAAGAAAAATGTTTAATGATGAAGAATTAAAGATTTTTAGAGATACAAAACTTAACTCGGTTTTTTTCGGAGAAGTAATTGCTGGCGAACACATGCCATGCCTGACGTATATGTTGGCTTTCAAAAATATGGAAGAACGTGATGCTAATTGGAAAGTTTTTAGTGCCAACCCTGACTGGAAACGTATTTCAAGTGCAGCCGAATATGCTAATTCTGTTTCGCATATCATTAGAGTTTTCTTAGTGCCTTTGCCTTATACACAACTATAAGACCATGAAAAAGTATTTTATATTAATCTTCATGATGTGCTTTACATTGGTTTTGAAAGCACAAAAAGAAACCTACGCCGAAAAATTAGGTTTTCCAAAAGGAGCAAAAGTCGTAATCATGCACGTTGATGATGTTGGAATGTCGTATGATTCTAACATTGGGGCAATCAAAGCCGTTGAAGAGGGTGTTGCCACTTCCATGAGTGTCATGATGCCTTGTGCTTGGGTACCAGGTTTTGTGCATTATCTTAAAAATCATCCTCAAGTTGATGCAGGATTACACCTTACGCTAACTTCCGAATGGAAGGATTATCGTTGGGGGCCATTGGCAGGAAAACCAACTGTGCCTAATTTGGTTGATACCGAAGGTGCCATGTGGCGAAGCGTAGAAGAAACCGCCAAGCACGCCACCGCCGATGAAATTGAGAAGGAAATTAGAAGCCAATTGGAGCGTGCAAGAGCAATGGGTTTTGAACCAACGCACATGGACTCGCACATGGGAACACTCTTTGCTCGCCAAGATTACTTGGAACGTTATTTCAAGGTAGGCATCGAAAATAAGATTCCTGTGATGTTTCCTGGTGGACACGATACCATGATTATGCGTGATGGAGCGGCAGGTTTGACGCTTGAACAAGCTCAGAAAATTGGTAAAATGCTTTGGGATGCAGGTTTACCCGTGTTAGATGATTTACACAATATCAGTTACGGGTGGACGATGGATAAAGTAAAAAATCCTGATGAAAAAGCCTTGCAGAAGTATAAAACGCAGAAATATATTGAATCATTTAAGGATTTACAGGCTGGTGTAACGATGGTGATTATGCACTGTACTTCGCCAACCGAAGTTTTTGAGCATATTTCTGATTCAGGCAATACTCGTCGGGGAGATATGCTGGCCATGATTGACCCCACCTTGAAAAAATATATTCAAGACAATGGAATTATCCTGACAACATGGCGGGAGCTGAAACAAAGACGGGACAAAGTTAAATAGTCTGTTGATTTTAGGCTCGTTTTCAAAAAACGAGCCTTTTTTCTACATCATCCCAAAAATATCATTCATATCAAAACCTCGGCGTTTTCTGGCTTTTTGTTCTTGTCGATATTGGTCGATGAGGTATTTTACTTGGTCGCTATCTTTATAAAATGGAGCTTGTTTTTCTTCATTTTTGATAATTTTCTTTAGTTGAGCGATTTCTTTTTTGAATTTAGCCTCCAGCGTTTGATAGGGGTCTGAACCAAATCGGTCGTAAAGTGATGGCCCAAAGAATGAACTTTGTCCAAAAGAGGTAATTTCAGAAAGTTCGTTTTCTAATTCTGCAACTTGTTGTTTTAGCAGCTTTACATAGTGTTTTAGGCTTTCATCGTTGCTGTGCTCAAAATCAGTTCCCAAGAGTTCAAGTCTTAGACGAAGCAAATCAAATAAATCATCTTTTTCGTAGGCTTCCGTAATTCGGTGCATCAAAAGCGTTTTACGTTCTTTTTCGAGTTCGTCTTTTTCTCGGTCTGGGTGAAAAGCCTTTACCAATTCCATATAAATTTGTCGGCTGGTTTTATTCAAGTTTTTTTCTTCCAGACGTTTCTTTTCTTCTTTTTCTATTTGCTTGGCAGTTTTCTTACGGTTGGCTTTTCGGGCTTCGTATTCTGCTTCGTCGTTGGCCATTTGTTGTTCAAAATATGCTTGAAACTTTTCGGGGTCGCTTAAATCAACCTCTTCGTCAACTTCAATTCCAAACATACTTGAAAATGAATCTTTTAAAGTTTCAGATGCTACTTTATTGGCTTCTTCAAAACTTATTCCGTTGTTATGTCGAGTATATATATCATTCAACTCATGTGATTCTTTTCGAGTGATAAATTCACCCGCTTTTTCAAGAATCATTTCAGACAGTGTTTCATTATCTCTTTTTTTGAAGATATTTTGTTGATAGAGAGCATCAAGATAAGTAATTTCCTTTATCTGAATATCAATAAGTTTTCTTTCTAAGGGGAGTATGTCAGTCTGAATTTTTACTTGTATTTGTTCGATTTCAGTTGTTACAAACGCAATTCTTTGTTTGAGCGAATTAATTTTTTGAATACTCGAATTGAATTGCTTTTGTAACTTTGTTAAAACTGCCGAGTTTTGAGTTTTTATTTGAATGAGTTCTGACATCAGAATGAACTAAGTTTTTTGAAGGAATTAAGTTGCAAAATGTTATTTTTGCGAAAGACGACTCTGCTGAATATGAAACATCATTTTTGAGCGTTATAAAATCGAATGAAAAACCTTTTACTCATATTGATATTTTTGTTGGCTCTTCAAAGTTGCTATCTTTATCGACCTTGTCCAGTTAAATCCTGCAAGGTAAAAATGGAACACAAACATGGAGGGCGTACTTTCAACCCACATAAGATTTGGCGTTGGAAATTTCATTTTATTGGTGAAAAAGCCATGAAAGACCGCAAAAAACAACAAAAGCTTCAAAAAGATAGACGCAGAATGGAACGTCAAAGAAATTAAATGGTTGAACAAGTTTCAAACTTGTTCAACTAAAAATCTAAGTGGCAGTTTATCCAGCCTTCATCAAAACGAGTTGGGAAGTTTTTGCGGTAAAAATTAATGGCAGGCTCATTCCAATCAAGCACTTGCCACATCATGCCTGTACATTCAGTATTCTTTGCTTCTTCAATCACTTTATCAAAAAGTAATTTTCCGAGTCCATATCCACGCATGGCTTCTGTAACGACAATATCTTCGAGATACAAACGCTTACCTTTCCAAGTCGAATAACGGTAGTAGTAGATAGCGATTCCCTGAACAACTCCATCAACTTCGGCCACAAAACAACCAAAAATTTTATTTTTGCCAAAACCATCTTTCAGCATCATTTCTACGGTGTTGGTAACTTGCTGAGGCTCTTTTTCATAAACCGCCAATTCATAAACTAATTCATGCACTCGCTCTACATCTGTTTTTTTTATTTTTCGTATTTTGATTTTCATAGTTATAGCCTCCAGTTCTTAAAGGATAGTAATGGAATTTAATTGATTAGGTATTTTTAATGTTTTTGTAATTTAGTTTTAAATGTTTTTCGTTTACGCGTTAAGAACGTTCGTTGTTAACGTAACTTTCCCACTTTTCAAGAACGGCTTTAAAATCATCGGGCAATTCGGTATCGAACTGCATCCATTCTTTGGTTCGAGGATGCACAAAACCAAGCGTTTTGGCATGAAGTGCTTGCCGTGGCATTACTTCAAAACAGTTTTCGACGAATTTTTTGTAGTTTGAAAATTGTTGACCTCTTAAAATTTTATCGCCACCATATTCTGAATCGCTAAAAAGTGTATGTCCCAAAAACTTCATGTGTACCCTGATTTGGTGCGTACGACCAGTTTCTAAATTACACTGAATCAACGAAACGTACCGAAAATCTTTCAAGATTTTATAATGTGTGATTGATTCCTTGCCATGCGAAGCATCTAAATAAACCTCGCTTAACTTACGGTTTTTAAGACTTCTGCCGATATGGTTATGAATAGTACCAGTTGCTTCTTTCGGAACTCCCCAAACCAAGGCATAATAAGTGCGTTCGATAGAGTGGTCAGAGAATTGTTTGGCCAAAAAAGTCATCGAAAAATCGTTCTTGGCAATCACCAAAAGCCCTGAAGTATCTTTGTCTATCCGATGTACTAAACCTGGGCGAATCTCGCCATTGCGATGTGTGGGCAGATTTTTAAGGTAATAAACTAAGCCGTTTACAAGCGTACCCGACCAATTACCAACCGCAGGATGAACAACCATACCCGCAGGTTTATTGACCACCATGAGGTCTTCATCTTCATAAACAATGTTTAGCGGAATATCTTCTTCGAGCAATTCGTGGTCACGTGGAGGGCGTGGCAACGAAAAAGTAATGACATCCAACGGCTTTACTTTATAGCTTGCTTTCACCGTTATGCCGTTTACTTTAATAGCTTCGGCATCAATCGAATTCTGAATTTTATTTCGAGAAACGTTTTTGGTGAAATGTGGCAAATATTTATCCAGCCGCATCGTAACTTGCCCTTTATCAACCACAATTCGCTGATGCTCAAATAGCTCGTCTTCTTCTTCGTTTTCTATATTCTCTTGTTCTTCAATCATTATCCTTAAATTTACGGCAAATTTAAGATAAAATGACCGATATTTCTGCAAATACCGTTTTTCACGAACAAATTAATCAAATTCTTACTTTACCTTCTCCTTTACAAAAATTAGAAGATGAGGTATTTAATAAGCGAGAAATACAAGTTTTTGTGAAACGTGATGATTTGATTCATCCAGAAATTTCGGGAAACAAATGGCGGAAATTAAAATACAATTTGTTGGAAGCACAAAAACAAGGAATCGGACAAATTGTAACTTTTGGCGGAGCATATTCCAATCATATTTATGCAACTGCTGCCGCAGGAAAATATTTTAGTTTTGAAACTGTAGGAATTATCAGAGGAGATGAATTAAATGAAAATTCCTCCGAAACGCTCCATTTTGCTTCACAATGTGGCATGAAATTACATTTTGTGACAAGAACGGAGTATAGGGAAATGAGAGAGCTACCTGATTCTAATTGGATTACTCAATCATTCAAAAATGCAAGAATAATTCCAGAAGGGGGAACTACATCTTTATCACTTGGCGGAGTAGGAGAAATGGTTGATGAAATTGTGCAACAGTTGGGGCAAGCTCCCGATTATATTCTTTGCCCTGTTGGCACAGCTGGAACAATTTCTGGCATTATTGCACATTCATCTCCCAAGACTAAAGTTATTGGTGTTTGTGTTTTAAAAAATGGGACATATTTATTGAACGAAATCGAAACATTGCTTGAAAATGCTTCAACAGTGAATGTTGGCAGTGTTCAAAACACCACCAACACTAATTTTGAAATTCTGTGGAACGAACACCACGGTGGATACGCAAAAAAAACACCCGAATTGCTTGATTTTGTTTCAAAATTCAATGCTGAACATGATTTTGACATCGAACCAATCTATTCGGGCAAACTATTTTTTGCTTTTTACAAACACTTTTTAGATAATATCAAACCCAACTCTAAGGTTGTTTTGGTTCATACGGGTGGACTTCGACCTTAATTTTTTCCAGTATTAAAGTTCAACACAGAGCCATAAGTTGTTACTCCATTTGAAATTACGTACGACCTATAATAGTACGTTCTACTTTCTTGTAAACCATTGGCTTCAATCGTAAATATGGCTGGAAGTGAAGCAGGATTTCCTGCGTTCGAGCCTTTAGAGTCGGCAGTGGTAGGGGTTGAATTGGCAAATGACCAACACATACCATATTCGGTAATATCGTAGCTACCTTTTGTTAGTAAAGTTCCATTTAGATTTCTAACCAAATCATTCACAAGGGTTTGTCCATCAGTCGAAAGTGTTGGCAAAACAACTGGGTTTGTTTTGAAGGTTAGTACACTTCCGTAAGTTGTGACCCCATTTGAAACCACAAATGCACGGAAATAATAAGTGGTATTTGCAGTAAGATTGTTGGCATCTTCGCTAAAAATCGTTGGAAATACTGTAAGATTATTGGTTTTACTTGATTTTGAGTCAGCCGTTGTAGGTACTGAATTTCTCGACGACCAGCAAATTCCATATTCACTAATATCATAAGAACCTTTTGTTTCTACAATGCCTTGAAGTTTGGCCGAATTAATGAAAACAAGCAAAACGGCGTCGGTTTTTACACTCGGTAAAATGACGGCTAAAGTCTTGAATGTAAGTGTATTACCGTAGGTTATTACGCCATTTGAAATTACATAAGTTCTATAATTGAAAGTAGTATTTACTGATAAATTAGTAGCATCAACGGTGAATGTACTTGGAAAAATAGTAATGTTTCCTGTTTTAGTGGCTTTGGCATCAGCTGTGGTTGGATTCGCATTCGTTGACGACCACACAATTCCGTATTCAGCAATATCAAAAGTACCTTTTGCTTCAAGTGTACCTTGCAATTTTGCCGAATTGATAGCGATGCTACTTGCCGCATCAGTTCTGATTTTTGGTTGAATAATATCAGAAGTTTTAAAAGTAGTGGCATTACTAAAAACTGGCCCAGATGAAATGGCCGTATATGCCCTAACATTATAGGTTGTATTGGGTTTTAGATTTTGAATGACATCGGTAAAGGCTATCGGAGTTGGCGTTGCAGGGTTGATTGCTCCGTGTGATGTTTTGGTGTCGCTGAAGGTTGGTGAAATATTGGTTTCAGAATAAACAAAGCCATAATCAGTAATATCTTGATTCCCTGAATCTATAATGTTGGTTGAAAGGCGGGCCGTAGCCGTTGAAACTTCTGAAATTGTTACCACATCAAGCGTTGGGGGGGTAACTTCTACTTCTGGCTTTTTACAACCAACAAATAATATTGCTACATAAATGAATATTTTGATTGTGTTTTTCATGATAAATGTCTGTTTATTACTTGTTTATCAAAATTGGTTTGCTTCGATTTCCTTTTTACCAGATAAATCAACGGTGGTAATTTGATAGATATAAGTTTTTCCTTTAATCATATTATTGTCAGTGTATGTTCTTTGGCTCTTGTCAAGAGTAATCATTAACTTTGATACTCCTTCGTTTTCGCGAACGATATATTCTGATATTTTTAATGCGACTTTCGTCAATTTCTGTCCATTTTTTAAGATACTTTTTTCTTTTCTCTCAAACCCAATTTCG
>JACCEC010430172.1_pt1 | contig 13723 bp, 12 predicted proteins | sample 7450121 | NCBI WGS metagenome assembly JACCEC01 (sample SAMN15323455, study PRJNA562643) | freshwater metagenome | isolation source: river surface water | place: USA:Blue River Watershed | collected 2017-08-18 | reverse complement strand
TCTGCAACAAACTTGAGGTCAACACTATTGGGGTGCTGTTTAAACCATGCATAAACACCTTGCGTTTCATCATCAAGATCTTCAAGAAATTTCTCTGTTAAATGAGTTGCTGCAGTAGCCATTGGTGAGTCAACCCAAATATTGAGGTGAGGTAATCGACCACTTTTAACCAAGCCAATCAGTATCAGAAGAATCTCTTGAGTTCTTCCTACTGCAAATGCTGGCATCACAATATTTCCACCATGCTTCATGGTTTCAGTGATAACCGTTACTAGTTCTTCCTCTGTTTCTTTAAGGCCTCTATGCAGGCGATCGCCGTAAGTGGATTCAATTAAAAGTATGTCGGCAGATTCAATTAAATCTGGATTGGGCATTAACGGCCTGTCGTACATGCCAAGATCGCCTGAAGAAACAATCCGTTTCTTTTTTGCATCTTCTTGAACATCGATCACCGCAATGGCTGATCCAAGAATATGGCCTGCATTTCTGAAATGAGCTTCTATACCGTCAATAGGTTCAAAAACTTGACCGTAGTCATATGACTTGATTTGAGATAAGCACTCAGTTGCCTGTTTAACACTGTAAAGAACAGTTGGTAACTCACCGCGCCATTTACCAATTTTTTGTTTGCGGGCTGCACGTTCAAAATCATTTTCTTGAATATGCGCGCTGTCTAAAAGAAGGATCTTTAATAGAGCTTCTGTTGCATGAGTACAGTAAATGGTTCCTTTAAATCCTTGCCCTGTTAGTCGAGGAAGTAGTCCGCTATGGTCAATATGAGCGTGAGTCAAAATCACAAAATCTAGCTCTGCGGGATTAAATGGTAGATCCTCTAAATTTTTTTCTGCGGCATCTCTGCCGCCTTGGAACATACCGTAGTCGATCATAAATTTGTAAGAGTGGCCTTTGATCTCGCCCCCTATCAAATGGCGGGATCCAGTGACTTCGCCGGCGGCCCCAAAAAATTTAATATGCATAGTTACCTTGATAATTACTTGCTTATGGATGTTGCTAAGGATTTTTTGAGTATCTCGATGACTTCTTCAACCGACTTAACAATTTCAACGCCATCTAAATGATCGCCATTCAAAAATCCATGATGATCTGCTTGGTGCAAAAAAGATAGCAATTTGTCATAGTAGCCATCCCAGTTGGCAATGATGATTGGTTTGGTGTGAGCCTTTACCTGACGACCAGTCCAGACTTCAAATAATTCATCTAGAGTACCCAGGCCACCTGGAAGAATAAGAAAAGCATCAGATTTTTCAATCATCAACCGCTTTCTTTCGATAATATCGTTCACAACAAATAATTCAGTTAATTCTTGCTGAACTGGTTCGCGTGAGGTGAGGCCAGTCGGAATGATGCCAATCACTCTCCCGTTCGATTCGATAGCGGCCTTAGCGACGCTACCCATCAAACCGTAGCGCCCACCGCCAAAAACTACTCCAAAGCCTTCTTCAGCCAGTCCTCGACCAAGGTCGGAAGCTTTAGCGATGGTGCTTAAATTATCACCATCTTTTGCCCCGCAAAATACACAAATATTTAGATTCATACCTCAAGCATAATCTAGTCTGATCCCCATTTTCACTATATGGTCTGAAATATAAAATTAGGTTAAATTTGAGGACATCTCAGATTTGTTTCATCTAAAGCTTAGGAAAAAATGTTTTTATCTGTTGTAGCTATCAGTGCAGGTGCTTCATTAGGCGCTATTTCCCGTTGGCTTTTGGGTATTGGCTTCAATGCTATTTGGGCAACTATGCCTTTAGGTACTCTGTTGGCTAATTTGGTAGGCGCATATTTGGTCGGTATTGCAAGTAGCTTTTTTGAGGCTAATGCTGGTTTATCACCTGAGCTAAAACTATTGGTGATTACTGGTTTCTTGGGTGGCTTAACAACATTCTCAACCTTTAGCTCAGAAGTCGTCATGATTTTGCAATCGGGAGCTTATTTCAGAGCATTTATAACCGTTGGCATGCACTTGTTAGGTTCTTTGGCTTTAACAATTTTAGGTATTGCCACATACACGTGGTTGAAGTAATTTATAAAAGGAAAGAAATGATTTTAGAAATTGTTGATATTAGTATTGATCCAGCCAAAAAGGCTGACTTCGAAAAAGCAGTTGCGGCAGGAGTAGCTGAGGCAATTTCTCCAGCTAAAGGTTTTCGCGGTTACAAACTAAACGCAGGTATTGAAAACCCTGGTCGTTATATTTTGATGATCTATTGGGAAACCCTTGAAAATCACACAGTTGATTTCAGAGAATCTGAAGCATTCCCAAAGTGGCGCTCTCACGTTGGCCCATTCTTTTTACAGCCACCAGTTGTTGAGCACTTCACACTAGCCAGCAAATCCTAATTAATGTGATTTATCAAATTGGCATGCGTTCTAAATACGGCGCGTGCTAATTTGGTGCGATAGTTGTACTTCGCACATGTCTAGTTCACCATTTATGGGCATGGCGCTTTCAGGTTCTGGGGCGCAGGCCAAAGGAATATGTCCTTCTGTGGCTAATAGGCCTGATGTAGGGTCAAGTCCAATCCAGCCAGCACCAGGCACAAATACTTCACACCAAGCATGTAACTCCGCAATATTCTCTTGAGAATCTGATGGGCTATTTAGGTTATGCCATTCGGGCTTTGTCTCTATAAGGTAGCCAGATACAAATCTGGCTGCAAGACCAAGACGTCTAAATAGTTGCACGAGTAACCAAGTGGAGTCTCTGCAAGAACCTGACCCCTTGCTTAATGTTTCTTCAATGCTTTGGACTCCCGGTTCGTGTCGAATCAAATAATTAACTTGGTTAAATACCAGTTGATTGACATAAACAATGAACTCAATAGTTCGGCGTTTTTCAGGGGGTATTTTTTTTACAAAAGCCTCAAAGAGGGGGCCGCTTTCAGTTTGTTTTAAATAGGGCTGTAGGCCGTCAAATAGTTTCTGCTCATAAGTGAAAGGATGATGTTCTGCTGATGAGTCCAAAAAGAAATCAAAGGGATTGATAGGGATTAACTCAGCTACCAAATCTACTTTGATAATGAGGCGATCTGTTTTATTTGGAAAAACTAATCTAGCGATGTGATTAGAAAAGGGATCTTGTTGCCAATTAATTAAATGACTCTTTGGTTCAATATCTAAATGATATTCAAGAATAGGTGTTCTGCAATGCGGAGCTGGGCGTAGCTTGACAAGTTGCGGCCCTAAATGAGCGTCTTGGCTATATTGATAGCTAGTGATGTGTGTCAGGGCAACTTTCATACTCATACTTTAACCGATGCAAGTCCTATGCCAGTCACTCATTGATTAAAAAAGCCCTAATAATTGACTATTAGGGCTTTTGAGGCAATTTCAGTGGCGATTGATTGTGAATCAAGCTTCCATGATAGGAATCTGCTCAAGCTTTGATGCGTTCTCTTGTTCCATATAACGAGCCAAGAAAGCACCTTCAGAGCTAAGAGGAAGTTTGACCCAAACAGTGTATCCAGCACCAGGAACAACGCGCATAGCTTCACCCTTAGTGCTGTAAATTTCTTCTAGAACAACATCCGTGTTGCCGTTTGGCTGAATAATTTCTAACTTGTCGCCAACTGCAAATTTATTCTTAGCTTCAACTTTGACTAAACCGCGAGCCGCATCAACCTCTAAAACATTGCCTACGTAGAGGCTGCGTCCTGATAAAGAGAATCCGCGTAAATAGTTTTGATGATCTTGATCATGGTGGCGAACATAGAAGCCGTCTGTGTAGCCGCGATTAGCCAAACCTTCTAAATGACCCAGTAGAACTGGATTAAATGGACGGCCTGCAACAGCATCATCAATCGCAGAGCGATAAGCTTGAGCTGTTCTTGCCACGTAGTAAGGAGATTTTGTTCTGCCTTCAATCTTGAAAGAATCAATGCCCATTTCAGTTAAGCGCTGGACGTGCTCAATAGCTCTTAAATCTTTAGAGTTCAAAATGTACGTGCCATGCATATCCTCTTCAATCGGCATCCATTCACCAGGACGGTTGCCTTCCTCAAGAAGATAAATGTCACCAGTAGCATCTTCTGTTGCTTGCGCAACCTTGTAATCCCAGCGGCAAGAGTTAGTGCATGTGCCTTGGTTAGGGTCGCGGTGATTAAAGTAGCCAGATAGCAAGCAGCGACCAGAGTAGGCGATACAAAGAGCGCCATGAATAAATACTTCGACTTCCATTTCTGGGCAATCTTGGCGAACTGCCTCGATCTCATCAAGTGACAATTCGCGAGACAAAATCACACGACTAACACCAACAGAGCGCCAAAATTTAGCTGCATGACCATTCACGGTATTTGCTTGAACAGATAAATGAATCGGCATATCAGGCCAGTTTTCGCGAACCAACATGATCAAACCAGGATCAGACATGATCAAAGCATCAGGCTTGAGCGCAATAACTGGCTCCATGTCTTTCACGTAGGTGCGTGTTTTTGCGCCGTGAGGGAATATGTTTGAAACTAAATAGAAGTTCTTACCCTGAGCATGGGCAGTCTCAATACCTTCGCGTAAAACTTCAATATTGCCAAAGTCATTATTACGAACACGAAGTGAATATCGAGGTTGGCCAGCATATACAGCCGTCGCGCCAAAGTCGAAGGCTGTGTTGAGCATGGATAAGCTGCCAGCAGGGGCTAAAAGTTCAGGTGTTTGCATAGCCCGTGTTTTAGGCGTGTTCGGGTATTTTTGCCCGATAAGGCTTTAAATCAATGGGGATATTTCAGATGATGGGGTTTAACCCCCTTTAAATCTGGATTCTTAGCGAATTTGGTTTTTAGAAGCGCTCTGTAGGGCCCAGGTGACGCCATTGCCCAACTGGCAGACTGCCCAGCGGTATTTGTCCAATACGAATACGTTTCAAGCCTACTACGTGCAAACCAACTAGTTCACACATACGTCTAATTTGACGCTTTTTACCTTCGCGTAAAACGAAGCGTAATTGATCCGTATTTTGCCAGCTGACTTTGGCAGGTTTTAGAGCTTCATCATCCAGCTTCAGACCATGATTAAGTAAGCGCAAACCTTCTGGACTTAGAGTGCCTTCAACGCGAACTAAGTACTCCTTTTCAATGGGGCTATTTTCACCAATTAATAACTTGGCAATTCTCCCGTCTTGAGTAAGCACTAATAAGCCACTTGAATCAATGTCAAGACGTCCTGCAGGAGCCAAGCCTCGGGTATTGAATTTACCTGGCAGCTGCGCTGAAAGCTGATGAACAAACTGATTTTCTGGTGTGATAAGTGATGCCGCTGGTTTGTATTCTCGATCTTCATCAAAGTGAGAAATGTAACCAACTGGTTTATTTAAGATGATCGTATATCTACGAGCCTGCTGAGCAATAGCCGCTTTTTTCAACTCAATCTTTTGATTGGGGAAGGCCCTGGCGCCCAGTTCGCTGACTACTTCGCCATCAACCAATACCAAACCTTGTTCGATATAGTTGTCGGCTTCGCGTCTTGAACAAATTCCTTGTTCAGACATTAATTTTGAGATGCGTACTTTTTCCACGGCTAGATTATCGCTTATTGTGGTGGCGTATTTTGACTATTTTCTTTAAATGACTCTGTCAGAGCAATTTGTAGCTTCGCATGAATCTTCACAAGTTGCTTTCTGAGTAAATAAATAACGCTGGCCATCAAGACTGCAACAACGATGAGCATGCCTGCGGGAGGAAGAATGCTTGAACTTAATGCGGATACCAAAATTAATAAGGCAATGATCGCCAATACAGGCATTAATTGAGCGAATAATTGATGGATCGCCGCGCGATCACTTTCCGAGTAATTTCCGGAGTGAAGGCGAACATCAGCCAAGAGTAAACCCAATGCCTCTAATTTTCTGTAGATCGCAAACATAAATGGAGCTGAAAGCAATAGACTCATAGCCCACATTAAGCCTTGCTGGTAGGATTCACCAAACCAACTTAAGTGACTGGTGTCCACATAATCATTCACAAGCGTAAATAGCTTGGTTGCCGACAAAAATAACGCAATCACAATACACGCGTTAACAAAGACGTGAAATGTAATGCGTCTTACAAAAGGTCTTATATCGGAACGTAATTGGTTGTCTGATCGAATCTGACTGATCCACTGTGAGTACTGAATAAAAACATTCTTGATTGGATTGGGAATGCGAACCCCAAGCCATGTACTGAATGGATCGGATGCTCTGATCAAATAAGGCGTGAATAAAGTGGTGATCGTTGAAACAGCGACAACGATGGGGTATAAAAAGTCACTGGTGACGTTGAGCGTTAATCCAAGGCTCGCAATAATGAATGAGAACTCACCAATTTGTGCCTTACCCATGCCAACGCGCATCGATGTTTTGCCATCATGACCTGTAATAAAGGTGCCCATGCTACAAGACACAACTTTGCCAATGATGACCGCAAAGCTGATGATGCTGATAGGTAGTGCGTATTGCCAAATAATGGCTGGATCAAGCAGTAAACCAATGGTGACGAAGAAAATAGCAATGAACATATCCTTTACTGGTTCAATCAATTTCTCAATGGTGTGAATATGTCTAGATTCAGCCATGATCGCGCCAATCAAGAAGGCACCTAAAGCAACGCTGTATTCCAGCTTGATAACAATCAAGCAAAAACCAAAACAAAGACCAAGTACCGTGACCAATAACATCTCTTTTCTTTGAAATTTGGCCACCACATTCAATAGGCGAGGAATCAATAGGATGCCTGCAGCTAATGAGACAGTCATAAAGAGTATGAGTTCGCCAATGGTCATGGCGGCTTCTACAGGCTCCAACTGGCCTGTGGTTGCAATACCTGTCAGCATCACAATCAAGCTAATCGCAAGAATATCCTCAACAATTAAGATGCCGTATATAAGATTGGCAAATTTCTCTTTTTTAAGACCAAGCTCTTCAAGGGCTTTAACGGTAATGGTGGTTGATGAAATAGCCATCATCGCACCTAAAAATAGGGAATCCATTGGGTTCCAGGCAAAGAAACGCCCAATTTCGTAGCCTACCCAAATTAATAAGATGATTTGAGATAAGGCGGCAACAAAGGCTGTAGCGCCAACTTTGGCAAGCTTTCGCAGGCTAAATTCAAGACCTAGGCCAAACATCAGGAACACAACACCTAGCTCGCCTAGGGTCTTAATAGTGTTCTCATCTGAAATAAATGGGATGGGTGTTGCATAAGGACCGATAATGAGGCCCGCAATGATGTAGCCTAAAACAACAGGTTGCTTTAAGTAATGAAAGATCACAGTAACTACTCCAGCAACCAACATGATGACTGCTAAGTCTTTAATGAAATCTGCACCGTGCATCGTTTTTTCTCTCTTTTTAATTCAACCGCGATAATGTCATTATGGCTTTAATTGTTCTAACTGATGCAAAACTGGCTTTTGGCCACGTTGATTTGCTAGCAAATACTTCTTTCTCCCTTGAATCTGGCGAGAGGATTGGACTTATTGGTCGAAATGGAACCGGTAAGTCTTCATTATTAAAAATATTAGCAGGCTTGGAAAAGCTTGACGATGGCACCTTGCAATATCAGCAAGGGCTTCGCATGGCCTACGTTGCTCAGGAACCCATATTTGATTCAAAAGAAACAGTATTTGATGCTGTTTCAAAGGGGGTTTCAGAGGTCAAAGCATTGCGCGAAGAATATGAAGAGCTAAGTGTTGCTGAGTGGAATGATGATTCTCATCATCGTTTAGATGAAATTCAATCCAAGCTTGAATCAATGAGTGGTTGGAACTGGGAACAGCGCGTTCATGAAACTCTAGATCGTTTGCACCTCAATCCTGATATAGAAATTGGCGCCTTATCTGGCGGTAACCGTAAGCGCGTTGCCCTAGCTCAAGCTTTGGTAGCTGTGCCAGATGTACTGTTTTTAGACGAGCCAACCAATCACCTGGATTTAGATTCGATAACTTGGTTAGAAGAATTACTCAAAGCATTTAAAGGCTCAGTTGTTCTTATTACTCACGACCGTGCCTTCTTAGATGCAGTAAGTACTCAGATTGTTGAGCTGGACCGAGGCATCTTGAGGTCTTACCCAGGTAACTTCTCTGCTTACGAAGTGATAAAGGAGCAAGAGATTGCTTCAGAAGCTTTAGCAAACGCTAGGGCTGATAAGTTACTTGCTCAAGAAGAGGTTTGGATACGTAAAGGTGTTGAGGCCCGAAGAACACGAAGCGTTGGCCGTATAGCTCGTTTAGAAAAATTAAGAGAAATTCGAGCTGAGCGTCGCGATGCGATGGGGCAGATTAAATTGGCAGTTTCTTCAGGTGATCGCAGTGGCAAGATCGTGGCCGACTTAGAAAATGTCAGCAAATCATATGATCGCCCGATTGTTAAAGATTTCACAGCAACTATATTGCGAGGTGATAAGGTGGGGTTGTTAGGTCCCAACGGCGCGGGCAAGACAACCTTATTGAAGTTAATACTAGGGACAATTCAACCTGATACGGGCACGGCAACAATGGGTTCACGCATTGAAATTGCCTATTTTGATCAGATGCGCGAAGGCTTGGATCTTAATGCCACCTTAGAAGACTACATTAGCCCAGGTAGTGAGTGGATTGAAATTAACGGAAATCGTAAGCACGTTAAAAGTTACTTAAATGATTTTTTGTTTGCGCCTGAGCGTGCAGCTTCACCAGTTCTGACTCTATCAGGTGGTGAAAGAAACCGTCTTTTGCTGGCAAGGTTATTTGCAAGGCCCGCCAATGTTCTTGTATTGGATGAGCCAACGAATGACTTGGATATTGATACCTTGGAATTGCTTGAGCAATTGCTACAAGATTACAAAGGCACCGTATTTTTAGTCAGTCATGATCGCGCATTTTTAGATAATGTAGTCACGAGCATCATTGCCTATGAGGGAGATGGCTACTGGCGTGAGTATGAGGGCGGTTATGAAGATTGGAAAATTCAAAAAAAGAGAACTGAAGAGTTTCGAGCAGCTCAATCCACATCTCCAGTCACTTCATCAGAAGCAAATAAGCCAACAGCTAATAAAGATGTGGCGCCAGTAAAGGCTAAATCAACAATTCAAAAGCTCAATAGTAAAGAGCGTCAGGAGTTGGAAGATATCCCATCAAAGATTGATGCTCTAGAAGTTGAGCAAGCTCAAATTGGTGTTAGTTTGGGGGATGGTGATCTTTATAAGAGCAACCCAGACCAGGTGATTAAGTTTCAAGAGCGCCTAAAAGCCATTGAGGAACAGTTGACTCAGTTAATGGCGCGTTGGGAAGATCTATTAAAACGTTCTGAATCAGCTTAATTATTTAGCTAAGTAGATTGCGCTCAGGCAAAGCGCGCTACTAGCCAAACCCATCAAAATTAAACTCAAGCGGTTTCTGGCATTTTTTTGAGTGAAGTCATATTGAAATTTTTCAGATTCAATCTGGGAGAGTGCAGTACCCATCGTTTCAAGGGCTCGCTCAACGCTGTCAATCATTCCAGCGGGACCGCAAACATAAAATCGCGTTTGTTTGACATTTAATTCCCCTGCGCTCTGAGCACGAAGGACTTTTTCTAGTGTTATCACATCCAATATTCCAGAAATGCCAGTCCACTGATTATTTGGCTGAGTAATGATGGGTGTAATTTTCAAATTTTTAAAAGATTTCAGATTAATCATCTTTTCAAGATCAAGCATTTGTTCTTGAATTCTGTTTCCGTAGATGATGTGGATCTCTTTCTCTAATAAATCCAGATTATTACTTGCCTCCATACTTCTCAGTAAGCTGATGATCGGGGCAATTCCGACACCACCTGCGATCATGACAATTTTGTTTTGATGACTATCTAAAGAGCTTTTCCCGAAGTTGCCGTACGGTGCATCAAGGTAAGCTAAAGCACCTAGCTTTAGATTTTTAATTTGACTGGTGAAGTCTCCAACATCTTTGATGAGAAATTGAATAGTTTGCTGAGCTTGATTATTGCCGGGCGCCGAGCTGATTGAAAATGGATTCTCAAATAGAGGGAGGCTATTGTTTAACTTGAGCCATGCAAATTGACCGGCTTCATATTTCAAATATCTCTTTCTTTTAGATTGGATACTTACCTCAAAAATTCTATGCGCCACCTCTTTGACGGAGCTGATTTCGTAAGCATTAAATTTTTGAATAAATGGGCGTGCAATATAGACCCAAGCCAAGCTCAGTAGCGCAATGCCTAATCCAACTTGCCAATATCTCAACATCACGGTTTCTTGTGAAAATCGTCCTGCGTGGGTCGTGTGGTGAAACCCCAGTAGGGCAATAAGAATAGACATGACTGCATGGCTTAAGCGCCATTGTTCGTATTTAAGTTCAGAACTATGGCGTGTTACAGCTAATCCTATTAAAACCACTAGCGCTGCCAGCGCTAAAAAGCCGCTGAGTGCAGAGGTGGCATCAAGACCAAGATGGCTGGCGCTAGGCGCCATGTTTGTGAATGAGGGCGTTGTGGGTAGTGTGTATAGGAGTGGATGTGCAATTAAAAATACGGTGGCTGTTCTTGCAATTAATTGGTGAAGTTGCAAAATCCAATCGACACCTAGAAGCTTTGAAATGATACGAATTCGACCGCTGATTAAAAACTCAAGAAGAATGATGTTAAAGCCTAGTATGGCTAAACCAGAAGAGAGTTGATCTAAAAACGGGCGGCTTGGTAGTGATAAATGGATGGTGATGCCAAGCGGTATCAGAACGAGGCTTAAATATAGAACTAGGCTTATTAGGCTGATGAGACTGAATTTCATATTCCTATTATGATTCTTTATATATGTAATTTGTATTACTTATGTAATTTAATTAACTAAATTAATTTGAGATCAATATGAGAACTTTCTTAGCTGCCCCACCTGTATCCGCTTTCGCCATGGTGATGGGCTTGTCAGGCCTATCCTTGGCGTGGACTAAGTTTTCTCATGTTGCTCAATTGCCTTATGCGCAGCACTTTGCTTTGGCGTTTGGCTTGTTGGCTGCGGTGGTTTTTCTTGTGCTGGCATTTGGTTTGATTCGAAAGCAAATCGAAACCCCGCAAAAACTAATAGAAGAGTGGAATCACCCAGTTAAATCATCTTTTTTTGGCGCTATCTCAGTGGGAGTATGTTTGCTCTCAGCTGTGATTTTTAATTATTCACAGCAAGTGGCAGAGTTTGTTTGGATTTTTGGCGCATCCCTGCATTTGCTGGCTATGTTGGCTGTATTAAATGCTTGGGTTCATCGTGATAGCTTGCAAGCCTCGCATGCCTGCCCGGTTTGGTTTATTCCAGCAGTAGGTAATGTGGTGATTCCATTAGCTGGAGTGAGACTGGGTTATCTCGAAACATCTTGGTTCTTCTTTGGAGTTGGCCTTATTTTTTGGTTGGTGTTGTTATCGTTGGTCATGTATCGCTTAATGTTCGTGCAACCTGCTTTGCCTGATCGATTGAAGCCAACAATGGCTATTTTCTTGGCGCCACCAACTGTTGCATTCTCATCTTGGCTGGCATTGACTTCACAGTCAGGCAATCAAGCTTTGGACTCAACCGGCCACTTATTAATTGCTATTGGTTTTTTCTTTGCATTCTTTTTGCTGACGCAATTTAGAAAGTTTGCGCGGTTGCCATTTTTTATGTCATGGTGGGCTTATTCATTCCCATCAGCCTCTTTCACGATAGCCGTATTCAATTACTCTTTATTCACGCCGGCGGCAATCTATATAGCTTATGTTTCTCTGGTATTTACGACCATACTAATTGTTGGTCTATTTGTTAGAACTTTGATGGCTATTCATATGAAGGATCCTCATTGGGTAGATTGATGCCCTCTGATAGCAGAAGTTCACGCTTCAGGCTTGCGCCATTTCCGCTGCTGTAACCACCAATTTTCCCGTCTGATCTAACAACTCGGTGACATGGAATAAAAATACAAACAGGATTGGCACCAATGGCGTTAGCTACAGCACGAACACTTTTAGGTTTGCCGATGGACTGTGCAATTTCTTGATATGTTCTTAATGACCCATAGGGAATTGCTTGTAACGCTTGCCAAACACTTTGCTGAAATGATGTTCCTTGGGGATTGAATACAAACTCTGTTGGATTTCTAAATAAGTGTTCCACTGTTTTTTGGCATTGTGGGTCAGCAATGAGGTTTGGGTGAGCGGGATATCGTTTGCCTCCTAAAAATTCTAATCTAAAAACCCTATTGCTCTGATATTCTAGTATCGCCCACCCCCATGGGGTAGTGCAGTGACCTGAATGGACCAGCGTTGATTTTTGATGGGTATAAAGAGTTGTATTCATCTGGATAATTTAAGTGACATTGCCCCTCTATTGGAAGTAGTTATTTGTTGAGAATCATTCTCATGTAAGATCTCAATTGTATTTTCACTCATTTAGCACAAGCCAGCCATTCTCTCCTTTAGCAAGCCAGTGCCTATTTTTATAGGAGAGCGTATGTGCAATCAGATTAATGATATTCGTCAAAGTTTCACTTCTTTGAGGTTGGATAAAAAACTGAGGCATCGTGAAATTGCCCAGTTTCTAAAAATTACAGAAGCAGAATTGCTCGATGCTCATGTAGGCGTTTCAAAGTTGGCCGCCATCAAATCGACACCTCACCTTGCCAGAGCTGTGCGTTTAAAAAATTCTTGGCCACAAATTTTGGGTGAAGTGAAACATCTGGGGGAGGTGTTGGCTTTAACTAGGAATGACTATGGGGTTCATGAAAAGGTAGGTATTTATGATCCCACCTCTGAGCAAGGCGATATTGGGCTTGTTACAGGGAATGCCATTGATCTCCGTTTGTTCTATCGTCAATGGGAGTTTGGTTTTATCTTTGAAGAAGGTAAGGGCGATTCTTTGCAGCGCAGTATTCAATTTTTTGATGAATTTGGTACAGCTGTACATAAAATCTTTTTGCTACCGCAAAGTGATCACCTCTACTTTGATGAGTTAATTGATAAATTTGCCAGTAGTCACCAAGATTCAGGAATTCATGTTCAGGATAAAACTCAAACGGCTCCTGCTTCGGAACTTTATCGACCTGAAGACTTTTCTTTAGAAAGTTTTAGCAATGATTGGGAACAGTTACAAGATACGCATGACTTTTTTGATCTGCTTAAAAAGCATCGTTTAAATCGACTTCAGGCTATTGAGCTTATTGGTAAACATTACGCTGAACCTCTGAGTCGAGAATCTATGAAAATGATTTTCGAAGCTGCGCAAGAGTCACAATTACCCCTCATGATTTTTATAGGTAATCGGGGAGCAATTCAGATTCATAGTGGGCCTATTCATCGTCTGATAGAGGCGAAGGGCTGGTTCAATATATTAGATCCAGGGTTTAACCTACACTTAGATATTGAGAAAATAGAACATATTTGGTTGGTTAGGAAGCCTAGTAAAGATGGCGTGATTACATCCATGGAGCTTCTGGATCAATCTGGTGAAATGATTGCATTAGTGTTTGGTAAAAGGGTTCCTGGTCAGCCTGAGATGGCGTCTTGGCGAAATCTCATTGAAGATGTCCTTAAAGATCAGGTTAATCAAGAGTTGTGTGTTGTAGATTAACTAACGAAGTATTCAGCATACTTTTAATAAAAAGCATAAAATAGTAGGACTGATATGCGTATATCGGGGCCGACATGGTTTCGACGTGGATTGCAAAGCATTGAGGGCATACCGAGGACCCGTCATCTCGTAAAACAATGGGAATGTAATAACTGCTAACGACGAACGTTACG